>Ga0315541_1000755_pt1 | contig 33275 bp, 37 predicted proteins | sample SalMarSW160190MG_FD_203095 | JGI IMG/M metagenome (GOLD analysis project Ga0315541, IMG submission 203095) | Salt marsh sediment microbial communities from the Plum Island Ecosystem LTER, Massachusetts, United States - Salt Marsh Sediment SW1601-190 ...
CCAAGAGGGGGTCCACTTTCATTAAAGTCTCGGTCTCTTTTTCAAACTTCTCCTTTATCAGGCTGGAGAGTTTCGCCTTCAGTCTCTTTACCCGATGGAAATGCTCGTTTCTCCTCTTGTAAAGGAGCCAGTTATACCACCACACATAGATAGCTATCAGAAGAGAAACGATCATGGATACGATCCTTCCCGCACCAAATCCAGCAATCCATCTCCCTATGACTCCGATGATAATACCGAGGATAATGACTACAAGGAGAAAGACGAGATACAACCCGAAGGAGAGTCTCCTGTCCGTCTTTTTTCTTTCCTGCAATTCTGCAATTGTTTCTGCCATTCTTCTACCTCCTGAAATAGTTTCGTGGGTTAGGCCACCTCAATGATCAGTAACCTCCCCACATTAAATTTGGTATAAGACCGGCAGGCCGGTTCATCCACAAAAGATAGAAGCTCTTTCGTCTTGGTCTGCCGAAATCACCATCAACGAGTCTCAAGCTTTATTCTACTCCCTGCCTTAAGCTCTTACCCGGTATGAACTTGGGGACCTTCTTTGCCGGTATCTGTATAGTTTGTCTTGTCTGAGGATTAACCCCTCTTCTTGCCTTTCTCTCCATAACCTGAAAAGTGCCAAAGCCAATTAAAGTGACTTTTTTGTTCCTTCCCAGCGAGTCTGTGATTGCCGATGTCATTGCATCAATCACATTGTTAGTTTCCTTCTTGGTCAGACCAACTTTCCCTGCTACCTCTTCTACTAATCCTGCCTTGTTCATTGCGCTATCCCCTGTTTTGATTGGCGATTATGAAGAATTTATTCCTATGGTAGCTGAAAAGTGGGTTGTGTCAAAAAAAGTTTTAGGGATGTTTTTTAGGGCTCGTTATTTGAGGCAAGATGGGTGTGGACAAGTGGTAGAGTTTAAGTATGTTTGGAGTGTTTCTGGTTAGGTGAAATTGCTGTTAATATTGCTATTCCTATTTTTCATAGAGCGTTGTATATGGCTCAGCGCAAGTCTCCCCGTATACTTCCTTTACTTTTCTCAAGTGTCTGGCAGAAGCTTCTGATTCTATCTTGTCTAAATACTCTAGGAAGTCCTGCTTGGCATTTTGTGAGAAGATTTCTGTTTGATAATCACTAATAGTTTCGGATAGTGGTGATTCGCTCAGGTAACTATGGCATTCATTGTCTATAAACATAGCATCGCAATATGGCAGGAGTACTGATATCATTCTTACATCAGTTACGAATCCGGGATCTGGGGGAGTTCTCCGTCCTCCTTTAGCAACTTTTCGAGCCATTGCTGCATAGAGCATTGAAGAAATTTTATTAAAGGGGACGTTCTTCAGAGAAGGAAAGGTCAAATACTCAACGGTCTTGGGCCGTATCTCTAAATCCTGGATTTCCGCTTTTCTAAAAACATCGTGGATTGAATGAATCAATATAGCTGATGGCGGAGGAAACAAGTAGTTAATTGTCAGCTTAGTACGACCCACAGATGCTTTTGCAAGTCTTACTGGATGACCGATGTAGGTTTGCAGAATTCCTCTGCCGAAGGCCATACTTTCTTCTTCATACCAATCTTCAAAGGTTCTATCTTTCTCATTTTGCCATCTTTGGAAGACTCGGGTCAGTCCTTTATGTGTTTTTTGTCGCATTTTTCTCAGATCTTTAATCCAGTCTTGTTTCTCCGGGAAACTTATTGAGAATATAAATTTATCCTGCCAAGCATTAATGTTTCCTGGAATAACAGAATCCGCATGTAGTTTTAGTTTCTTGTTCTCCTTTCCAGAAAGCCAATTCTCAGCATGTTCGCATATTTGGAATCTTTCAATCGTCTCATGGTCACAAAAGCTGAGACCGTGAGATAGCAATTCATACATCTGCTTTAATGGCCCAAAATATGGTGATAAAAGAGATTCTTATATATGAAAACCCGAATAGGGGCAGATGATAAGCTGTAATTTACAAAGGCTATCTAGCCTTTCAAAAAGCCTAAGCCAAAAGCTGTCTAATGTTTCTTTCTGATAGGCCTTAGTCTTGGGATTAAGCATCTTCATCATATTGCTGACGGCGAATTGGTCGATATAAATGACTTTTTTATATAGACGAGGCAAGGGAAAATTAGAAGTATGCCAACAGTTCTTGCACCTTCGGACATAATGCTGTTCGCAGACCATTAGTACACCAAAACTGGAAGGGGCATTGCATTTTGGGCATTTCCAATAGGGTGGAGATATGAATTTTTTTGGGTCGATAGTAATTCTTTCCATTTCAGTCGCTGTCTAACAATGACAATAGTTTACTGTAACTCGTTTTGTAACGATTTGTTATGGGAGAATCCCAAAACCAGTCTCGTACTAAAGATCCTATTTTAGAGACATTTTTACTGTATATGAGTGGCTTTGTTTGTCAATCTTACGTCTTAAGTGTTATTGTAGAGGCTATACAGCGTTGTCTTAGAAAATGGGTGAAAAGTGGTGTCTGCTGGTGTTACAATAGGGCAATAGAGGAGTGGATTTGGGAAATTTGGAAGTTGAGGGACCGGTTAGGTGTTGGATTTTTGGGAAGTTTTGGAGACGGGGGTTGACTGATAATTTTCTTTGGTTAAGCTAAGTGCTGGAGCAGACACCTCCTAGGGAATAACAGGTATTTGCGGATGAAAGCCTGTAACGCATCTTGCCTTTTAAAGGCAGCGCGTCTGGGGATTTCGCCGCTTCGTTGTATCCTTCCCAATCCTCATTATACCTTAATTCTAGGGAAGGCGAAAGTTCTAATTTTTTCGCCTTCTTGCCCTCTGGTGTCCATATAGTGTCTAATCTATGGCCTAAAACATTTATAGCCCAGCGTTTATGATCCTGAGAAAGATGAGCATATCGTAAGGTCATCTCAAATGTTTTATGCCCCAAAAGCTCCTGTACCGTCTTCAAATCAATCCCTGCCATTACGAGATGGGAAGCAAAGGTATGCCTTAAGTCATGAAACCGAAAATCCCTTATTCTGGCTCTCTTTAGGGCATTGGTGAATCCTCCTGTTATATTCCGATAGGGACTACCCTCTTTTTTGCAGAAAACATAAGGGCTTTTTGGATTTTTTCTCACCTTCAGAAGGATTCTGAAGACAATGTCATTCATAGGGATTTCCCTGATTTCCCTATTCTTAGTCTGAAGTACATAGATGAGACGGTTCCGGAAGTCGATATCAGGCCACTTCAGGCTCAGGATTTCTCCTTTTCTCATGCCAGTATTCAGTGCAACTGTGACGATGGCCTTTAGATAGCCAGGGCAGGCTTGAATCAATCTTGCTATTTCTTCTTTTTCCAAATACCTAAGTCGTGCGTTCTGTACTTTAAACAGCTTGACCAAAGATATTTGGTTCTCCTTAATCTTTCCCCACTCCTTAGCCTTGTTGAAAATGGTCTTCAGACAGGTCATTTCTCTATTTACTGTACTTGGTGAGACCTCTCTAGCTCTTTTCTGTTTATATTTCTCAACATCAAGAGAGGTGATTTCCTGAAGAGTTTTCTTGCCAAAATAGTGACTAAAGTGCTTTATGCTTATTTCATCTCTCCAGGAGGACCTTTTATTCGGTTTGGAATGGATTTCAAGGTACTCCTTGGCCATCTTATCGAAGGAGATTCGTTCCTCTTTTCTGATATCCAGGAATTTTCCTTCAGCTATCTGGACTTTCCTTTTTTTCAAAACAAGCTTAGCTTGTTTTTTGCTCGGCCTAATCTTCTCTCGTTTTCTCCTGCCATTGGGCAAATAGTAGTCTATGTAGTAGTTTGTAGCTTTCTTGAATACTCCCATTCCTCAACTCTCCAAAGTATTGTTAGGCATGAATTTTTGAGATAAATCTTTCCTCTGCCTCAATAGTACTGATTTTTTCAGAATTCCCGCTGCCTGGTTTTGTTCTTCTCAATCCACTCCTCGAGGTCTTTTATATCAAACTCGGTTCTTCGTCCACATTTTACAAATGGAATTCTTCTTTGACTGGCCCAGGAATACAAGGTATGAATGCTGATCCCGAGCATCCTGGCAGCGTCTTTCACACTAAGAAGTCTTCTTTCTGACATTTTGTATCCTATGTGGCTGATGAGCCGCCCGGTGGCGTTGGAGGCGTGCTACCCCCAAGATACCTGGAGAGCACATAGATACCTCCCCCAATTAAGACGGCGCCCAGAATTAGTAACCAATAGTCGTTCCGATTTGCGGACCGCAGTCGTTGAAGGTATGTGGATACTGTCTCACGGGATACACCGATGCGCTGAGCGATCTGTGAGTAGTTGAAACCTCGGTTGTGGAGGTCTACAATTTCTCTCAACCACACTGGGTTGAGCCTGTTTCTCCTAGCTACCTCAACGTACCTCGAGTTGATTTCGTCTATTTGCCTCTGCATATTATTCGTCATATCGGCCCCCTTTTCTCATACTGCGATAATTATAGCATAATATTTTATTTTGTCAAGAGGGTGCGCTGAACGGGTCAGTAAGTCGTTACCGACCTGACCCTTTTAGGGGAATAAAGAGAATTTGTTAAAATAAGCGGTATCCGAGACCTGGCGAAATATCTCCAGGAGGTAAGAAAGGATCGACTCGACTGACTGAAAATTGAATAGCACTACACCAATTAATTGCTGTTAATTTAAGCTGTCGGGTCAAAGTTTAAAATAAAGAAAAATCCACAGATAAGACGTTGCCGTGACTTTTACGATGAGAATCACAATGATAGTTCAGAAAAATAGACATGTTTATTTTGTTACACATGTCTAATCTCAGTACTTCCACTTGGTTAGCTATGTTATCTTTAAATGTCGAGCCGTGAAAAATCTGAACATTCCCCAAAGTTTTACGTGAGTTTTCCCAAGGCCCTGAATTCAAGACGCATTAAGAAAATAACAAAGTGGAAGAGAATTTTCTGCATGACAAAGCTTAAGACTTTGGATAGAGCCTCGCCAAATTCCGAGTAAAGATAAGAAATATTCCTCATGGCTTTTAAAAAGGGAGGAGATGCAGAAAACGAAAAGACGAGCTTAGGAAATTAGATGAGCGCACAATCTTATACAAATGTATTGGTAGAGCTTGGTTTTTCCTAATTCCAAGTGGGTCTTTCTGGAAAGGTTTGTCAACACTAATTAGAAAAGACGACAAAATGTCGTCAATTGACAACCTAAAGTATTGATAAAATAAGGATTTTAGTTCAGAGGAAAGTAGCCAATGTCGTAGAATTATATAGAAGAAGACAAAAGAGAAAATAGGTTAACCTCACGATTTTATAGGGATCTCAAGAGACATTTTAGCAAAATATTTCGTCTTTTCTCTCAAATGCGAAGCTAAGGTGAGGATAGGTTATTTGAAGCAAGGCGTCAAGCCTATTATGAGGATTTATCAATATTAAAGGTAATTTAAGTATTCTAAGGTGGGTTTTATATAGTAAAATAGGACCACTTAGGGCAGAAATTATATAGTAAAATTGACCCACCCCAATCGCCCAAAATCTGTTAAAATAGGGCATAAACCTTGTTTTAACAGAGGAGGGCAAGGAGATGATTGGAGTGGAAGAGAAAGAGAGAATAAGAAGAGCCTATTTTGTAGAGCACAGGTCAATAAGATGGATAGCCAGGAATTATCACTTCTCACGCACAACAGTGCGTAAGGCATTAGGTGATGCTCTACCACCTGTATACAAAAGAAAGAAAGAGCCTGTATCGAGGGTACTGGAACCATTTAAGCCGACAATCAAGGAGTGGCTAGAGGAAGACAAAACAAAACCAAAGAAACAGTGCCATACAGGAAAACGGATCTTTGACAGATTAAAAGAGGAATGTGGATTTAAAGGAGCACAGATTACGGTCTACAAGTACCTAGAAAAGATAAGACCGAGCCTCAAGGATGTATATGTACCCATAGCCTATGATCCGGGCATAGAGGTACAGGTAGATTTCGGGGAAGCATTGGTCTATGTTGCCGGTAGGCTCACCAAGGTTCATTTATTATGTATGCAACTTTGTTATTCCACAGCCAGGTTTGCCACAGCCTATCCCACAGAAAGGCAGGAGGCTTTCTTCGATGGTATGCAGGAGGGCTTTTACTACTTTGAAGGAGTGGCTCGGAAAGTCACCTTTGATAATCCCAAAACTCTGGTAAGGAAGCTCTATAGAGGCCACAGGAGAGATGAACAGAAAAACTTTACTATCTTTCGAAGTCACTTTATGTTTGAAGGACACTTCTGTAATCCTCAATCTCCCAATGAGAAAGGTCATGTAGAAGGTCTGGTGGGTGTAATAAGGCGAAATGTCTTTGTACCTGTTCCCAAGGTAAAGTGCATAGAAGAGCTGAATGAGCCTATCCTTAAATGGTGTGAGAAGGACCTGGAGCGCTCTCATCCTGATGGAAAGGGAACGGTTAGAAATCATCTCAATAAGGAGAAAGAAAAGCTTCTTCCTCTGCCTAAGAGGAGATATCAATGTTGCAGAACTCAGGAGGCTATCGTGAACAAGTTCTCCGAGATAAGATTTGATCATAACCTCTACTCTGTTCCCATAAGGTATGCCCACAGGTGTGTTAGCATCAAAGGCTATGTGGACAAAGTGAGGATCATCAAAGATGAGAAAGTAATAGCAGAACATCCCCGCTCCTATGGCCGCAAACAAGAGATACTTGAGGCTCTACATTATATCCCTATTCTAAAGAGAAAGCCTCAGGTGTTAGAGCACGGCTGGCCCTTTAAAGACTGGAGGCTGCCTCAAATCTTTAAAGAGTATAGGAAGATCCTTAAAGAGAGGGTAGATAGACCGGAGAAAGAGTATATCCGTCTTCTTCTTTTGCATGAGGACTATACAACCGAAGAGATCGCCAAGGCTCTATCCCAGGCTATTAGCTTGGGATGCTTGAGTGTGGATGCGGTGAAAATCTTTCTAAACCACAATAAAGATGCTCCCTCCAGGGAAAGACTAGACACCAGAACCTGGCCTGAATTTGATGCTATCAAGGTAAAGGCCCCGGATGTAGAAGGGTTTAACCGCTTACTTGAAATTGAGGAGGTGAGGGCTCAATGAAGAAAGATCATCTTCTTGAAGAATACTTAAGGGCCTTGAGATTATCTACTATTCTAAGGGAGTATCCTAAGATGGTTCAAGAGGCAGCCAAAAATGACTCTGGTTATGTGGAGTTTCTCCTGGCCTTGGTAGAGCAGGAGGCTCTCACCAGAGAAGCAAATGGCATAAGAAGGAGAATAAAACAGGCAGGTTTTCCCTGGGAAAAGAGCCTGGATGAGTTTGACTTCTCCTGTCTTCCCAATCTCAATAAGGCCAGGTTTCTTGAACTTTTTAGAAGTACAGAGTACATAATGCGCAAGGAGAATGTGGTCTTGATTGGTAATAACGGCACAGGGAAAACTCATCTTGCCATCTGCTTAGGAAGAGAGGCCTGCCGGCAAGGTAAGAGAGTAACTTTTCAGAGTGCAGCAGGTATTGTAACCTCTTTAATTGAAGCCCAGGAAGAAAAGAGGCTACTTAAACTGGGAAAGAAACTAAAGAGGGTAGATTTGTTGGTCATTGATGAACTGGGCTATATACCCCTTTCTAAATCAGGTGCGCAGCTTCTCTTTGGAGTATTTGCTGAGCGCTATGAACAGGGCTCCATTGTGGTTACCACAAACCTAGAGTTTGGTGAATGGACAAAAGTTTTTGGTGATGAGAAGCTAACTTCTGCTCTCTTAGATCGTCTAACCCACAGATGTGAAATATTTCTAATGAACGGGGAAAGTTACAGATTCAGAGAGAGCCAGAGGCGACTTAAAAAGAAAAGGTTAGGGTATAGATGTATCCCCTAACAAAGATCGTCCCTTTATGGGCCTTCTATGAGTCCCTTATTAGACTCCAAGGGAGGAAAGAAGTTAAAATCATCCATTGGTGGAATAATTTATTGAATACGCCTTTGACTAAGATGCTGCCTGGAGGCAAATATGAGATTTTGAGGAGAGATATTGAAGAGGGAATGACAGGAGATCGGATGAGCCTGTTATATATTTTAAACCAGGGTGGGTCAGTTTTGTTTTATAATGGTGGGTCTCTTTTACTTTATAATTGATATAAGGTACTTAAATTCTATATTTTCAAGGTTAATCCGTTCTTTTCAACCCAGTATCTTGAGAAGAAAAAGTAAGTCTAAAAGCCTTTGTCTTATTATCAATTTTTAAGGGGTATAAAACCATTGATTTTACTGAATTTGAACATTACTTTTCAACCCACTTTGTGTTTACTATGGAAAATGCTAACTTTTCTTAGTATGTTCAATAACGATGCCCTTTTGAGCCACTTTCTATACAGTTTACTCAAAAATAATTCTTAAATTAGCTTCGTATACGTAATAGAATTTATGAAATAGACCACTTAGCGAATTAATTGGTTTTTCCATAATTAGCATCAATTATATCTCCCTATTCGTTTGGTTTCCTCAAAAAGGGCAAGGACGTTCTCCACAGGCACATCGGCTTGGATGTCGTGAGCCGGGGCTAGCAGGTAACCCCCGCCACCTCCTAGCTCAGCTATCCGAGTTTTAACTTCCTTCTTTACATCCTCGACCCCTCCCCGTGGCATAGTATGCTGTTGATCGATACCCCCGAGGAAAACCAAAGAATCCCCAAATTCCTCTTTGAGGCTTTTCGGTTCCATATTCGCCGCCCGCGGTTGTATCGGGTTTAAAACCTCGACCCCGATCTCGATCATCTCACCGATAATAGGCCTGATGCTTCCGCAAGAATGGTGAGCTATTTTCACTTCCGGATTGGTCTTTTTAAATTCATCATAGACTTTTTTCATACGCGGTTTGAAATGCTTCCGCCACAGTTCAGGTGAGATCAGCATTCCCCTTTGAGCACCATAATCGTCACCGGTCCAGATGATATCCGCTCCAAGCTTAATCAGTTCCTTGCCTACTTCGATATTGTAAGTCATGATCTCGTCCATCAATTTGAGAATATAGGGCTTCTCCATGAGTAGATCTTCGAAGAATTTTTCCATGCCTACCAGATACCAAGAGAGCTCCAGAATCGTGCATTCGACCACCCCGATAATCGCATATTGAGAACCGTACTTTCTAACCATCTCTTGGGCAAGTTCATAACGATGTGGATCATGAGAATCTGGCAGCTTGTATTTAGAGAGGGTTCTCTCATCTTCTACGCCGCTCAAAGGGTGCTCGACCATCTCAGTATGGAAGCCCAACCCTCCAGAAGGTTTAACCTTTCTATATCTGATTCCCCATTCATCAGTGAATGTTCCGTTGGGATATTTCTCAATAGTATTGGGTGGATAACAAGGCCCAATTGCTACTATGTCATTCCCTAGCTTTATCAACAGTTCAGTGTAAGAGAGACGATTAGAGAAGAGTGAACTCACTGGGGTAGCATTAGTAGCATCCCGACCCAAGTATTCAGCCAGTTTTGCCGCCATCCCTGGAGCTAAGGTTACAAATATCGGCACGCGATCGGGCTCCTTTAATGATAATACCGTCAAAACTCTCTCCTTGGAATTCATATGAATATCCGCTCTCTCTAACTTAGTATTTCCTGTGCTCTTGTAATGCTTCCCACCCCGCGATTATGTTCTCAGGAGATACATCTGCCTGAATGTTATGGACGGTGCTGAAGATGAACCCCCGCCGGGGGCCAGCTCATCGATCCGCCTCTTCACTTCATCTCGCACTTCATCCGGAGTGCCTCTAGGCAGCACCCTCTGGGTATCGACCCCTCCTCCCCAAAAAGATAGCGAATTCCCGAACTCTTTTTTGAGCTGCTTGGTATCCATCTTGGCCGCGTTGACCTGCACGGGATTTAAGATGCCAACCCCTACTTCAATGAGATCAGGGATCAGATCGTAAAACAGCTCCACAGGAGTAAAAAAAGATATAAACATGAGGAGTCTTCTCTTTTATAAAAGAGAATATTCTCTTGTGCCTCGGTTTTATATATTGTCTATACATTTTAGGGGATATCATAGTTGTCTCTTGTGTACCTAGGTCATCTGCTTCTACTACTATGTGGGCAAGATCCCCTACCTCATCGAGGACCATTTCCCAAAATTTGATTCTCCAATCAGTCAACTTATCTAACAAACTTGTCGCTATAGGAGTCCCTTTGCCTAGATCCACCAAAAAATCCTTAAAACCTCGGACCCAAAGAGATCTTTCAAGTAGACTCCCCATGCTCCTCCCAGCACGATTGCATACTCTGTCTCCTGAGAGAGACTTTCTATCTCCTCCCGCAGTCCCTGTACCCGAGCGGGATCACTAGGGTTAGGCCAAGGATAGTTCTCGATGTTCTGAGTGCTAATGGAGCCTGAAAGAGGATGATTGGTCATATCATAGTAAAGACCGCCTTTTTTCGGCATAGACCACTTAATACCATATTCATCTATAAAATATTTGTATTCATCTTCCTCCTGAACGTTAGGAGGTGAGCTTGAAGGACCCCAGATCACCTCCAGATGGTTTTTAGGGTGCCAGCTGAGGGACGACAAACATCCATTCGTGCTCTGAGAAATGACGAGCCGTCTTAGACTCCATCACATACACGGTCTCGAAGGCCATATTTAGCGACGGATTAGCTGACACCTTTCCAAACTTTTCATTCGTTGGAGTTATGATTTCCCTCACCCTCAGCGGGAGGATGGGAAAAAAGAGCTTTTTTATGTCATCACGTACTCTTCCAGCATCCAGATGGCTAAACTGTTGAGAACACCGTAAATAATTTGAGTTTGACAATTCCGCTAAGTTCGCGCTCTCCTCAAAAAGTTATACATAATAATGGCTGATATTATAGTAAGTCCGATAAAAATTCTAAATCCAAAGCCCCCAACTCCCATCATTATGAGTCCACTATCAATAGATAGAATAAAAAGTGAGCCAAGTGCTGCACCAATAATAGTGCCTTCTCCTCCGAAAAGAGCTGTACCACCAATTACTCCAGCTGCGATTACTTGTAATTCATAACCTGTTCCTGTTCCTGGATGGATGGTAAATACTCGCATGAATTGGAGTATTCCAGCCAGGCCAGCAAGGAAAGAACAAAGAATAAAATTAGAAATTTTTATTTTACCAACATTCACTCCTACATCACGTGCTATTTCAGAATTTGATCCTACAGCATAGGATCGATTCCCCCAAGCGGTTCGCTCTAGAATTATAGTTAGAATAACTGTTACTGCTATAAAGAAAAAAAAGCAGTTATTTATACCTAATATATTTCTACCTGCTACAATATTTCTAAACCAATAATACTCAGATGTGATGGTAAAAGCAAAACCTTTAGTAATCCAAAGCACCAATCCTCTAAACACCATCAATCCAGCTAATGTTACTAAAAAAGACGGAATATTGATTTTTAGAGTTAAAAAACCATTTAATGCGCCAATTCCACAAGCTAAGAGTAGACAAAGAAATAACGCAGGTATAATACCAAAAGTAGGAACTATGGAAAAGAACACGACGGGAGTAAAACCAAAGACTGATCCTACTGATAAATCAAATTCTCCTGAAATCATTAAAAATGCAACTCCAACAGCTATGATTCCCAACTCTCCGACGGAGTTTAAGATAGCTTGGATATTCCCTTTGCTTAAAAAAAGTGGATTTGTGGCAAAAAAAATTGAATATGTAATTAATATTATGGAAATTATACCGAACTCTTTAATTTTAAATATTTTTTTCAAGAAACTCTCTTTTCCAAATAAATCCAGACCTCAGGCGGATGTTCTCCATCGAACTGCGCTGATTATTTTCTCTCTTAATTCATCAACGGTGATTTTCTCTTTTTCATAATCTGCTATATCTTTCCCTCGATCTATCAGTTTAATCCTATCACAAACCCTATATACATCGAGAATATTATGGGATATCCAAATTATTGAAATTTCCTCTTCTTTTAATTTTTGGGAAATCTGTATGAGTTTCTCTGCTTCGGTAACTGATAAATCGTTTGTTGGTTCGTCCATAATAATTAATTTAGATTTGAAATACAAAGCTCTAGCAATAGCAATGCCTTTACGTTCTCCTCCAGATAACTCGTTAATATTTTTAAAGACATCAAATTGAAGTCTAATATTTCTTAAAGCCTTTTTACTTTCTTCGACCATCTTCTTTATGTCGATCCAAAATAATTTCTTCTTGATTTCTCTATTTATGAAAATGTTTCTAAACACAGATAAATGTTCTAGTGCATTTCCCCTTTGATGTATAGTTTCAATTCCTATTTTTCGTGCAAGATTAGCATTTATATGTTGAAGTTTTTTCCCTTCAAAATAAATTTCGCCCGAACTGAAATCTTCAATCCCTATAAGCGTTTTTATGAGGGTACTCTTTCCAGCTCCGTTATCACCAACTAATCCTATAATCTCATTATAACGTACATCAAAATTTACCCCTCTCAATGCTTGTACTTCTCCATATGACTTCCAAATATTTTTCATTTCCACGAGTTTTTTCTCATTTATTTCCATTTTTTATCACTCTTAATAAATTTATGGGCCGGTTTGATCCCGGTCGTATTTGGGATGAAGAGGTCAGTAGGAAGAGTTCGACGACGAACTCAAACAGGAGTTCGATCACTCGCCCGATGTGTCCAATAGGCACGCGCTGAAGGACCCACCAGATATTGGAGTGGTCAACACGTTTGCCGAGGCGAATGGAGTATCCTTCCTCCGCCATCCTAAGGCTCATGTTAAAGTGCTTCCGGTAGATGGCTATCGCAGCATACTCCTCAGGCTGGTGGTCTGGCGGCCGTCCCGCCCGGCAACCTCCAAAAAAGGACCAGGAAAGCCGTCTCCCGAATGATGTCCGAGGGAACCCAGCCTCCTCCTTCGCTCGCTTCAAGAGCTTCCGAATAGCCTTGATGTTTCTCTTGGCGGCGAGATAGCTGGCGACGACGTCGCCCTATAATCAAGGACGGTTATCTGGTAAGCCCACTTCCGCTCGCCCCGCTTCCGTCGCTTGGGGTACGCGCTTATGGGGCGTGAACTCTTGTCCACGTGCCACACTTTTTGAAAATCCGATCTTGAATATCTCGCAATTTTGCTCTACAAGGTTCCAAACCTTTAAGGCCAGAACCTGATCGCCGAGGCCGATGCCCCGATGTCGAAGCGCCCTAGAATCTCCTCGACCTGATAGCTCGAGAGAGGGTACCTGACGTACAGGAAGCCGCCATTGGGACTTCCTCTTCGGCGAAGTCCAACTCGTGGAACAACATTCCACCCGTCCATTGAACCTCCTGCCGCAGGCCTTCCACCTATACCCTAAAATAAGTAGATCTAAACACTACCTAGAATCTATCTATAATGTGTCTTCGCAAGTTCTTTCACAATACCCACAGTCTCTTTAGTAACGTAAGCACCTCCAGTTGCGACATCAAACGCCCCCAGCTTATATTTGTTAATCAGGTAAAGTTGAACAACAGGAATATAACCTTGTAAGTAAGGTCCTTGATCCCATGTTAGTTGAATATAACCTTTTTCAACCCCCTCTAGTGTCTCAGGTCTCAGGTCAAAAGCTATCATTGTTACTTCATCAGGATTGATCCCCTTATCTTCACACACACGCCATATTGCTACTGCTGTACCTGGAGTAAGCCAGCAATTTGTCTCGGGATGCTCTGCTAACCAACTCTCAATTCTTCTCATCTGAGTCGACCTATCCCAACCTCCAAGATCCACTAACGGAATATCTGTCACACCATATTCTTTCATGAAATCCCTCATACCTCTCTCTCGCCTCATCGACCATTCAGCTGTAGGTTCCTCGCAAGCCATAACTGCATTTATCTCTTCAGGCTTCGGTCTTTTACCGGTATGCCAGTATTCTGTTATTCCAATTCTAGCGGCATTATAGCCGTCCGCATATAGATCTGCACCCACATAAGCTAACCTTTTATTCCCCTTAGCACCTTCAGGATCATCGGTATTCATGGCTATAACGGGAATTCCTCTTTCTATTGCCTCTGCAACCGCTGCATCCAGCGTTGATGGATCTGGAAGCGTAGTTATTATACCGTCAGGATTTCTTTCCATACATAACATGAAATTCCTTCTTTCCGTTTCTACATCTACTCCAATCTCAGCGGGGGGATAATAAGCTTCCCCCTCGCAATTAAAAAGCTTCAAAGCGTCGTAAAAACCTTTAAAAATCACGGAATGAAAGGGATCTGCCGTAGCATGATCTACAAGATAGAAAGTAAATTCTGGTTCAACTTTTTTTGTAGAAGCCAAAACGTAAGTCCCTAAACCTACTGTGATACCTACAACGACTGCTGTTATGATTATAGCCCATCTGGTTTTCATTTAGCTCTCCTTGTTTTGTTTTTTGGACATGGTTCATTCTTTCCTGAAAGCTCCTAAAAAGAGAGAGTAATTTTTCAACACTTCTCTCTTAAGAAAACTTTCTTTTCCCCAAGCTAATGGGCCTATTTATTTCCTACCTTTCACCTCCTCCCGGCCCTATTTTAGCTTCTTTTCTTATCAAGGATCTAACTTCATTAGTGAGTGTTGGTTGTCAAATGTATCGGCAATTTAACATAAGAGACGTTATCGCACCTTACTCAAAGGAGCCTGCGGACCAGACCATTAGGGCAAGGATTGTCCGTGGATCGAATGTGTTCTGTCCCTCATATTCCTTTAGACTCCTTTGCAAAATATATAAAAAAAGGATAGACAACGCATAAAGCATTACCTATCCTTTTGAATTTACCCTATTAGAGCTATCTTTCTTCTTCAGCTTCTTTCTGTCCTTTAACAGATTATCAATTGCCCTTCTGATCAATAGGCTTTGAGAAATACCTGTTTCCTTTGATAGCTTCCTTAGTGCTTTTAACTGTTCTTCTTTAATGCTAAATGAGGGTTTTGCTCAAGCTTATCGCAAAACTCTAAAGAATTAATTTAACCTTTGATAATTAAATGATAGATTTCCTCATCGAATCTTGAAAACAGAGTAATCTCATTTTTTCGTTTGAGGTTCTTTAGTCTGGGCATTCTCCCGAAACCAATCAAATACGGCCATACGGATAAGATGAGTGGGAGCTAATCTTCTATGCAAAGCTTCTTGTTGGATCCACTCTATATCTTTTTTAGCAAATCGAACATGAAATCCTTTATCTGAAAGTCGTTTTGGTTTTGGCATATTAAATACTTTCTGGCTTACTTTATAACCTACTGCTTTATATTATATACTTTTTAGGGAGAGCGTCAACCCCCTCGATCTTACAAAAATGTCTAAAACCCTATATATCTCTATGCTATATATGTTTTTTCCCCTAGCCTGGAGGGAAGGAAGAGCTATAAGTTTCGTCTTTGTCATAGGAATGCGAAACGGAGCCTTCTTAAATCTTACAAAAGGAAGGAATTGTAAGATTATCTTCTCAAGGTAGATCTAACATCTCAATTTAACATATCATAATATCTCATGTGTTATTTTAAACTCACCCCCGTTGGCAAGTTTAATTGCTTGACTTCCTACGATAGCGTTTGATTCTTTCATTCATGGATAGATTGATTATGGGGCCTTTTATGATGACTTCGGGTGGGTTCGTATTATGTTGGCTTCGGGGACGCAGTTGCAACCAATTCGAACCATCGGTGAAATAACCGCAGATATTAAAATCCTTCCTGCACACCCACTCCATTTATATCAGAAATTATCCAATAAAGCAACCCAACTACGTCTATTGGGGATGACCTACGAGCAAATAGCCAAAAGCTTAAACATCAATAGGAAAACTGCCACAAAAGCTTGTGAGTATCAAGGGAGGTGAGCAAATGTTCTGGCCATTAAGTATTTATGGGCTAATGCACCCAAAGGAGAGATATGTCTGGGTCCAAATCCGCATCCTACACGAAACTGACAAGGCTGTATTAGTTAACAACGGCATGAAAATCTGGATCCCAAAATCGCAGATCCACAGAATAAGACTAAAGAACAATATCTTTGAGATTTACGTCAAAGAAAGCACTGTTGGATAGTGCTTAGGACTTCATTCAGGATGTTCTACTCCAACAAGTTACAGCTTTAACTTCTAATCACTCTTACGCACAACGTTTCCAGCATATACAACGTTTTGCGATAGCAAAATGTCCCGAAGGACAAGGAGTAGCGAAGCGTATATTCTGTGTTGTGCGACGTTATGGTATATTCATTTTTGTTTAAAATTCTAAATAACTTTGAAGCTCACCTGCTGACATATTGTTCACTTGCACAGCCTTATGAGTCCAGCTCGTCTGGGCGAGTGCGCTCAGGATGTAGCCTATTGTTAAGTGACAGGCCAGAATTCGCCCCCACAAGAACATTGATAGTTTTTTTGGGGTCCTTTATCTGTGACTGCAATGCTACTGAGCATTCCAACAAAAGTACCACAACGATCACATTTCCAAGGGCCCGGATGAAGGTCCCTATTTCTGCTTCGTGTTAATTGCTGTTTCTCTGAAATTCCCAATCTTCGGTTCTCTGTTCCCTGTCGGATCCAAGTCCGACCATCATATTCATGGTATGGTGTATCCCTAGACCTAGTTGCGCTTAAGACTATAATGTGTTTTCCTCTTAGAATTTCAACTCTAATTTCCACAATAAGTGGGGGATCAAATTTCTCCCTCACGGTCTGCGACAAGGAACGCTGTGCTGAATCAAGATTGCCTGGTTCGACTCCGCAGGGATTTCTATCAGGTCTAACACCAAAAAGAACCATACCTTGAGCAACATCGGCGTTGACCATTGCGCACAGCGCTTCCATACCTTCTCGACACTCGCTTAGGGATGTTTTGAATTCCAACGTTTGACTTTCGCCTTCTTCAAGAAGTTCTTCAAGTGAAAATTGTGGGGCCATATTGAAACCTTCTTCTTTTATGCTACCTAATATCGTTATATGAACTTATAGTGCCACAATGTCGCACAACGTTTCCAGCACATACGAAGTTTCGGCGTAGCCGAAACTTGGACGAACGAAGTGGGCCGTATATGCTGTGTTAGACGATGTCGTTGGACTCATTCATCTACTCCTTTAGTATGAACAATATAGTGGCATTAGTCGTATATGTTCTGTCTTGCCAATTGAAAGATATTTTTAATTTTTCAAATTCCATATCCCTGTTATTGTCTAAGAATTCATTTATCCTCTCATGTAACAATTTCTTATTTCGTTTAAGCTTCCAACTATCCTCTAAATTTTCCAAGTCAATCAGAACCAGAAAAAGTCTATTTGCAGCATCAAATCTTCTAACCCCTTGTTCTTCGTAAAACCATTTAATCAATTCCGTGGGATTTTTTATAGTGTTGACAATTATTGTCTTTCTTGATCTATGGAATCCTTTGACAAATTTTTTAGTTTCTTTTGAAGTGTCCTCTGAGATTCTTGTTAGAAGTTCAGAAAAAATATCCTTATTGTTTGCGTTTCTATCATACGGAATGTTTTGTTGCCTTGCGAACCTTTTTAATTCTGTCAATTCTGAACTTAAACTCAATTCAGTTCTCTTTAATCGCAGGTACCCATCGGGGAAATATGTAACCTTTAAATCAAAAGGGAAATCTTTCCAAAAAAAATCTACCTTTTTAATTAGCCCCACCGCAGGCAATAGATAAGGATGATCTTTAAACATATCTTCTATCAATATAGAAGTCCAATGATTATACCATGAGCATAATATATAGCCTCTCAGTCTTGGATTTATATCATTTTCAATACTATTACAAAGTTGTTCATAATCCTGAATTTTTTTGATGTAATTGTTGACTATGGTTTGTTCAACAGCATTTTGATAAAAACCACCCCAATCGAAAATTTTCAGTTTGTAGAGCTGTGAATATAAATAATCTTCATTTTTGATTCTCTCTTTTCTTTCTCTATCATAGATTTGTTTGATAAAATCATCTATCTCTTTGTATGCAATATTCTTGCAAAACATAAATTCAAATAGATCCCTTCCAGAAACCCCAGAGGCATTAATTTCTAAACTCTTTGCTAACTCCTTCAAAATATTACTTCTTGATATTGATCGCATCTTAAGGAAGTATATTCCAAATTCGTGGCTGAATATTTTTTCAAAATCGTTTTCTTGATAGTATCTTTTTAATTTTCTAAATTCATGCTTCAAATCCATTTATATCCCTCTCTTTGTCCATTTATTTTTTTCTTTATTAAAATCCGCTTTTAGTACATTTAAAATCTCTGACAATCTAAAAAATTTATTCTGTTGTAATAAATCAGAAACTAGCAAATTCAAAATCTGATATGTTTCTAATCCATTTTCCATACTAGCTTCCAGATAACCCTCTATTAAACTGACGAAATAATCTTTGTTATTCTTTGCAGAAATTAATTCAATTTTTTTGATAATCCTGTTTTGATTTTTTCTGAAAGTTAATATGAAATCGGTTTTTAATCCAGCTCCACGAGTATCCTGCACAACCGAGTTAGCAGAATACTCTAAAGTTTCAACTTTTTCTAATTCAAAATTAAGTTTACTCGTATGTGTAATCAAATTTATCCAAGTTTCATCGTCCAAACTATTGAACATTAAAGAAAAATAATGATTTGGCTTTAATATTCTCTCAATCTCAACAAAGACTTCATTTAATAACTTATAATAATTATGTATATCTTTAGTTCTATCTTTAGACTCGCTTATTACAATCTCATCTTCATAATTGACATCTTTTTTAAGCCAACTATTCCACATCATACTTAACTCTAAGTATGGTTGCCGATTGCCATGCGGAGGATCTGTTATTACATAATCTACAGAATTATTTGGTATCTCGTTTAATACTTTTTGGGAGGGAGCATTTTTGAGAAGTAAATTTTTTGTATCTAATAGCTCTTCAAAGTTGTTAGCTTCGTCAATTAAATATTTTTTGTATTCCAACCCCCTTTTTGCTTTAAGAATTTTCTTATATCTATTTTCAAAACAGTTCCAAACATTTATTTCAAAATTCTCCTTCGGTAACCAGTAACCAATTACCCAACTACCTACTTCCTTTCTTTCGGTTTTCCTTAATTTACCCTTGAACTTTCCTCTTCGTTTAACGATAAAAACCATCCTACTAGCTTGTCCAACGGAAGCAGTAAAACAAAACTTAAAGAATTCTCTAACATCATTATTATCAATTTTTTCTATTCTATACATTAGAAGGGATAACGCCATTAAATTTCGTGGAGTAAATAAATCATAAATATGATTTTCACGATTTACGTTAATTCGTGAGTTATGGAAAAAATTATCTTTCGGATAATCATAAGGGATTTTATTATAAGAAAAGGATAATGCTAACTCTAAATCATCTTCTGTGGGTTCCTCAATAACTTTTGTTCTTGCTTTTATATCTTTTTTATACCAGACTTCTGTTAATTTACCATTCTCCCATATAAAATGTGTTCCTATAAATTTTTTATCTCCTCTTGTTATTACATAGAAAGAACTTATTACATCTTTAATTTCTGATTCCAGTTTACTAAACTCTTCTCGTATTAATCTCATGGGTATTTTATTAATCATCTGTCTTGTTATAAAAATTGCAGATGGATTTATGTCTATTCCAATTGCTTTTCTTCCTGTAAAAACAGATTCTGTTATCGCAATTCCAGAGCCACAGAAAGGATCAATCACTACTTCATCCTTATTTGTATATCGCAAAATAAAATGCCGTATAATATTGTATGGTTTCTTGGACCAATATTTGTGCATACTATAGATTCCCGTGTAAGATTCGGCTATATGATTGGTCTTGCTTTTTGTTTCGTCATCAAACAAAGTTAATTGTTTATGCATCTCTATCACCATCTATTTATTAGTCCAACGATTTTGCTTAACGGTATCAGCATAAAAGAAGTTCTTGCGAAGCAAAAATTTGGGTTAGTGCCGTCAGACACGAACCTTTTATGCTGTGTTATACGCCTGTGCCATGCTAATTTTCTTACCATTATAACATGTAAGTCTATATTCTTCCCGCTGACTTTAGACATCTTGTGCCTCCGCAAAAATCTTAAGTATCTGTGCTGATGGATAGGTAGAAAGAGAAGCAATACCGTTAGCAAGTTCAATAGGTAAGAGTGCTCCTTCATATCGGTTACTCAGAATAGTTGGCAATGTTGCAAAAATTCTATCGGCTCCTATAAGGTTTGAAAGTACAGGATTCTCTACAAACTTTCCTGTTGGAATATTCAGTACCATTTGGTGAAACTTGTTAAGTTTGACAAAAAGCTTTGCTGCATAATTGGTATCTCTTCCATATGGTGCTCCAGTGTTAGGTCTATGTTGGATTTCTTCCTTAATATATTGATTACTTGGGATAAATAGATGTCCAATGGGTGCATCTCTACCTATAAGTTCCAGGTGGTCATAGAACCTGCCGCTCTTCTCCTGCCCAATGATGTATATGGGACAACCTTGGTTTCTTGCGTATGCTAAAAAACGACGGATAGGATTTACGAGTTTCGAATACTGGGCACGAATTGTCAGAGGCCCATCCTTTACAAAAAGGCAATTAGAAAGAACATCTCTATTTTTCTCCCAGTAATACCGGATGCCAGTGAACAGTAATAACACTTCGTGAATGTTCATATAAGCTGTCGCTACTGTGTCTGGTGCCGAATCTGGGGCCATTTCCTGATGAAAACCAAGCATATCGGTTAGAAATAAGTCCCCATTACATTTTGGACATTTACCTGTCTCAGCATCATAGGGAAGTGTAGCTACGGTTTCTTCACAATGAGGACACTCAAAAAGTGGCAGTTGTTTTTGCTTTCCGTCCCATTTTTCATAGGCAATCCACTTAAGCGTTTGCAGTGGCTCACCATTTAGAGATTCGTCCCTTATTGATTCGAAGATAATCTGCCTGATTGCATGGTAGGTATTTAGCTCCGGGATGGAAACATGTCTTAGCGTAAAAACTGTTGCATGGTATAGCGCAGAATCAGCAAGTATATCGCGCAAAGCAAGAGGATGCGGAGAATCTCTGTCTATTTTAGAAAGAGCAAATTGGTCAATTCTTAAGAGAGCTGTTTTCACAAAAGCAAGTCTTTTGTACGGCCAGGTATCGGATTCAATTGGTTGCATAGAGCCATCGATACCAAACACTAAAGGTAGCGGCTTGATTCCGATAGGCACTAGTTCCCAAAGCGACTTATTGAAAGTGGCAGGTATACTCCTATCCTCAAAACTTTTAACTAACCTATTCACCAGCTCGCTTTTAAGCACTTCCAAATGACCAAGGCGACTTGCTCTTTCTCCGGGTAACCGTTCTCCATATTTATAAGGCATTTCATCCCCCCTCTTGACTTAAATCAGGCGGCGTAAACTTCTTTACTTGAACTGATACAACAAAGCGATGTGAACATGTAAGCATTCTTATATATCCAACTGTTTTCGCTTGTAGGATATCATCTTTTAGGCTTTCGTATGCAACATTCACCCTAGCAAGTGCATTCACTTCGTCTTGAGATGAAAGATGGGCAATGAAGAAATTCTCAGTTTGTGCAAGTAAATCTCTATTTACTGTTGTTGGCGATTGCGTAGAATATACCATTCCAATGTGATATTTTGCGCCTTCTTTTGCGAAACGGCTGTAAATCGTAGTTACGTCCTCTGTACGCGGAAATAGGTTATGTGCTTCTTCAAAGTATAGTTGCACAAAGTGATCGCCTAAACGATTATTGGTAAATTTATCGACTTGATGTTTGAAAACTGCTCTTGAAAGTTCATCAGAGAAATAATTCATTACTTGTGGATTGGCATTACCCAAGTCCAGAATCACGGTTTCTCCTGAATCCAGAAATTGAAGGATTTCATTTACAAAATCTCCTGCGTTGTAGTCGTGGTACATTCTGTATGGTTGGATGAGCGTTGTTCCACTTCGCCCAAGTTGTGGTTCTAAATAGTCCAAGAGTGCAATATCATCAGGTTCAAATACAGGGTTCCCTGATCCGGTAACAAGGTTTTGGTCTCTTGGATTTCCACGTCGAAAGCGGTTCATTATTTCTAACTCTCTAATTAATTCGTTGAGCATATTGGGAGCCGGGGGCGCTGGACTAATATTTTCAAAAGCATAAGCAGCTGTTCTTAGACTTGCACTAAATCCGGGATTAAATCTACTTGCAGGTCTACCAGTCGGAGCTACAGATTGAAGGCGCGATTCATCAACAGAGTACCCAGCTTTTTTAAGAATGGCCCAGAAAATTTGAATTTTTCTAAGCGCTCTACCTTGATCGCTCCCTGGTGATAGACGTCTAATTTCTTCTATTGAGGGCAACTCCACACTAATAAAACTTTGTATATACCCAGAAGCTCTACCATCTTGTCTTAGAAGACTACCGAGTATAGGGTGAGACCCTTCAGGTTGTTCATAAAAATTCAGTTTCAAAGGTCTTGATGGTGTATTAGGTTTCTTTGTTAAAGCATAAACAAAGCAACGATCAGCATAACCACTTTTTAATGAACGGCTTTCATCTTGGGGATTATCATTTGCATATTCGCCATCTATATCGAAGATAAGTTGACCAACATTTTTCGCTTCAGCTGTGGTTACGATTAGACTCTCCGCAATAAGCTTCACAACATTGCTCTTGCCAAGGCGTGTTTTACCAAATAAAGCTGTGCGTGCACCCATAAAATCCTTTGTTGAGACATAAATTGTAACATTCGGCTGAGATTTATTGGGTAGCGGAAGCCTACATTCTGTCAATCGCAAATCGCCTATAGGAAAACGATTTTCATTAGGTACCATGGAATTGGTTATTAGTTTCAGCAAGTCATCACCAGGAGCATAAACCCGATACTTATGGGCGCTGACGAAATTATTCAGGTCACCTGAAAATTCTATTTCATCCATTTTCTCAGGATGAGGATAGAACATTCCTAGGACAGCAGTCTTAAGCGCTCCCCATTGCAGCTCGCTCTGCGTGAAAATATCCAGTTCTGGCATCGATTTTTTCTGCAACTCAAAATAAGTTTGCTGAACCTCTTTAGAAAGAGGAGTAGGCGCTGCTTCTAAGACTCGCAACAAAGTAAAATGAGGTGGGAACGTATCATAACTTGCTGGAACCATGATAAGCAATGAGTTCCGAGGTATTCCACCAACATGAATTTTGTATGGATCAGAAGTGATAATAGTAACTGTATCATATCCAATTTCTAGGACATATCCTACGAACCTCATTTTTTCGTATTCTTTTGCCTGCTCGTATGCTTTCTCTTGCTCAAGGAATGTTTGTAAAATCCTTAACGGGTGATTTTGCATTGCTGCTTTTTCAAAAAACTTTTTCATCGAGGCACCTCCTTATAATTACAGATTAAGACTTCCTTAGAGTTATCTGTGAGTATCCCAGGTCTTTTTCCTGTACCTTTAGGTAAAGGGGTAATCCAAATTCCCTGAAATAAATGCAAAATGTCGGGGTGAGAAGAGGTTGTTATAGCCCATTTGATACCTCTGTTCGAAGCTCTTTTCAGAACATCTGCCAACCGCTGATAATCAGGATAACTAAATCCACTATATACATAGTGAGCGTGGATCATTTCACGTTCACCCGGTCGATATGGGGGATCAACAAAGATAAAATCTTCTTCTATACAAGCATCAATTACTTCTTCAAAATCGCTACATTTCAATGAAACATACCTTAACTTATTCGAAACCTCAACCAAGGTTTCTTTACAGATTACCCAACGCCTGTCCTGCCCTCCATACCCAACATTAAATTCTCCTTTTGAATTGTACCTCCACATCCCTTTAAAGCAAGTTCTATTCAAGTAAAGTGTTCTGGCTGCTCTAGATGCTAAGTCCATTTTATCGACCTTGGCAGAACGGACTTCGTAGTATGTTTTTTTTGTCGTAGGGAAACTCTTGAATATTTGCCAGACTTTCAGCGGATAGCGACGTATACCACGATATAAATCAATCAGTTCTTTATTAATATCGGCCAATAAAGTACATTTGGGATTTAACGCAAAAAATACTGCACCACTCCCTACAAATGGTTCAATAAACCTTCCCTTTATTGAATCTCTTGTGGGCAAGTAAGGTATTATGTGGTTCAAAATCCTCTGTTTTCCACCAGGATAACGGATAAATCTAACTTTTTTTTGTTTCATTAGGCCACCTCCAAAACAACTAAGCATGGCATGGCGTATAACAACTTATAAACGCATTATTGCGTTTATGCTTCCAATTTAGAATATTATCCGCAGTATTGCGGATATTTCTTACTATAGTTGAAATACTTTATCTTTGTTCAAGAGTATCTAAGGCTCCTAAACTTACCCAAATCTGTAGTGCTTTATTGTATGCCAATATCTTATTAAAACAAGAGTAAGCGACAAATGGCTTTGAACTTCATTGCTAGGACAGCCCCTTTGAGGGAATAAAAAAGGAAATTGGGAACACATCCTCTACACCTTACTCCTCCAAAAAATACCCGGCTGGTTTCTTGAGGACTTTGGCGATTTTGACCAGAGTTTTTATAGATGGTAACGACGCTCCGGTTTCATAACGAGAGATGCTTTTTTGTTTGGTATTCGTTTTCTGGGCAAGTTGAGTTTGGGTTAGATCGAGCTCTATGCGGGCTAGTTTTATCTTTTTGCCTAGTTTCTTTTCATCCATTGGTGTCCTCGTTTTGAAAAATAGAAGAAGACACTTGACAAGTTATACCATTTATGGTATAATATAGTTATCTAAGGTATATTATCCAATATATTCCTATACCTTATGCTAGTAGTATATACCAATTTCGTAATAAGGCAAGGTCTTTTCAATGGAGATTGGGCAAGCTAAAAAGAACAGTGAGAAAATAGTTCAGCCTACGAGTTTAGTCTGGGCTGATAACCCTTATGTTCAGAAACTACTGGATGTTGTGGTTTCTATTGTTGCGGAAGAGTATATCCAGATAGCTAAGCAAAATCCTGATTTGTTTTCAGACAATGGAGGTAAGAAATGAGAGCAGCGATATATGCACGGTATTCCTCAGAGAATCAGAGCGAGAAAAGCATTGATGATCAAATAAGGGTATGCAAAAAATATATTGAAGAGCATGGGATGACTGTTAGTGATGAACTCATCTATATCGATGAGGCGATTTCCGGATCCATTATTAATCGGCCCGGTCTGCAGGCCCTAGACAAGGCTCTTGAGAATAAAGAGTTTGACGCTGTAGTAGTGGATGATTTATCACGCTTATCAAGAAGTAACCATCAAATGCTCACCCTGGTTCTCAAATTTGATTATCATCAGGTAAAAATTATATCTGTTTCTGATGGCATCGTCACTGGTGAAGAGGACTCCAAGTTGGGCATTCACATCCGTGGACTAATAAACGAGCTCTACCTTGACGACCTTAGAAAGAAGACAATGCGTGGCCTGGAGGGTCAAAAACTACGGGGCTTTAGCACTGGCGAAAATGTATATGGGTATTACACTAAGCCAGTAGGGGAATTAAAACTAAACAAAAGGGGAGAGGCAAAATACGAAGGAATGGTTCACAAAATTAATCCTGATGAGGCAGATGTTGTGCATAGGGTCTACAAGGAATTCATTGAAGGAAAGAGTTTGTCTAAAATAGTGAAGGAACTTAACGAAGATAAGATACCGACAAAGAAAGGCTACAGTGGCGGATGGAATAGGTCAACGGTGAGCAGAATTTTGAAGAATGAGAAATATACAGGGTTATGGATATGGAGAAAAGGGAAGAATGTAAGAGATCCTATGACGGGCAAGATAAAAAGAATCCCACGTCCAAAGAAAGAGCAAATGCCTATTTTCAGAAAAGAACTAGTAATAATTAACAAGGAAACATGGGAAAAATCTCAGAAAAGATGGAAGAAAGTTGAAGGAACATGGCCTGTGAGAAAAAAATCCAAGAACAGTAGCTTAAAACAAAGAAGCTATGTCTACGCTAGCCCTTCTCATCTCTTTTCCGGGCTGATGAAATGCCAGTGTTGTAGTGGAGCCATTGTTCTTATTAGTGGTAAAGGTAGCGGCTATTACGGCTGCTACAATGCAAAAAGAGGAACATGCAGTAATAAGCTATTAGTACCTCGAAAACGTATAGAAAAGACTATCATATCAGATTTAAAGGAAAAGATATTGACTTCAGAAAATGTAGAATATGTATATGATAAGTTAGAAAAGCTTGTCAAAAAAGGACTTAATGATGTTCCAGATCTTATTAAGAAAAAGAAATCCCACCAGGAAAAACTCTCATCAGAAATACGAAACTATCTTAACTTCATAAAGATGGGCAATTTATCAAAGGCGGTATCAGAGGTATTAAACGAAGCTGAGAGAAGAAGTGATGATTTGAAGGAGGAGATAAAATCACTGGAATTCCAAAAAGAGAATTCCTTTACATCACCACCTAAGGAGTGGGTGAATCACAGGTTAGAAAGCCTGCATGAGACGCTCGCCAAGAACGCCGTCGCCTCTGCCTTAGCTCTTAAAGAAATCCTTGCTCCTATTCAGCTTGAGCCTATAGCTGACAAAGAATCAGATTTTTACCAGATTATTGACGGTGAGAAGAAGTTTAAACCCTATTATATAGCCCATACAAAAATTCAAACCCTTGCCCTCTTAGATGATAGGTACAAGGGTTCGAATTGGTTGCACTGGCGGACCCGTAGAGGACTCGAACCAAGCTCTCCCGACTGCTTCATTTTGGCGTTTTCAGAGGATTTTTCGATTAGCCCCACTTTTACCTCCAGACAAGTATTTTCGCTTATTTTCACTATATTTTTGGTGTCCAAATAGTGTCCATAAATGAGCCAAATTGAGGTAAAATGAGGCAAATTGGAAGGAAACTAAAATGGTTGGGAATGTAGGTCAGTTCTTCTTTTTCCGCTTTCTACGCTTCTTTTGGAAAGGCTTGGTTTTGCCTTTTAAAGCAGTTAGTCGTTCCGCTTTGATCGCCCGCTAGACTTGATAGAAAGGAGGAGAAATCGTGGCTGAAACTCTTATGTGGGTGATATGAGGGCAGCCGGCCAGGAATATAGCACCTTTTGTCTTTTAGAATATGGTAGATGATTATATGACTATGAGAAGTCTTCTTGCGGTGCTGACCTTAGCTCGATTGGCTCCTTTTGTTCCGTGTAGTAGTTTATATATCCAAAATCGGTTGTCAGGATTTACCGCCTTATACCGTTATTCTCAACTACTCTCTTGTACCAATAGGCACTTTCCTTAAAGATTCTCTTTTGAGTGGGATAATCTATATGAATTAGCCCAAAACGTTTGGAATAGCCATAAGTCCACTCAAAGTTATCCATCAGTGACCAGACAAAATATCCTTTCAACCTCACCCCTTCCTCCATGGCTTTATGAGCGAAGGAGAGGTGCTCTTTTAAATAACTTGTTCTTTGATCATCTTTTACCTTACCCTCTTCGTCTAACCTATCTGGAAAAGCAGCTCCATTTTCGGTTATATAAATAATGGGAGGAGAGTAATCATTTTGGACTCTTTTTAAGATCTCATAAATCCCTAGAGGGTAGACTTCCCATCCCATCCCGGTATATTCAGCTTCCTTGGGTTTGGAGAAAGAGAACTTTAAAATCTTCTCCTGGGGGTTATGCTTAACTATCCAGCGGGTATAGTAGTTAACTCCCAGAAAACCTATTCTTGTTGCGATAATGCTCATATCACCGGATAAGATCTGAGGAACCTTATCCTGATAATACTCCCACATATCAGGAGGATAAGCGCCCTTAAAAATAGGGTCCAAAAACCAGCGGTTAAGATAACCATCACATCTTTTTGCTGCTTTTATGTCCTCTTCTTTTCGAGAGGCAGGATGAACCGGAGAAAGATTAAGAGTAATTCCTACCCTGGTATTTTCATCTCCCAGATCTTTTAAGACTTCGGCCGCCCGACTGTGAGATAAAAGAAGATGATGAGCGACCTGAAGGGCAATAGAAAAATCCATTATCCCTGGGGGGTGAGCACCATAAGCATGCCCTAAAAAAGAAACCACCCAGGGTTCATTATGGGTAATCCAGTGATGAACCCGATCTTTCAAGTGATGAGCTATTAAGGAGGTATAATCTGTAAAATACCCTACCAGATCTCGATTTTTCCACCCTCCCTCCTGCTGAAGAGCCTGGGGTAGGTCCCAGTGATACAGGGTAACAAAAGGTTCAATCTCTGCCTCAAGAAGCTCATCTACTAAACGATCATAAAAATCAAGCCCAGCTTTATTGATCTTCCCCTTTCCCTCTGGGATAATCCTGGGCCAGGAAATTGAGAAACGATAGGCTTTAAGACCCAATTTCTTCATGTTTTCCACATCTTCTTTATAACGGTGATAGTGGTCACAGGCTACATCTCCTGTATCTTCTCCATATATTTTTCCAGGGATATGGGAAAAATGATCCCAAATAGATTCCCCTTTGCCCTCCTCATCACAGACTCCCTCGATTTGATAAGAAGCAGTTGCCGTACCCCATAGAAAATTATTAGGAAATTTCAAAATTTTTTCTGACATGGAAACCTCCCGCGTCCGTCTATTTTTATTTTACTTGAATTTCAGCCAATAGTTTTGCGGCGCTGTTTTACACAGGTAATCGGAATCGTTCTTCTTGAAACTAGTAGTTACGTTTTGATTCTACCAAACTGACCGAATACTATTTCTCTCGGTGGAAGAACTACCTTAAAGAAAAACCTCTAACTGCAGTATTTGCTTATCGCTTCAGTTACCAAATCAATAACCGAACGATTCGTTTGAGAGGATAGATACCTTAGTTGGTGAGCTTGCAGGAGAGCACGGGAGAGCCCTTCAAGTTCTATCTTATAGAAGGCAGCGTAGATACTCTCTTTGGCTTCATCTATTAAGTAGATAAGATGAGGAGAAAGAGAATCTTGGGGAGAGAAGTAGGCAACAAAAACCTCTGGTGAGGGGAAAATAACAGGATCAGGGCCTTTCTCGCAGCCGCTAGAAAATATAATTAGGAATAAGAGAAACAATAGAACCAGTTTTCTGGCTAACACACATTTATTTGGCACTTTCCCGTCATTCATTAGCCGGAAGATGAAACTACCTCAAGGTTATTCATTAAGAAATGGTTACCGTTGCAGTATTTCCCAGACGATGCAGATATTCACGACAATCTTCCCAGGAGAGACCAAATTCTTTTACATCAGCTAAGCCGAGTCGAACTAAAATATCCCTTATTATCTGGAAATCTTTCTTATCAAAATCTTCCTCGCAAAGCATCCTCTCTGCCCAATTGACCAAATCGTTCAAGGAAATTTCACCATTTAGATAATTTGTTAACTTCTCTGTTAAAATATCTTTAGTAACAAGCATCTCATCACCTCCTTACCCTCTTATGTCCTTGATCTTCGGAATTATTTTAGCAGGAAAGGTGGAAGGCGTCAAAAAGACGACTGCAACTTGTCTTTGAACTCAGCCATTTCTTCGCTCTGTCAACTAAAGCTTACGCGCACTCTACCCGTCCACTTAGTTAGGTTCACATAAGCCATAAGAACAGCTAATACGATAGCTACTATGAGGGGCACTCCAAGTATCACGGCTGATACCCAGCCTCCTCATTTCTTTTCCATCTTTCAAGACTCCTTGATCAGTTCTCTTCTACTAAGATAACCTTCTATCTCACAACTGGCTTGATAAAGTCCTCTTGGTAGAGACAGTTTAATTTTTCTCAAGTCATTATAGTTCGCCTTGCCTTGAGAAAGTGCCTCTATGAACTTCTATGTGCATTTTTTTCTCGTCAATCAGCATAAATTCTTGGTTTAGCCGATTTGTCAACTAAGATCTTGAAGAGTTCCTATCCAGTGAGAGCCTTGAACCAACCTTCTTCTTCCCAGACCTTGAACACCAGAACCTTCCAAATACTATTTTCTCTAACTACTCTAAATTGCAAACTTTCACTTCGCTTTTCTCCAGGAGGTATTGCCCAGACGTAGTAGCTGTTCACTCCGGTCCATATTTTTTCATAACGGAACGTTTTCTTCACCCACTTCACCAGCTCAGACCCCTTTCCTAACTCAAGCTCCTCTTGGAGCTTTTGCTCTATTTCTCTCTGCATTGCCGAGACTATCATCGGCACAAAGTAATCCGGAACCCTTTTTGACCAACACTTCCTCGCTGTTTCCTCATCATCCAAGACGGCTGATTCCACAAAAGACTTTACTGCGTTTTCCGGAGTGGAAAGGTCAAAAAAAGGCGCAGTTTTTAGGCTTAGCTTTATCTGTTGCTTTAGAGTTTTTTGTGCCTTCTCCAGAGCTATTCTAGCCCTATCATAATCCCCAGCTAGAAAATAGCTTTCTGCTTCGTTTAACAACTTGATGAGCTCGGTTGACTCATTTGATTGGCTTTTAGCAATAGTATTGAGACCTAATCCCATAACCAGCAAAACAATCCCCATTATCAAAGTTCCTTTTTTCATCTTTACACTCCTTATATTACACGATTTCGTATGGCTATCCCAGAGTTTTGAAAACATATTATATATCCTGCACGTTAAGGATATGTTCTTATCTGCTTACCCTAAGGCTGTTTCTTCCCTCCTACTCAACTTGCTCAAAGTTACAATTTCACTTCTTCAAAGCAAAAAACGCATAAAATCCGAAGAACCCATACAATCCGAACCATCTTGGATCACCTAACACCATACCTAAGAAGCCTAAAAATCCTACGAGACCCAACCAACCCAATTTACTCATAATTTACCCCCTCCGTGGGTCTTTTTTCTCACTAATCAGAATAAAGTCTTGATTTAGCTTATTTTCTTTCCCTCGAGTTTTGAAAATATGGTCTACCTTGCGAGGTCAAGTTTATTTAACATTTCCCAATCTCATTTTGGGTATGCTTCCCCTAGGTATCAGGCAAGTTCCTTCTTTGTCTCCTTTAGAGAAAAAGGCACATATTCGCTGGCAAAGCAGAGTCTTATCTAAAGTTTGACGTCCTACAACTGCTCAGGGAAGATCCGCAATAATCTTCCGATATTCATCCTCTGTGAAGGTGCGAAGGGTCTCAGTACGAACATTACCTAGCGAACCGATAGCGAGAGTTAGCTTGGCTATCGTCTCATCATCCGGCGCTTCGACAATGAAGACTGTGTCGTACTTGCCCATCACCGAATAGAACTCTTTCACTTTTGCGCCCATAGCTTGAAAAGTTTGTTTGGCTGCGTCGACTCGGTCCGGGCTCTCTTTGATGTTTTTTATGCCTTGTTGTGTAAAGCGGAATAGAATGATATAAGTAGCCATGGTGTTACCTCCTAAGTTAAGGGAATATTCTCTTTACTTCGGTTTCCAAAGCTTTAGCAATCATTATTTTCTCATCTTTACTAATCTCGGTTAGTCCTCTTTCTACCCTGGAAATCCGCCAAGGAGATGTCCTTACCTTTTTAGCTAAAGCATATTGGGTTAGCCTTTTCTTTAACCTCATCTCTTTTACTTTATTAGGAACCATTCAATCCACTCTAATTTTGATCTACAAATTTAAGATCCCGCAGGAACGTCTTAAAATCGGAAAAATGAGGACCAGGAAAAGCATTATCAAAGTTGGAATAGGTAATGAGATACCAACCCTTTTCCCAAACCACGATATGCCATGCATATTTAATGTGGTAACCTTTGAGCCATTGCTCGGTAGATATTTTGGGCCTAGTGAGTTCAAATTTATAGGCATCTACCCCAGCGATTTTTATGAAAGAAGAACCTTCACCAATTTCAAATCCTTCCTGGAGGAATTTTTGCAGCATCAGTCCAAGAATATTTGTCAGTTTACCCTTTCTTGGTAATGGGTAACTTCTATTTGGCTTGTTTGCAACAACTCCAATTTCCGGGTCATAACTAACTGTGATGATTTCATGGGTAATGAATTCATGTCTTCTAACCACAGGTTCAAAACTCATTATCTTAAATATTAACTCATTTTCGTTAGCCTTTATAATCTGCCAATTACCCCGCCTTAAGTAATCGGGCAAGCCGGTTTTGTTAGAGGGCTTTACAACAAGATCGCCGACCTGGTAACTCCTCGCCGAGCTACCAAGAAAAATGGCAATTATGACTGCCAGCACTGCCCACATACTTACCTTGACTTTCGTAAAACGCTTCATATGTCTACTCTACTACTTCACCTTCTCCCTTAGCCCCTTCCCTGGTCTAAACTTGGGAACTTTTTTAGCTGGGATCTGAATAGTTTCTCCTGTTTGAGGATTTCTCCCTCTTCTTGCCTTTCTTTTCACAACCTGAAAAGCACCAAAGTCAACCAAAGTAACTTTTTCTTCTCTGACCAGGGAGTCGGTTATAGCTGAGACTACTGAATTAACTGCTTCCCTAGAGACATTCTTTGTTAGTCCTGTCTGATTGGCCACTTCCTGTACTAATTCTGCTTTGTTCATTGCCTACCTCCTAGTTTTGACTTATGACCCCGAAGTCCTGCTCCTATCTTAGCTGAAAAGTAGGTCATGTCAAAATAAACTTTCCGGGATTTACATCTTGAATTGACTAGGAGCTCTCTTTTGTTAAACTGGTTCTTGAAGCAGACTCCTCCAAACAGATTGACAAGCGCTGAAATTTGGCTTGTGCTTTATTCTTCACCGCACTACAGGTAGAATCAAAATACTACTGCAGGATCCGGACAACACATACGCCTTAGCACCTCACTCTATTTTTGGTGTTAGCCGGGCTGGAAATCCATAGGCGGGAATCTCAATCTCATCAGGGGTATCCTTCAAAAAAGTTCTAACAACGTCCTGCCAGGGGACCAAGCTTGCTAAGGTTTTGCTTGTAAGTGACGAGTGTTACGCGACTCTAGGGGTAGCAAGAAGATCGACTCAATACTCTCGAGCTTCTCGAAGCAAACCAGCAGATCCATCCTCTTAGTGCAATAATGATTTACGCTAGGTCTTTCTCAACAATCCTTTCCAGCTCACTCTCCCAGGAGTCATGGGTATCGAAATGCTGGTTGGGATCACGGAATATCACATAAGCCCAGTAGAGGCAAAATATCCCTAAAGTGATAATCGAAAGAAAGATGTAGAGTCCGTATGATCTTCGACGAAGGGGATTGGTGGGAGTGGGAGTGAAAGAGATTCCCTTCTTGCTCAAGATCTCTGCCATCCTTCCGAAAAAGACTATCTCTCCCTGCTCATGATAGTAGTAGTCCATGGTCAGGTAGTAAAGGATGACCAAACCAATGATGATCGCGGGAATGGCAAACAACCCAAGTGCTCTCGCAAGTGGTGAGAGATTGCCCAGATAACTCAAGATGAGCCACAGGCCAAATAGAAGATTTGAATGAGGTGCTT
>Ga0315541_1000756_pt1 | contig 33265 bp, 34 predicted proteins | sample SalMarSW160190MG_FD_203095 | JGI IMG/M metagenome (GOLD analysis project Ga0315541, IMG submission 203095) | Salt marsh sediment microbial communities from the Plum Island Ecosystem LTER, Massachusetts, United States - Salt Marsh Sediment SW1601-190 ...
ATGGCGAACGCAGGCCGTCTCATCAGGGAAGAGATGCTGAAACTCTAACAGAGTCCGGGGGTAATCTGACATGCGTAGGATCATACCCCAAAACGCCGACCTGTGTCAACCGGATAGGCATGGAATAAACTAAGAAAAGAATCAAAAAATATTGCAAATCAGCTAATATCCCGAGGTACTATTACTAGTCATCCTTACCACACCCTCATTAGAATTAGCTTGGATGAATTCTCTGACCTAGTCAATCAAGTTGATGATCAGACAATAATAGAGAGAAAAATAAAGGAAGCGGAAAAAGTTATTTCCAAAGCGATTCAAGCCTTCCCTGACAGTAGTTTTATATTAGATGCAGAAGCCAAGTTTTCTGAATTGGTTGAAAAACATCCAAAAGCGATTGAATCTTTAGAACGGGCCTTCAAAGCAAACAAGCGAAGCCCATACATTGCTTCAAGGCTCGCAAAAATTTATGAGAACGATGGTAAAACTGACAGAGCTATTGAAGTACTTAAGGAATGTCTTGATGCTAATCCATCAAATAAATATCTAAATTATAGATTATCAATGTTGCTGATGAAACTACCTGTTTCTAACAGCTCAGAAATAAAACATCATTTGAGAAGCTCATTCACTCAAGGTGACAGCAATTATGCTGCTCAATTTTGGTATGCAAGATTACTTTATTTGGAAGGAGAGCATCCTGACGCTATTGAACAATTTCAAAAATTATCTGAAGCAAAAATAGATATAAGAATCAAAAAAGAACCGCGAGGAATAGTAACAGATGGTAAAGATCCTATCAGATTTTCAGGTACAATCACCAATCTGGAAAGTACTTATGGTTTTCTGGAAAGATATGGTATCAATGATAGCTTTTTTACATATTTTAGCTACAGTGATAATTCTGTTTGGACAAGATTAAAGATACAAGACAGAGTTACTTTTGAAATGGGATTTAATTATCGCGGTCCTGTAGCTTTAGCTCTAAGACCAGAGAATTGAGTCACTACTGTGAACATGTGGGGACGGTCTTCTAACATCACATTCAGCCGACAACGGGGCTCTGGCTTTTTGGGCTGTTTCTGGTGGCCTATCGAAGTTTATTTCTAATTCTCAGCTTAGTACCACTGTCAACCCGTTGCAACTGATGTACCCGTTCTCCCCTCGCTCCGCTCGGGGAAAATGCGGCAGTTAAGCCGCATTAGATTTTTGAGATGGAAAATATTATGGAAAAGAATGATAAAAAATCGATAATAAAGAGGCTTGTTAATGAAGCCACTGTGATAGCCCCTTCGATAAGTCATTTTGATAAAGATCGAAATCATGGAAAAGTGACAGACGAAGATTTTGATTTCGAGAGTTTCGGCGCGTGGAAGATTGAATCAAAGGCGCTGCTAAATCAGCTTTCTGCTTCTAACCCATCGGTTTTCTCAGATTTGTTCATGGAATATAATACGATTGAAGAGGAATCAAAAACATATCATAGTAATTCAGTTTTTGTGAATAAAATTAGGCTCCTTCTCGGAAATGCATTAGCTTTGCTTGATTCACCGCTACTTGAGAAAGGATCACATGAATTTTCCAAAACAGCCAAAAGTAATAAAAAGGTGTTTATTGTTCATGGTCACGATGAAGCTGCACGAGAAACAGTTGCGAGATTTATAGAAAAACTTGAACTAACACCAATTATTCTGCATGAGCAGGTAAGCGCTGGCAGAACTATCATTGAGAAACTTGAAGCGTTCGCTGAAGTTGGATATGCGATCGTATTACTGACTCCAGATGATGAAGGAAGGAAGAAAAAAGAAGTTAGCCTCAAGGACAGAGCGAGGCAAAATGTAATTTTAGAATTGGGCTATTTTATAGGTAAACTAAAACGTGAGAACGTGTGTGCATTGCACAAAGGCACTGTAGAAATACCATCAGATTATCTTGGAGTGCTATTTGTTCCATTTGATGAATCAAATGGATGGCAGCTTAAACTTGCAAAAGAGATGAAAGCTGCAGGATTAAAAATTGATATGAATAAAGTCGTCTAAATCTAACCCTTGCTTTCACAGCGACGGCAAAAAGCCGCCGCGCGTGAAGCAGCCGTTCGGCCAATGAAACAATGAGACAGATAGAACACCGAAAAGGCAAATGAAAGGCAATGCAATTGGGTAACTCAAAACGAATAGAAGAAACAATAGGTACAGGGCTACCGACTTTATTGGCAAAAAATCTTAAACTCGTTGATTTCGAACTGCCAGCCATAGGCCAGCGTATTGAAGAAGATACTGAATCACTTTCAAAGCTTCGAGAGCTTTTCGGAAATGGTCGGATTACAGTGACGGCACGAGATGACCAAACATTTTTGGTAAAGGTCCCCGGAGGCAAGATTATACTGAAACCGTAGAACCGCCGATCAAGGCGTTGGTGTGGGCCCGGGAAAAGCAGCGGCTTTTTACAAAGCCCTATCTATCAATAGTTTTTTAACTTTTTTTACTGCTTTGGGTTTGCGTTTCCCGGCCCCACAACTCTGCGTTGAGCAGGCGCAAAAACAGGTTAGTTACAGGTGAAACATTTAACGGGATGATATTTTGAGTTTTTTCTCTAAATTTTTTTGCAAAACGATGCTTTCAAAAAAAGAAATAGCACTAGAGATTCTACGTTCCGAAATTCTTGGGTTTGAATAGACCTTACTTTCTCTCAAAGAAATGAAACAATCCCTTGAACAAACCTTATTTTCTCTTGAAGAAGACGAACAATCCCTTTCTCTCAAAGAGGGTATAAAAATAAAAAGTAGTATTACTGAAGTAAAAGAATCGTTGTATAGATTACAGGAATCTATCACTCTTACAAACGCTGCAATAAAGTCGAAAATGTTGGTAATTGACGAGGTGGAGGCTTCTGAAACCGAAATAGTAGCCGAAGCTGTCATTAGGCATTACGTAGGTGTCAAGGATCTTAATTGACGAGTAGAGACTTCCCTCTACACCGGCGATAAGTAGGTACAGATACTATTTTGATAATCTGGGAAAATGAGGTAGGCCATTAACATAGGACAAATTGAATTTCTGGCCTAACAAAATGGATTCACCCTCAAAGCAACGTGGCCAAGACTTGAAACTTTAATTTTGCCAAAGGCAGAAAATGTTCAAATTCTTAAACACATGGTCATTAAGAATGTGCCGCTTACGCCCAACAATTTTCTGCACCGGAACGCAAAAAACCGCGTCCGGTGAGCAATGTGTTACTGCTTACGATTACTATACGTAACATGGACAGGTTGGGTGAATATTTCTAACTGAAGTAAACAATTGCTCGCAGTCCAAATTCTTGCTTATTTGAACTGCTGTTTACCGCCGATCCTAATGAGTGAATAAGAAATGAAATATTGTAAAAAGATATCTATGATTCCAGATGACAGTTGTAAAGCCAAACCTCAGCCATCACAATTTTTCTGGGTATTCCAGGAGCCCTTTTATCCTAAAATTTTCTTCATCAAAGCTATCAGTTCCTCTGGTTCTTCTGGTTTTTCAATATAAGCTTCGGGTTCGGGTACAGATTGACCGGCAAATTCATCTAATACTTTCTGGGATTTGAGGAAGCTTTTTTTGGGTATAGCAGAAAGCACAATCACAGGAATATCTTTTAAAGATTCCTCGGTCTTCAATTCGTGATACATCCTGATTCCACTCTCTTTTGGCATCAACATATCTAAAATAATCAAATCCGGTTTATCCTGCTTTACCTTACCCATGCCCTCAACACCGTTCTTGGCCTCTATTGCTTCATATCCGCTTTTTTCCACAAGTTTTGAGACAACCTTTCTGATATCAACATCATCGTCAACAATAAGAACCTTCTTCATGATGCATCCTCCTTAATTATTTCTTAGCGTTACTAATCAGCCACAAAGACACGAAGTCACCAAGGTTAGACAATTTAAAATCAAAAATTAGCAATTAAAATTAATAATTGATAATCTTTCATTAACCATTTAATACTCTTTGGGTCTTGGTGACTTCGTGGCTAAATAGTTATTCTTAACTTAAAATTAGCTTTAATCCTATTTTCCGGTCGCTCCCAATGTGGCTACATTTTTATATGGCATTCGTATGGTAAACGTTGATCCCTCTCCGGGTTGTGAGTTTACAGTGATGGTTCCACCATGTTCCTGGACTATCTTCTGGGTATTCAGGAGACCAAGACCAGTGCCTCTTCCCTCTTTGGTGGTAAAAAAACTGGTAAATAATTTTTTTTTGGTCTCTTCATCCATACCACAACCATTGTCAGATACCTCAAATTTGACCGTGCCATCATCTTCAAGAAGTGTCCTTACCTGCACTACCCATTTCTTCTCTTCATTAGAGTCATAAATACAGGCATCTATGGCGTTTGAAACCAGATTAAGCAAACAGCGATGAATACCTTTAGGATCCATAACTGCCTCTCCCATGGATGGATCAAAATCTTTAATAATCTCTATACTATATTCCTTTGCGCTCTCTTGCGAAAGTTTACAGACATCATCTGCAATCTCATTGGGGAAACATTTTTCATATTCTGGCTTGCGTTCTCTGGAATACTCAAGCAGATCAAGGACCAGACCAGAAATCCTGCCCATGTTACTTTCTACCAAATCCCAGCCGTCCTTCAGAGAATCTGTATCATCTTCTTTAAGGGCTTCATTTACCAAATAGACCCCACCCTTTAGGCCGAACAAAATATTTTTGACATAATGGGCAAGACTGGCTACGGTTTGCCCAACAGCCGCCAATCTTTCTGATTGAATTAGTTCTTTTTCCAGTTGCCCTATCTTGGTTAACCGTTCCTCCACCTCCACCTTAACGGTAACCCAGTATTTTACCCTTTGAGACAGTTCTCTATAATCAAAGGGCTTAACTATATAGTCATCTGCCCCAAGGTCCAGTCCCTTAATCTTATCAGGTACCCTTGCCTTAGCGCTCAGCATAATGATAGGGATATGTTTGGTGTTATCATAACTTTTTAATCTTTTTGATACCTCATAGCCATCTATTTTGGGCATCATTATATCTAATATTATTATGTCAGGCTGATATTCCTTTACCTGTTGCAGGGCCTGCTCGCCATCATAGGCCTCAGAGGTGCTGTATCCTTCAGCATGTAACCTCTTGGTGAGTAACTCAACAGTATCAATATCATCATCTACTATTAATATCTTGGCCTCATTCGTCATGTGAATTTCTACACATAGTTTATGGATTATGTTTCAGGAAATACTCGACTTTTTTAGGTAATTCCCGAACATCAATGGGCTTAGGAATGTAGCCATCACAACCTGCGGCTAATGCAACTTCCATATCCCCTTTCATTGCATGGGCTGTCAGGGCAATTACCGGTATATGCCTCGAGGCTCTATCACTCTTCAATCTTCTTGTTACCTCATAGCCATCTATTTTTGGGATAAAAAGGTCCATAAGAATCAGATCCGGGTTTTCATTCTTTGTTTTTTCTAAGGCCTCTTCACCATCAACTGCCTCGATTACATTATAGCCCTTGACCTTTAAGACCTTAACCACCAATTCCCGATTATCCTGATTATCCTCAACCACTAAGATTTTCTGTGATGAACCTATCTGAATTCCTTTATTGTCCATAGCTATTCGTGATTAAACGCTGTTTATTAGGCAATGATTTTTATTATTTCTCAATTTAAATAGGCTATTCTTCTTTTAAAGGCAAGGTGAAGTAAAACTTGCTGCCCTCTCCGTATTTGCTCTCTACCCAAATATTTCCACCCTGCATTTCAACCAGTCTTTTGCTGATACTAAGTCCTAAGCCGACGCCTCCGTGTAAACGTGTAGCTGAGGTATCAAGGGGTGTAAACATATCGAATAGTTTATCAAAATCCTCTTCTCTAATACCTATGCCTGTGTCTGAAATACAGACCTCAACAAATTTAGGTGTCTGGGAGGATCTTCTGGCACTTAAGGTAATATGCCCCTCCGAGGTAAACTTAATGGCATTACCCAGGAGATTTGTTATCACTTGTCTTACCCTATCCGGGTCTGCATATGCCAGTGGTAAATTTTCATCAAAATCTGTGTCTATAATCAACTGCTTTTTGTTTATCATTGGTTCAAGGCTGGAGATAGTTGTCTGGATAATATCCTGTACATCGACTGCACTCAAGTCTAATTCCACTCTTCCAGATTCAATCCTGGACATATCTAAGATTTCATTGATTAAGGTGAGCAAATTTTTAGCATTATTATGGACCTTTGTCATGCTGTTCTCTTGGTCTTTGTTAATATTCCCATCGATTCTGTCTAAAAGCAAATCCGTATAGCCAATTATAGAATTTAAGGGAGTCCTGAGTTCATGGGACATATTTGCCAGAAAAGAAGATCTAAGTTCATCAAGCTTTTTTAGCTCTATGTTTGCCTGCTCAAGTTCTGTAGTTTTTTGCTCCAAGTCATCATGGGCGGTTTGCAATGCCTCCTTAGCCTCTCTGCGCTCTGTTGTATCCCAGAAGGTTTCAATTGAGCCAACTGTCTTCCCATCGGCATCTTTAATCGGCGAAGCCGTAAAGAAGAGCCATTTGCCTTTCTCACCTATGTGTGGAAAGAATTCCTCTGCCTCATACGCCCCTTCGATGAGAGCCGACTTCCGCCAACTATGGCCATAGTATTTATCTATCTCCTCCTCCTCCATTTCATCCACTATAACATCAGCCATTATGGGCCTTTTTTCCGGCCTGAAGGGTAGCCACTGCTTATTCGTTCCCACTATCTCCCCAGCCTTATAGCCAAAAAATTTTTCGCAGGCCCTGTTCCAGTGGGTTACAATGTGGTCCCTGTTTATCACAAAGGTTGGTATAGTATTTCCGTCGATTATCTGCGACAGGGCCCTCTCCCTTTCAACGATTTCTCTCTCTACGGCCTGCAGGTGCCTGGTCCTTTCCTCCACTATTCCGGCAAGCTGATGAGAGAAGAGAGCAAATTCCTTCTCGATATCATCTGGCTCGCATATTTTCCTTAGCGCCCTCTGACTCTTTATGCTTTGTTCTTCGATCTGAAGGAAATCCCAGACTGACATAGCTTCGAGGTGGTCTATAACCCTTACATTTGTTGGTTTCGTGGACTTGATTTCCTCCAGTAACCGATCATCTCCCGTTACTTCTATGATCAGATCCAGCCCTTCGATGTTATAGAGGTCCCTGTAGTTCAGGGTTGTAAATATCCCTTTCTCTCTGGCATATACCAGGCCCTCAGCCCGCTCATTTATATCCGCTACGCCGTGGATGGCCATTTTCTGATGGAAATTCTTTCCCATGACGATCTTAAGCATAGCCTTGCAGACCCTGCCTCCTCCGACGACAACGATGTTGGAATTATTTAAAATATCTCTCATCTTATCCCTTCTTGCGATCAATAGGACAGGATTTTATCTACATTGAGCATCATGTTTATCCTTACAACTTCCTGGACTACAATTCCTCTGAAAAATTGAAATATCCTGGCATTTCAATATATTCCTGAATTTCAATACCTTTGGCCGCCTTCTCTTCCTTGTTTAAGGAACTAATAATGTAGGCAACTCTGATACCTCTGCCACCTGCTGAGAAACACTTCCCAACCACCTCGCCTGCCAGGAACTCTTTCCACTTGTACCTGTGGCAATGAGAGTGGCATCGCGTTCCCGGGCTGCATTCTCAATCTGGGTGAAATCGCCTATGTAGAGGTGATATTCTGCTTCTATTCCCTCACTTTCAAGGGCTTCACATAATTCATCGAGTTTTTTTCTATTCTCCCTTTCCTTTTTCTGAAGCCCCCTTTTCCCCAGACCCTCCATAGCCTTCTCAGTTTCAACATAGATTACCTGTAGCTTTTTGATAACATTTTTAATACCGACTAAAAACTCCAGTGCCCTATTTGCTGGAGCAGAAAAATCCGTTGCCAAAAGTGGCCTCTCAAACAGCCTGTCATTCACCTTGCCGGAGTCTAACTTGTATTTATGTACCAGGACCGGTGTTGTAGCTTTTCTAATTAGTTCTATTGTCTTAGAATCAATATAGAGCTTTTGCAGTTTAGTCCTCTTCTGACGACTTATTACAATAAGGTCTGCCTCTTCCTCTTTCTCGGTTTCAAGAACCTTAGAAACCGTATCTCCAACGACAATATATGATCCACATTCCATGCCCTCCTCATATAGACTTTGCGCCCAATCCACAAAACGGACTTCAGCCATTGCTGTAAGCCTCTTTTTTTCATCCGTAGTATAATAGCCTATACTACGGTCTATCACATGCATGAGCACCACATGATCAAGGCCTGATTCTCTAAGAACCATTAATGATCGTAAGGCATCAAACCACAATTCTTCAAAATCTGTTACAAACAGCATCTTTTTAATTTCCATAACTGGCTCTCCTTTTTTAACATATTTTGGATATCTCTACTTAGCCACAAATTATCACTAATTATCACGAACAATTCTTTAACAATTTTCTTATATTCAAGTTTTTCTCTCAAAAATTCAAGATAATTGCTAAACGCAGGCGAGTTGCCTTCAACTAATTAAGAGTTTGAGCTATATGAGCACCAATAATACTATCTACAGACCCGCCTGCCGGTTGGCGGGCAGGTTCATTTGTGTGCATTCGTGTGCATTCGTGGCTGAATAGTTACCGAGTTTTTAAAAAATAAAATAAATCAAAGCAAACGCAAAAAGGAATATAATTGCCAAAAGAACTCCCACACCTATGGGTCTTCTATATAAGTCTTCGTCATACGCCTCACTAGAAGAATACCCGCTTACATATCTCAGCCCTTTTGTGATTCTTAAATAAACATATGCTGTGAGTATCTCGAGAATCGGGATGGGATTTTTTGCTAATCGGGCAATGATATATACTGCCCTGGAGAAGCGCACCTGCAATGTAGACCTGAAGCTGCTCATAGGCACAGTGGATAACCATATTAGACCCCTTCCTCCCATTCGATAGAAATAGTCAAAATCTAAGATAGTTGCTCTGTGAGGCACAACCATGGCCTTTGCTAAAATAAATGCTACTCCTGCTAACATAAAGAGTTGAATAACGCCAAATATGTGGGAAAGGGTAAAAGGGTGATAATGAACCACGCTATAAGGAAGTATGTCAAAGAGAATTTTAGGGTAAAGACCAATAAATACACATAAAAAAGCAGTCAAGGCCATTGCCAGTTGCATATTGATATGAGGATCTTTTGACTTTATCTCGGGGTTTTTAGCAAAGAAGGCAAAATAACCAAGTTTCACAAAGGAGAGAAATGTTCCCACGGATGCCAGGATCAACATGAGCTGCAATACTGGCATGTGCGCCTCTACCGCAGAGGCTATAACCATTCCTTTACTTACAAACCCATTAAATCCTGGTGCCCCAGAAATTGAAAGGGCGGCTATAAGAAAGACAACACAGGTAACAGGCATAAACTTTGCCAGTCCTCCCATGTCGGTTAATTTTCTTTTTCCGGTCATATATATAACAGATCCCATACTCATAAAGAGTAATGCCTTATACAAAATGTGATTAAAGACATGGGCTATCCCACCATTTACACCAAGTGCGGTTCCTATTCCAACCCCTGCCACCATGTATCCCACCTGGCTGACAATATGGTAGGCAAGGAGTCTTCGAGCATCATTTTGTAGTAATGCAAATATAACACCGTATACTGCCATGATCCCGCCCATATAGGCTATAAAATCAGTGCCTGCAAAACATCTGGCTAATGCATAAACACCTGTTTTTGTAGTGAAAACAGAAAGAAATACACTCCCTGTAATAGTCCCCTCGGGATATGCATCTGGTAACCATGTATGAATAGGAATAAAGGCGGTGTTGAGTCCAAACCCAATAAGTATGAGCCAATATGCGAAACCAGGTTGCATTTGAACTACACTGATAGATCCTTCGCTGACAGTATAAATAATAATACCAGCTAACAGGCTACAGCCACCAAATATGTGCATTAGAATATACCTGAAGCCGGCATTAAGGGATTCCTTGTCTTTTTGAAACCATATGAGAAAAACAGATGTCACGGCCATAATTTCCCAGAAGGCAAATAGGCTAAACAAATCTCCAGCAAAGACTACTCCTAAAGAGCTTCCAACATACAGGAAGGCTGCTATATGTTGCCCATCCTGTTTTACATGTAGACTATAGAGTATGGCCAAAAACCCTATAATGACAAATATATATCCCACTACCAGACTCAGTCTATCAACCTGGCAAAAGATGAGGTCATAACCCAAAAAGTTATATACCCAGCTTGTGCCTGGAGTTAGATATAAGATATCTAAAAATGCCACCGCAGGAACCACAAGAATGTATACCTGCTTTAATTTTCCCTTCAAAAAGGGTATCAGCATTGCCCCAAGGATAAAGAAAAAGGCAGGTGGGATGGCCTTAATCATAGAAATCCTCCTTCTTTTGTGCAAAGGAAGTCAGTATCGCTGTGGCCAATATCAATAGAAAGGCCCCGATAACCCCAAAAATCGCCTCAATTGACGGTATTTTGTCCCAAAAAAAGACGGCGTGCTCGTGTTTGATGAAAAAGCCAACAGGGATAGATAACACAGCCAATAGGATAAATAACCCTTTAAGCATCTTTCTCATATTAGACTCCCTTTATTTAAAGTAACCAACATCAAGGGCAAACTCAGGGCTTCTTCCCGCTTGGATTACCTGCCCTGCATCTTCCCGCCCTGCGGGACTTAAGCGAGCTGGGCGGGTTGGAGTGATGGGATACTGGGGTAATGGGTGCATCTGCCCAGCATCGTGAGCGTTAAGGGGAGGCGTGCAGGGAAGATAAGAAACTACCATAATTGATAGTATCCGTTTTCACCAACAATATGCCATTATTCCAGTTTTTCAATTACAGACAAAGAGCGTAGGAGAGCTCAGTTCTGCCTTTGTTATGTCTTAACGCAATCTTATAAAATAGATCAAACCATAAAGAAATAGAAGGATTATGGCTATAAGGACACCAAGGCCTATAGGCCTTCTATAGACATTTTCATCGTATCTCATTTCTTTTACTGCAGCAAGTCTGGATTCCAATTCCTTCAGTTCATCTGCTTTATCCTCATATATTTCAGAGGCATGGTAAAGCCTATTGATAATTTTTAGGTGAAAATACCTTACTGTTATCTCAGGGAGTAAGATAGGATTTTTGCTGAGACTTGCAACGTCTGCCACCATTCTGGTAAAAAAACTCTGTAGTCTAAGCCTGAGGTCTTGCATGGGATTACTGACGAACCAAAGAAGAAGCACACCTGGTTTTCTATAGAACCAATCCGTGTCAACGCTAACCTTAGGTTCACCGCCAAGTTTGTCTATATAGAGCCAAAATGCGCCAGCCGTGAGCAGCAATAGCTGCATCATCCCAACTACATGATTTAATGTGTAGGGATGATAATGGACAGCATAAGGAAGAATGTTATAGAGGAGCTTAGGGTAAACGCCTGTTAAAATGCACAAAAATGCAGCTATGCCCATAGCTATTAGCATATTTAAGGGGGGCTCCTTGGCCTCTATCTCTTCCTCTTCAATTGTTTCTCCCTCAGGAACCCTGCCAAACCAGATGCCATAGGGGAGCTTCAGGCCTGTATGAAGGAATGTCCCTATGGAGGCCAGGTGCAACAATAGATATATAATAGGCCGCTCGAGTTCGGCTGATGATGCAATAATCATGGTTTTGCTTATAAAACCATTAAAGAGTGGCACTGCCGAGATGGAAAAACCGCCTATCATGTAAAGGGAGAGAGTGATGGGCATTTTCTTGTATAAATTTCTGCCTTGCAGGTCTGTGAGCTTTCTCCTCCCAGTTACATAAATTACTGCTCCAGCGCCCATAAAAAGCAGGGCTTTATACAAAATGTGGCAAAATGCATGAGCAGTTGATCCATTCATGGACATCTCAATTCCCAATCCCACTCCAGCTACCATATATCCAACCTGGCTGATGATATGGTATGCAAGGAGTCTTCGGATATCGTTTTCAAGTACCGCATAGGCCACTCCATATACCGCCATAATAGCCCCAAGCCAAACAAGGATCTCAACTCCTGGGAAGGTCCTCAAAAGCACATACACAGCGCTTTTGGTAGTAAATGCGGTCAAGAAAACACTGCCAGTGACAGTTGCCTCTGGGTAGGCATCAGAAAGCCAGGCATGAAAAGGGGGAACAGCGGCATTGATTATAAAACCAAGCAGTATGAGTTGGGAGGCAAGCCCACCATATTCTATAAAACCGAATTGTGTGGATCCTGTATTTGACACATGTATGATAATGCCGGCCAAAAGAGCACAACCACCAAATATGTGAACCATGATATATCTGAATCCAGCATCAAGGGCAGCTTTATCTCTTTGATACCAGATGAGGAAAACAGAGGATACTGCCATGATTTCCCAAAAAACGTACAGGGTAAAAATATCTCCGGCAAATACAACCCCCAGGGCGCTCCCTATATAAAGAAAGGCTGCTGTATGCTGCCCAACTTCTCTGACATGTAATGCGTAAACCATACCCACAAAGGCAACAATGACAAACACATATCCAAAACACATACTGAGCTTATCGACCCTGCCAAGAATAAGATCAAATCCCAGAAAATTATAGACCCAATAGGTACCTTTCGGCATATACAGGAGATCTATGAAGGCTATCACAGGAATAATGATTTGAAATACCTGTCTCAGCCTTCTTTCTCGGAGAAGAGGAAGGAGGATGGCACCAAGAATAAATATAAAGGCCGGGGGTACTATATCAATCATAGTAATCCTCATCCTTCTGGATCCCATGATGGCCCAGCGCCTTTGATCCCAGAACAATCACAATACATCCTAAGAATCCAAATATTGCATCAAAGGCAGGGATCTTCTCCCACCAAAAATGCACATGTTCATGTGGAATAAATAGTCCAACCAATATACTCACGCCAATACTAATAAAGAATATATATTTTAATTTCCTTCCCATTTACATCCCTCCAAGTATCTTCCAGGGTAACGTCAAAGTAGATTTTAACTTAATAAAATATAAGGGTTCTCAAGATGCTTAAATCCGAAATTCGAATATCGAAATCCGAAACAATCTCAAAATCCGAATACCAAATAACCAAAACATTTCTGACATTGGTGTAATAATTATGCGAAACTTTTGAGTATATTTTTCGTTTCGAATTTAGGATTTAGAACATTCGAATTTGTTTCGGATTTCGTGTTTAGAGTTTCGAATTTACAAAACATTTATTAAGCAAATAATCTTGACATTACACCACGTTACCTCTTTGAATGACTTAGCCCTGAAGTATCTTCCCGGCTGCCATAAATGCTAAATTAAAGAAATTAAAAAAGGCATTCGGAAATATTCCCAGTATAAGTGAAATAATTGCCGTTATCATCAATGGAACAACCATTCTCATAGGGGCCTCATCAAAATGTGGGTTTACAGGTTCTTTGGGACTCTTAAAAAACGCATTAAATATTATAGGAAAAAAGTATGCTACGTCCAACAAGGCGCTTATAAGCAAAACGAAAAGGAAAACTACCTGTCTGGCTTCAAGCGCGCCTATTGCGAGATACCATTTGCTAATGAATCCACAAACAGGAGGTGTCCCTGCAACCCCCATTGCGGCAATGGCAAAGGCACCAAACGTTAATGGCATTTGCCTGCCAAGCCCGTCAAGTTCACTAATATTTTCCTTATGAGTCTTTACGTATATAGCCCCAGCCACAAAAAACAGGGTAATCTTCATAAAACCATGGCTTCCCATATGAAATATGGCCCCTGTTATAGAGCTTGGGCTTAATAAGGCAGCCCCCATGACTATTATGGCAAGGTTATTTATAGTAGAAAAGGCAAGTCTTCTTTTCAGGTTATCCTGTGCAAGGGCGTACAGCCCGGAAACAATAACGGTGAATGCAGCAAAATAGGCCAATATAAACCACAGATCAAGCTCGTGGAGAAGAACCGGGCCAAAAACGTAGAGGATAACCCTTAAACACCCAAATACTCCTGCCTTAACAACGGCCACAGCATGGAGAAGTGCGCTTACAGGGGTTGGGGCTACCATCGCAGTTGGCAGCCATTCATGCATGGGCATAAGCGCTGCCTTTACGCCAAACCCTAATATAAGGATAACAAATAAGAAGGTAAGTGTAGCTGACGAACCCTTGCCTAAAAGAAAACCGCCGGCCTTAAAATCAAGAGATCCGGTAAGGCTATAGATAAAAATGGTGGCAAATAAAATAACTACCCCGGCTGTAAGGGTATAAACAAGATATTTCCTTCCCCCAATTATTGCCTCTTCGGTCTCTTTATGGGCCACCAATGGATAGGTTGCCACTGTAAGAATTTCATAAAAAATAAAAAGAGTCAGGAGGTTACCTGCAAAGGCAATACCCATGGTTGCAGACAGGCACAGGGCAAAATTGAAAAAGTATCTGGTCTGGGCATGTTCATTGAGTCCCCTCACATACCCTATGGAATATACTGAGGTAAGAATCCACAAGGCAGAGGCAAGCACTCCGAAGAACATGCCAAATTGATCTACCCTGAACTGAAGAGATACCCCTGGAGTAAGGGCAATAATAGTATATTTCAGTATTTTCCCATCTAAAACAAAGGGTACCATGGAGATAACAATAGAAAACTTAAGAAGGGAAGCGAGAATAGTCCAGAATTCCCGTATGTTTCTATGTTTTTCCCCTGTAAATATGATAAGGAGCGCTGCTACAAGGGTCACGAGAACAGCCAAAAGCGGCCTTATAGAAACTATTGTCTCCATTAGAACGTAGCTCCGCTCTGCTCCGTCCCGCAGTATTGCGGGACAAGGGTAAAAGAATGGAATAGTGGTAAGAAGAAAGATAACAATCTTAAAAACACTTTTAATCTCAAAAAGTTGTATAATTCCCAATACATTGTATTATCCTTCACCAAATCCTCAAAAACCTGCAGGAATAGCAAACTGAATTATAGTAGAAATAATTTTCCCGCTCAAGACTCCCAATGATAGTAGCCCAGCGCCTGTAATTAGTATTGGCACAAGCATAGTTAAAGGAGCTTCTTCAACGCTTACAACCATGTCGTGATTTTCAACGATATCCACGTCGTGTGGCTCGAGGTAAACATTTTCTATGACCCTGAAAAAGAGTATGGCATTTAAAAGGCTGCTTACCAGCAACACAGCCACAAATACCCATCCATGTGCGTTGATTGCGCCAAGTATAAGATACCATTTGCTAAAAAAACCACAAGTGGGTGGAATGCCTATCACTGATAGGGCTGCGACTACAAAAACTGCTATGGTAAACGGCATTTTTTTATGCAGATATCTAAGTTGAGAAATCCTTCTCCCTCCATATCTGTAAATGATAGCCCCCACAACCATGAAAAGGGCGAGCATCATAAAGGCGTCATTAAGTATATGCAGTATCGCACCGGTCAGTCCGTTTCTGTTTCCAAGTCCTATCCCCAATGCTAAATATCCGACCTCACTGACAAGGATATAGGTAAGCATTCTCTTTAAATCTGTCTGGGCTAATGCCATTGCTGCGCCAAAAATTATTGCTGCCGCAGCTGTCCAGGAGAGGATAGTGGTAGCAGGGAGCATTTCGATAGAGAAATAGGGCTTAAATACCGTATAAATAACTCTGATCAGCACATATGCTCCTACCTTTGTCATCAAAGGAGCAAGCAGTGCACTTACTGACGATGGGGCATGTGTATATGCATCTGGAAGCCATACATGGAGGGGAAATAATGCCATCTTTAGAGCCAGCCCCACCATAAAGAAGCTAAAACCAACAAGTATCACCTTGGAACCATAAAGATTTGGCAAAAGTTTTGCCAGATCAGCCATGTTAAGCGAGCCAGTCGCAGCATAAAGATAACCTACGCCAAGCAAATAGAAGCAGGCCCCAATGGTCCCAAAAATTAAATAATTAAAACTAGCAAATGGTGCGCCATCTTCTCCCACGGTAATAAGGGCATATCCTGAAAGGGATGCAATCTCTAAAAATACATAGAGATTAAACATATCCCCAGTTACTACTATTCCCAAAAAACCAGTCACCTGTAAGAGAAAAATGCAATAGAAATAAACAATTTTATCAGGGAGCTCTTTCTTAATGCTTTTCTTTGAATAGATTGCCACCATAAGAGCAACAAAGGAAATAACAGGCAGAACAAAGGCATTCAGATAATCAATAACATACTCTATACCCCACGGGGGACTCCAATTTCCAAGACGATAGTGGATGGTTCCACTGGTAATAACTATATTTAATGTCTGAAGTGTTGCAAGGAAAGATAAGGAGAGCGCAATTAAAACGATTGGATAGCAGAGGCCTTTCTTCCACAGCCCTAAAATAAAGGCAATAAAGGCAAACATCAACGGGATAACAACAATAAGAACTGGGGCTTGTAGCATCATTTGTTGAACTTTAAGATATCGTCTTCCTCTAATGTATGGTATTTTCTGTAAATAGCGATCAATATTGCCAGGGCCACTCCCAGGGTGCTGACCATAACGACAATAGCCGTAAGCATAAGTACATGTGGAAGTGGGTTTATGTAAGAGGCAGCGTTAACAGCATGTGCTCCATGGCCATGCATAATAATGGGCAAGGTTCCACCTTTTTTTGATGCAGTAGATACAAAAAAAAGGATAATCGCCGTTTGAAATATATTCATCCCGATTACCTTCTTGATCAGATTTTTTTTACCAACCATGGCATAAAAGCCAATCATCATAAGGGTAATATAAATCCAGTAATTGTATTTACTAACTATTAGATCAAACATTTTAGGTTAATCGAGTCTATAGAGTTTAATGGGTTTATTGGGTTAACTTTTCTTTTTTTTACGCCTTCTTCTTTCTCTTAAAATTAAAATGCAGGAGATACCTGCTGTGAAGATAACAGTAGTCTCGCCAAGGGTGTCGTAACCCCTGTAGTCTGCCAGAACAGATGTAACCATATTCGGTGTAGCCGTCTCCTCCATAGTCTTCTCTATATACCTGGGTGAAACATGAAGACTTGCTGGAGAATTGGGATCCCCCCAGTCGGGCATGTCCACGGTACCATAAATAAGTATTATTCCGGTTATAATTACAGTAATAAGGGCTAAGACCCTCAATCCTTACTCCTCCTTTTTGTCTTACTCACCGCAGCTATAAACAGCACTGTTCCAATTCCGGCGCTAACAGATGCCTCGGTAAAGGCTACATCAACAGCGCCCATTTCTGACCATAAAAGGCACATAAAAAAACTATATGCCCCAAGGATATACACTGCGCTTAGCAAATCCTTTACAGAAATAGCGGCAATGGCACATATCAAAACAAAGGCCAAAATCATAATATCAAAGGTTACTATCATTCTTTTTCTCCATTTTTTTTAGTCCATGGCTCCAAATGGCATCTCATGGCTGCCCTGGAGATGGCATGAGTGGATGTAGGCTGGGCAAGAAACATGAATACTGCGATAAACATTATCTTTAAACTTGTAAGGGAAAATCCCTCATAGATACTCAGGCCAATAAGGGATAATAGAACCGCAAGGGTATCGCCTTTCCCTGTTGCATGGAGGCGGCAGAAAAAATCAGGAAAGCGTAAAAGCCCAATAGTTGCTGCAAAAAAGAAAAAGAAACCCGAAAGAAGAAATAGAATAGAAATTAAATGTAGAATGTGCATCAGATCTCTCCTCCCTTCTCTAAGTATTTGGCTGCGGTGATTGTGCCAATAAAATTAAGCAGGGCATAGACCATACTGATATCGATAAACATATCCACCCTATTATAGATAAAGCCCATAATTAAAAGAATAACCAGGGTCTTGGTACCAATAGCAGAGATAGCTGCTATTCTATTTAGTACACCCGGGCCAAATACACCTCTGTATAGACACAGAAATACAAGAGTAAAAAGACCCATTCCAAGATATAATAAAAAGTTACTCATCGCTTTCCTCTAAACCCTCCTCATCCTCAGGAACCACTCCTCCTGTGGATATATCAAAAAAGATGGAAAACATAACCGCCATTACAGTGATTCCAACGCCAATCTCAACCCCAAGGATGCCAAGAGATCGTGCCTGGGCAGGGATTACCTTTAAGAGAGTAGACAGCCTTCCATAATCCAGATAATTGCTTCCCATAATGAGACAAAGCAATCCAATTCCCGAATAAATTAATAAACCAAAGGAACTAAAGAGGCCAGCCTTGAGCTCAGACATCCTTTTTTTTGCATCTTCAACGCCATGGGTTATAAGATACAAAATAAAACTGGCGCCCAGGATAACGCCCCCCTGAAAGCCTCCTCCTGGACTGTGATGACCGTGCATAATAACATAGAGGGCATAAATCTGAATAAATGGCATAAATACCCTTGCCACTGTTCTTATAATAATATCATCTGTAACTCTTGTCATACTCGCAATTCGTTATTTGTTATTAGTTATTTGTTACTGGCTTGTGTTTCTCATTTCTCGTTGCTTGTTGGTTCCTTAACAAACGATTAACGGATAACCTTTAACGAGTAACTAAAAATCGATCACTTCAGTGCTCCAAATATCCGGGAAACATCTAAAACATCCTGAATATATACGTGGTCTGCCTCCATAAGGACATGGGCAATCTTATCTTCCATTTCCCCTGTATTCAGATCATAGGCAACCTTTCTATCCAGGGCATGTACAAAAAACTCCTCTTCCCTGATATCTATGGTAATGGTCCCTGGAGTGAGGGTAATGGAATTCGCTAAAGCAACCCATGCGATGTCACTCTCCAATTTTGTCTTAAACCGTATTATCTGAGGATCTATCGGCATCTTTGGGGATAATGCCAGATAGGCCACATGCAGGTTTGCCGAAAAGATCTGGCCCAGGAACCAGGGGCCAGCCTGAAAGAACCTTCGGGCCTTCGTCCTGAAGTCTCCAAGCCTGATGTTAAAAAATAGAAGATCCTGAGATAAGTAGGCGACGAGCACAGAACAGATAACACCAAGGGTAAGATGAAAGGAGTCAAAGAATCCTGAGAGTAAGATCCAGAAGGCAAAGAGAATAAAGAAGGTAAGAATAAAATTTCGTAGCGCTAATCGTCGTGATTTCTTAGCACTCAACAGGAGATCCCTGGCCGCTCGTTTCTCTGTGAGGGATTTTGTTTCACTGGTGAACTTTGCAGACGTGTATAATAATTCCCTGGCCTCTTCTCTGGCCTTCTCGCTATTTTTACCCTTCTCAAGAATCTCAAAGGCCTTATAGACTGCCTGCACCAATACTGTAACTTCCATATCTAATCCTTTTTCAACTATTCAGCTACAAACCCGCCTGTCCCGATATAATCGGGTTGGGCGGGTTATCACGAATTATCACGAACAATTACTTTATATGAAAGTTGTCAGTTGTCAGTTGTTTTTTGCAATCCCGATCTATCGGGACAGACAACTGATTTTTGACTTTTCATCCTGAGTTGTCACCGATAGGTCATGATAGTTCATTTCCATTTGTGTCCATTCGTGGCTGAATTTACATCCTTTTTACCTTAAGGAACAATCAAAACAGGCACAGAAGACTCCTCTGCTACCCGATAGCAGGCACTCCCTGAGATAACTTCCTTAAAGATGCCCTTTGAGCCATATCCCATTGCAATAAGAGTGGCATCATAGTCTTTTGCCGCTAATAAAATCTCTTCTGGTGTCTTGCCAGCATAAATATGAGATTCAGTATCTATCTTTTCCTCTAAACAGATCGTTCTGATTTCTTCAATCCTGTCCCTCAGTTGCCTGATATCCTTGACAGTCGGTTTTTTACTCAACACATATACTGCATCCATCAGTCCTATGAGTGCCTTCACACCTATAACGTAAAGCAATGCCCTTTGAGTTGAATCAGACCAGTTGATAGCAAGAATTACACTATCAAACAGGCCTTTTGTGGAAAAACTCCCTTCCTCACCATTTTCATGAATAAGCAGGAGGGGAAGACGAGTATTTTTTATCAGATTTCTCACTACAGAGCCTTTCGACATCTTTCTCTTTTCTCTCTTGAGATGAGCTACAATAAAGGATGCATTCTCTTTATTGGCCGAATCTAAAATTCTTGGAACAAGCGGTCCTGATCCCTTATCTCTCTTAAGGTTTATTCCATGCTCAGATAACTTCTCCTTCAATCCCTGTGGAAGGCTCTCGGATAAAAGGATAATTTCCTCAAGTCCAATCTTCTTTATATCCAGCAATCCTTCAAGTAGATCGTAGGTTGGCTCTTTTAGGTAGGTTATATAAAGGATTTTCTTTATTTTTACAAGCACTACTATTTAACCTCAGTTGGTACAATCAAGACAGGTAATTCCGACTTATCTGCGAGAGAATGGGCCACACTGCCTGACCATTTTTCCTTCCAGATACTCCTCCTTTTCGCTCCAAGAACAATCATAGTGGCTCTATGCTCAGAGGCTGCCTTCTGAATCTGCTCCTCAACTTTACCAATATAAAGATGTGGTCGGGCATCAAATCTTTCGTTAACGAGAATATCACATACTTCATCCAATCTCTTTTTATTATTCCTTTCTAATTTATGTGCCTCCATTTTGGATAATTTAGCCACATCCTTTTCGCTGACTACATGAATGATATCCACCCTCTTCACCGCACCTTTTAAAGCAAGGACATAGTCAAGAACATTTTCAGAAGATACTGACCAATCAAGCCCTAAAAGGAGTCTCTCAAATGGGTTCTCACCCACCTTTCCGGACTGTGACAGATAATTATATATTAAAACCGGCTTATCAGCTCTCCTCAGAAGCTCCGATGTTTCTGAACCGGCATAAAGTTCCTCAAATTTAGCCCTTTTACGCCGAGCAGTTACAATGAGATCCACTTTTTCAATTTCAGTAACAGAGAGGATTTTAGGTACTATATTGCCAATAGCTATATGGGCCACAACTTCCATCCCCTCCTCAAACAGAGTTTCCGCCCAATCAATAAACCGAATATCAGCTATCTCTTTTAGCTTCCGTTCTTCCTGCTTTAGATACCCGGTACCCCTCCTCATAGCTACCTTATCCCTGGATATTACATGGAGAAAAACCACATCATTCATACCCGCCTTTCTAAGTGCCATCAATGATTGTAAGGCATCTAACCATAACTCCTCAAATTCGGACACAAAAAGTATCTTTGAAATTTTCATAATATCTCTCACTTCCTCTTGACTTGGATCAGCCGTAACTACTCAGCCGCAGATCTACGCTGATCATCACTGATATTTTTTCTGTTATTATCATATACAAATCTTTTGAATTCTGGTTTTCTGCCAAAATTCAATAATAAGCCAACCTCAATATTTGTTGCCTTGAAGTAATTGATTAATTGAGCTTCATGTGTTGTGTCAAGAGTATGGATTGCTCATTATAAACTTCGTAAAAACTTTTAAGAATAATATCTGTGATTTCTTTGTGTTTAAGCTTATCTGCGCCCATCTGTGTGAACCTGCCCGCCGTCTGGCAGGCGGGTCTGTGGCTGAATAATTAGATCAGCCTAAAATGTTCTTCAATGTCTCAGCCAGATCTTCCGGCTCTACTGGTTTTTCAAGATATGCCTGAGGTTCGGGTACAGTTTCATCACCAAACTCAGTCAAGGCCGCCTGGGATCTAAGAAATGTCCTTTTAGAAACACCGGAAAGCATAACAATCGGGATGTCTTTCAAGGATGGATTGTGCTTTAACTCATGATACATCTTAATACCACTCTCTCTTGGCATCAATATATCCAGGATAATTAGATCTGGCCTCTCCTTTTTTACCTTTTCCATCCCCTCTGCACCATCTTCTGCCATGATCGGTATATAATCATTTTCCTCCAGAACAGTTGTAACAAATGTTCTTATATCGGCATCATCCTCAACATTGAGTACCTTTTTTGCCATATTAAATCCTCCCTTTACAAAAGTTTCTTGGGTTTCTTGAGTTTGTTGTGTTAGTTGGGTTTAGAACATGTATAGCAATCAGCAGTGAATATAAAATTTGTTACTACCTACTGCTTATTCCCTGTCTCTTTTTTTACTTTCGCTTGATATGGCAAGTAGATAGTGAATGTGGTTCCATTTCCTACTTTAGATGCCACATTAATTTCCCCCCCATTCTCCCTAATTATTTTTTCTGTTACCAATAACCCTAATCCAGTCCCTCTCTCTCCTTTGGTACTAAAAAGAGAGGAAAAAATTTTTTCCTTTGCCTCTTCATCCATGCCCATTCCGTTATCGGCCACCTCAAATTTGATCATATGATTTTTCTCAATCGCTGAAGTTGTTTTTACCTGCCAGTGTTTTTTTGATGTGGAATCAAATATGCAGGCATCAATGGCATTGGAAACGAGGTTCAATAGAGATCTATGGATAGCCTTCGGATCTATAAATACCTCGCCTAATAAAGGATCAAGATCTGTTTCTATTTCGATATTACCCTCTCTCGCCTTTGATTCCATAAGGGCACAAACATCTGCCACTATCTGATTAGGAAAGCAACTCTCAGGTTCGGGTTTTCGATCTTTTGAATAGGCAAGCAAATCAAGAACGAGGTCCGATATCTTCCCTACATTCCTCTCGATCATTTTCCAGCCGTTTTTTATCTTATCTGTATCACTCTTGTCAAGCGCAACATTTAATACATAGGTGCCACCTTTAAGTCCATTTAAGATATTCTTGATATAATGTGCAAGACCTGCCACAGTCTGCCCTGTGGCTGCTAATCTCTCAGATGTAATCAATTCTTCCTGTAGTCTTTTTATCTCTCTTAAATCCTGAAAGAAACCAACACAACCTACTACCTCATCTTCTGCATAGAGAATAGAGCCTGAAAATCTTGTAGGAACAGCCTCTCCATTCTTGCTGAGAATATCAACCTCCTTCCACTCTGATAGATCGACATAGCCTCTCTTTTCTAATCCAAACCTGAATTCTGAAGCTATTTCCTGTGGATAAAGCCTGTCAATATTCATCTTTCGTATTATTTCAGAACGATTGTGCCCAAATATCCCTTCTGCACCTTTATTATAGATGATAATATCACCCTTCTCATCTGTAGCGATAACAGCGTCATTCGAAGACGTAATGAGTTTATTTTGAAACTCAGCTCTCCTTTTTACCTCCTCTGTAGCAATGCTTACCATTCGCTCAAGGTCATCGGTATATGCCTTTAGCTTCTGCTTTATTGCTATCCTCTGTTCTGCTCTCTTTAAGGCAATTGAAAGTGCCTCATCCTTTATAGGCTTGTTCAGGAAATCTGAGGCATCAAGTTTAAGGGCCTCTATAGCTAAGTCCATATCTCCATGCCCTGTTATCATTATTACCTCTGCATCGGGGTTTAGTTTCTTGATTCTCTTCAAGGTCTCGATCCCGTCCAAGCCTGGCATCTTTATATCTGTTAAGATTATAGGTGGTGATTCATTTTTAAATATCTCAATACCCTCTTCACCTCCTGCTGCTGCTGATACATCATATCCATCGCTTGCAAGAGAAAGGGTTAAGACCTTTCTTATCCCCTCTTCATCATCTATGATTAAAAGCTTGGACATATCTAGTATTTATAGTGTCCGTTGATAGTTGTTAGTTGTCCGTGGCTTTACTTACCTGATTTTTGGTTATTACCAATTGATTTTATATACCTGCCCGCCATTGCGAGCTCAGGCGAGGCAGGCGGGAGCACTTAATTTAGGAGTTAGTTCTTCAATCAATTTCTGTAATGAATGTATCTCTGTTTCAGATAATAGTTTTCTTTTATATGACCTTCTAAGCCAGTGCTTTACTTCAAAGAGAGATCCCCTTGCAATTTTAGCAAATCTCCTATTGTCGGCAAAGCTACTACGTCCTGTCCCTTTTTACCCTGTTAAATAAGATTTGAGCCTCCTTCTTAAAAACATCTTCCCATAAAATGTTTTCAAGTATTTTTCTCTCCTTGTTGCGTCTCCTTTATCAAGAGACATGCTTCATAGTAAATTAGCTTGAATGGCCCTTTATCCTTTGTAGATTCAACGATCTCCTTATTGTGCTGCTCAAATCTTAGCTTGAGGTTCTTGGTAAAACCTGTATAAAAATCTTCATCCTTGATGCTCTGCAATACATATGTGTAAAACACATCCTAACCTCAAGCTATTTAACAGGGCAGGTATTTGCACCTATACTGTCTGCTGAATTTACCAGTTGTTTGCCAATTGTACTTTGAGGAAAACGGTCCAATTTAAAAACCACTTCCCATACAAGATCTGTTATTTCTTCTGCTAATTGATAAACACGAAGATTTTCAAAGCCCGTTTTAGCCATACCATTGTATCCTATCATATCTCGTTTCTAATTCAGCAACGGACAACTGACAACAATCGACTGACATTGTCCATCATTCTACAGCGGGAAATTTCAATGTGAAGGTAGTGCCTTTATCTACCTCGCTTTCTATCTCTATTGTTCCACCATAGTCACTAATAATTCGATAACTAATACTCATCCCTAATCCGGTACCCTGGCCTACTTCTCTGGTGGTAAAAAAAGGCTCAAATATCTTATCAATTATCTCTGTTGGAATCCCTTTACCAGTATCAGATACTGTTACCACAACTTTCTTATCATACTGAAATGATTTTATCTTAAGTAATCTCTTCCATTTCTTGTCTCCCCATCTCAACCCCTTATCATCCATGGCATACATGGCATTAGTTACTAAATTGATAAAGACCTGCTCCAGCCGATTATGCTCTGCCATAATGTGAGGCACATGTGGGTCAAGATCGAGCTCTAGACCTATCTGGTGCACCCTTAGTTGCTGGCCCATAACCTTGAATACGTCTTTAATAGGTTCGTTTATATTTAACTCGGTCCTGGTGAGGTCAGATTGCCTGGCAAATTCTCTCATATGTTTAATTACTTTTGAGGCCCTGTCCACATGGCTACCTATTTCTTTAGCCATGATACTCAACTCATCTTTGGAAATCTCCTCGCGCTTTTTGATCTTCTTCAAAAAGAAATCACTTGCAACCTGAATCACATTCAAGGGTTGTGTTAATTCATGTGCCATCCCTGAGGCCAGAGTTCCCAGAGTAGCGAGCTTGCTGGCCTGTACCAACTGCGCCTCCTTTTCTACATTCTCATTAATATCTGTTGTAGTTGCTATCAAATTTTCTTTACCTAAATGCACGGCATGACATGCCACAATATTCACATAAAAGGGATCTCCTCCTTTTCTGATGTGTCTCCTCCTGGGATAAAAAGCACATTGATTGTTAGTGAGTTTTTTTAGTCCCTCTTCAAGTTCTTTATCCTCTTCAAATAACAGATCAAAAAATGACTTTTTCAACAATTCTTCTCTTGATTGCTGATAACAATCCAGGGCCGTTGTATTGACATCTATAATGCTAAAGCTATGTCTGTCCATAATAAAAATAGGGTTAGGAGCGCTATCAAAGAGGGTTTTATATTTCTCCTCCGACCTGCTTAATTCCTCATTAACCTTTTTGAGTTCCGATGTTCTTTCTTCTACTCGCATTTCCAGCTCATAATGCGCCTTCTGCAATGCCTCCTGAGCCTCCTTGCGCTCTGTTGTATCCCAGAGTGTTTCAATCGAGCCTACAGTCTTTCCATCAGACCCTTTTATCGGCGCGGCTGTAAAAAAAAGCCATCTGCCTTCCTCCCCTATCTGTGGGAAAAAATCCTCTGCCTCATAAGCGCCCTCAATAAGGGCCGAACTCCTCCACTTATGACCATAATATTTCTTTATCTCTTTTTCCTTCATTTCATCTACAATAACATCGGCCATAATCGGCCTTTCTTGTGCCCTGAAAGGCAACCATTGTTTATTTGTCCCAACTATCTCATCAGACTTATAACCAGTTAACTTCTCGCAGGCAATGTTCCAGTGTGTTACAATATGATCTTTGTTTATGACAAAGGTGGGTATGGTATTTCCCTGGATAATCTGTGATAAGGTCCTCTCCCTCTCAATTAGCTCCCTCTCCACGGACTGCAAATGTCTGGTCCTCTCCTCCACAATCTTTGCAAGCTGCTCGGAAAATATGTCAAACTCCTTCTTGATCTTCTCTGGCTCGTCGATATATTTTCTTAAATCCTTCTTAATTCTCACCCTTTCTTCTTCTATCTGAAGAAAATCCCAGACTGACATGGCCTCGAGGTGATCTATAAGCCTTACTTTTGCTGGTTGAGTTTTCTTAATTTTCTCCAGGACCTTATTATCTCCTGTCAACTCGATAATTAAATTCAGACCTTTAATAATAAAAAGATCCTTATAGTTCTCGGTGGTGAATAATCCTTTCTCTTTTGCATATACCAAACCCTCTGCCTTACAATTTATATCTGCTACACCCAGGATGTTGAGTTTATGGTTAAGAAAATTCTCTCCAAGAACAATTTTAAGGATAGCCTTACAAACCCTACCTCCACCCACAATAACAATGTTTGAATTTTGCAAAATTTCTCTCATCGTATTCCTTTTTTTAAACCAGAATTTAGGGGGTTTACCCCTTCATCCAGAAAACGATCTCTCGCGATTCTGTGTAACCTATTCAGAATTTTAGCCCTGGCCCAGACCTGGCAAAACCTGGCTTAGCAAAGATAAACCAGGATTGGTGATAAATCAGAAGTAAGCCTATATTCAAATTATGTCGCACCAGGGCGGGCTCACTTTAGGCACTTCAAACTTTAGGCACTTTGAATCAATAATATAAAATCTGATCGGCCTCTAACATGAGTTTACTCGCCTCATACAAATTTATTGGATCAATAAAATCTTCTATATTTGATTTATCGTCAATTCCTTTTGCAAATCCATCGAGTACGTGAAATGTACCGCATGAAACTATGGATATCTGCATTTTATCCCTTTCAAACCGTGCAAGCTGTTCCATGTTATCCGGCAGTTTTTCTGCCTTTAATCCCTCAAACTGAGAGGCAGTTAATTCTTTCACATCAGGCGTCATGACAAATTTTGCCAAGGTACCTTTCTTGGTCATTGCAACTGCTTGTGGGCCATATAAAATGGTAACCTTTTTTACATTATAATATCTCCGTGCCACCCAGGCAATAGTATAGGCTGTATAATGATTCCATCGCTTATCAGGCCCTGTATTTATGAAAATAAGGATGTCTTTTGCAATTGCCATTATTCTTATCCCCCTTTTTAGTGATCCCTTACCTCATTTTTGCCGAGAAAGTATATTCTTCTCCATTTTTCCTGTCAAGCCTCTGCCCGCATATTATTTCTTTTAGAAACTGGCCGGTATAAGATTCCTTAATAGAGGCAATCTCCTCAGGTAAACCAGAACCAACAATAAAGCCCCCCTTCTCCCCCCCTTCCGGACCCAAATCAATTATATAATCAGCTGACTTAATAATATCCATATTATGCTCTATTACGACAATCGTGTTATCCAAATCGACTAAATGATTTAAGACATCCAAGAGTTTTTGTATGTCTGCGAAATGAAGTCCAGTTGTAGGCTCATCCAAGAGATACAGGGTTCTTCCTGTATTTTTTTTCCCCAACTCTCGAGCCAGTTTTATCCTCTGTGCCTCTCCACCGGAAAGAGTGGTGGCAGGCTGTCCAAGTTTTATATATCCAAGTCCAACGTTAAACAATAACTCTAACCTACCTCTAATCTGGGGGATAGGAGAAAAAAACAGCATAGCCTCAGCTACTGTCATATCGAGCACATCTGCAATGTTCTTTCCTTTATACCGTATCTCAAGGGTATCCCGATTATACCTCGACCCCTTACACACATCACAGGTAACATATACATCCGGAAGGAAATGCATCTCAATTTTGATAATCCCATCACCCTTGCAAGACTGGCACCTTCCTCCTTCTACATTAAAGCTAAACCTGCCTGATTTATACCCTCTGACCCGGGATTCTGGTAGCCGAGAGAATAGATCTCTGATATGTGTAAATACCCCTGTATAGGTAGCTGGATTAGACCGTGGGGTTCTTCCGATAGGGTTCTGGTCTATGTTAATGGCCTTATCCAGATACTCTGTACCCCGTATCCTCTTCATTCGACCAACCCTTTCCTTTGAATGATAAAATTTTTGTGCCAGGGCAGGATAGAGAATCTGGTTGATCAAACTGCTTTTGCCAGAACCTGAAACCCCGGTAATGCACGTAAAAGTACCCAAAGGAATTGCAACATCAATATTTTTAAGGTTATTCTCTGCTGCCCCTTCAATAACTATCTCCTTTCCATTGCCTTTTCTTCTAATGGCTGGAACAGGGATGGAAAGCCTTCCCGAAAGATACTTACCAGTCAGTGAGTTTTTGTCTTGCACAATCTCCGCTGGAGTGCCGGTAAATATCACGTTACCCCCCAGCTCACCAGCCCCTGGCCCCATATCTACAATATAATCTGCTGAAAGTATCGTTTCAGGGTCATGCTCCACAACTATCACCGTATTACCCAATTCCTTTAATCGTTTAAGGGTTTGTAAGAGTTTATTATTGTCCCTGTGATGCAATCCAATGCTTGGTTCATCCAAGACATACAATACACCGGAAAGAGAAGAACCGATCTGAGTGGCCAGCCTGATCCGCATCTCTTCTCCACCTGAAAGTGTCGATGTTGACCTATCAAGAGAAATGTAGTCAAGCCCCACGCTCTCTAAAAAACCAAGCCTTTTAATAATCTCCTTGAGTATTTGCCTGCCTATTATCTCTTCCTTTTCTGTTATCCTCAGCCCCTGAAAATATTCATGGGCCTTAGTAATAAAAAATGAAGTTATCTCAGCGATGGAATTCTCACCTATCTTTACAGCAAGACTTTCTTCTTTTAATCTTGCTCCATTACATTGAGGACAGGGTCTAATATTCATGAACCTCTCTATCCATTCCTTGGAAAATGAAGAATCTGTCTCGTGGTATCTTCGGTTGAGATTTGGTATAATGCCCTCAAAGGGTTTATTATAAAAATGGCGCCTGTCATCTCTATCAAAATAGAACCTGATCTCCTCTTTTCCTGAACCATAAAGAAATGCCTTTTGAACGTGCTCTGGGAGTTCTCTAAAAGGTGCGTACAAATCAATTTGATAATGCTGGATAAGGGAGTCCAGCATCTGATGAAAATATATCGAATGCCTGCCCGCCCATGGTTCAATTGCTCCCTCTCTTAATGAAAGGTCGGGGTCTGGAACAATTAAATCTGGGTCAAAGTACATCTTGATTCCAAGGCCACCACATTCCTCACATGCCCCTAAGGGATTATTAAAGGAAAACATCTGTGGAGTCAGTGGTGGGAAGCTAAAACCGCATACCGGGCACGATGCTCTCTGGCTAAAACGATGCTCTGCCTCACCAATGAGATCCACAATTGCCAACCCATCTGATAAGGTAAATGCCAATTCTAAGGAATCGGTAAGCCTCCTTCTTATGGTTTTGTTTACTATTAATCTGTCAATAATTACCCTGATAGAATGCTTCTTTTTTTTAGCCAGGTTGATGTCAGAATCAAGCAACATGATATCTCCATCAATCTCAACTCTTACAAAACCTTCCTTTCTCAAACGGTCAAGCAGATTAGCGTGTTCTCCTTTCCTGCCAGCCACCACAGGGGATAAGATCTGGATCTTGCTCCCCTCCTCAAAGGTCATTATTTTATCTACAACCTGTTGAACGGATTGGGCCGTAATGGGAATATCACAATGGGGACAAAAGGGATGCCCAATCCTGGCAAATAGAAGCCTTAGATAATCATAGATCTCGGTCACAGTACCCACTGTCGACCTTGGGTTTTTGCTGGTAGATCGACTCTGAATAGAAATGGCAGGAGAAAGACCCTCAATGGAATCTACATCTGGCTTATCCATCTTCTCTAAGAATTGCCTCGCATAGGTAGAAAGTGACTCTACATACCTCCTCTGTCCCTCAGCATAGATGGTGTCAAATGCAAGCGTTGATTTACCTGAACCAGACAATCCGGTAATAACAACTAATTTGTTCCTGGGGATAGTAACGTCTATATCCTTAAGATTATGCTGCCTTGCCCCTCTGATAACTATATCTGTTAAAGACATGTGTACTTATTGGTTTATTGGGTTTGTTGAGTTGTAACCGTTCACGGTTCACCGTTATCCATTGTCCGAAATGGGGAGATATTCCTCTGGAGCAACCCATTATTTGGCCTGTTGATGGATATGTCTATTTAAGCGGTTCACTGCCACTGTTGGCTTATCGGTGAACGGTGAATCTTTCGGCAGTGCTCAAGATCGTGAGACGTGTCGGCGAGCTCACGTCGTGCCGCCTGTCGAACGACTGCCAACGGTGAACGCTTACATTGAGTTTGTTGTGTTTAAATTCCTCAATTCCTAAATTCACAATTCCTTAATCACTTTCCTGGCTTGGGCTATTTTTGCGGCCATCCTTATTGCAGCTATGAGACTGGACGGATCAGCTATTCCTTTTCCGGCAATATCATATGCTGTGCCATGGTCAACAGAGGTCCTAATAATAGGTAAACCAAGGGTTATATTTACTGAATCTGAAAAATTAAGCAATTTCACAGGAATTAAGCCCTGATCATGGTACATAGCAACAACCGCATCAAATTTGCCATTAATAGCATGATAAAATATGGTATCGGCAGGAAAAGGACCATCCACGAGCAGACCATCATTCTTGGCCTCTTCCACTGCTGGTCTTATTATCTCTTTATCTTCCAGGCCAAATAAACCTGCCTCTCCAGCATGAGGATTCAAGCCTGCTACAGCCACATGAGGCCTTTTAATAGCAAAATCCTCTTCTAAGGCACGGTAAGTGAGTCTAATGGTTTTTAATATTAGATCCTTGTTCAACCTTTGTGGCACTTCTTTTAGGGCACAGTGTATGGTTGCAAGCGATACCCTAAGTCTCTCACTTGTCATCATCATAACATAGTCCTTTGTATTGGTAAGCTTTGCAAGAAGCTCAGTGTGCCCGTCAAATCTATAACCAGCCTTATGCATAAGCTCTTTGCTTATAGGGCAGGTAACCATTGCTGATACCTGGCCATCCTTGATGAGATTTACTGACTTTACTATATAATCTACCATGGCTTTTCCACCATTTACAGTAGGCTGGCCTGGTATGAATGAGTCCCTCTTAAGATTTGAAATAGATATGATATCAACCAGCCCTGGACTTCCTGTGACCTCTGATGGGACTTCTATCACATGAAAGGAAAGGGAGCCAAGCTTTTTAGATACCATTCTTAGGACATTTATATCCCCCAGCACAATAGGCCTGCATACCTGGTAGACATCATCTTGTAACAAGGCCTTAAGGATTACCTCAGGCCCTATTCCAGCAGGGTCACCCATGGTAATAGTAATAGGAGGAAGATCATGCATAAAAAATTCCAAATAAATATTTTTAATAAGCCTTGATTATCTTCTTCTTAATTATTCTATGTCAATAGAAATTCTTGCTTTTTCTGCACCGCTCTCTTCTGCAGCAGGTCACTACATTGCCCCTTTGCTACCATAGCATGGGATGTCTTTGCCATTAACACACAAGGCATAACTTTCTATAGTTCTACCCACAAAAAGTGTTTCTTATCACTTCACTTCACTATCAATTCACTGATCTTTTTACCATCTATAAAGGTTTCTTTCTTTTTTTTTGCGTATCTTCCACGCAGGCATTTATGTGTTTTTTTCAGGTAACTTTGCATCTTTACACGATCATTTATTTTGCAAAATGAGGGAAACAATAGTATCATTATTTGCGCCTCAAGGGAGCAAATTCATTTCTACCTTGGGGAATATATGCTACGATTGATATGAATTGAGGGTTGTTTTCTAAAGGCAATTCAACCTTCAGAAGGAGATGTTGATGACAGCATTTTCTTGGAAATCCACACTTGGATCGACCAAACGAGTACTCTGGAACTTAGTGCTCATTGCCGTGGGAAGCATGCTTTGTGCTACAGGCATCAATGGAATCCTGATTCCACAGCAATTTTTAAGTGGAGGGGTCACTGGAATAGCCCTTGTCATCCGCTATCTGATTCCCTCTCTCCCGGTAGCGATGCTCTATTTCATTCTGAACATACCCATTTATGCAGTGGGGTGGATGCATGTGGGGAGACGCTTTTTTCTTTACAGCATTGCTGGACTGTTGATCTTCTCTGGCGCTTTGATATGTCCCAATGTCTTATTGCCAGTTCATGATAAGATCCTGAGTGCTCTCCTGGCAGGGATCGTTATTGGCGTAGGTTCAGGAATCATTTTGAGGTCATTGGGCTCGGCAGGGGGGCTGGACATCCTCTCGATTATCCTTATGAAACGTTTCTCTATCCGCCTGGGCTCCAGTGTCCTTGCCTTCAACGCCCTTGTCCTGGGAGTAGGAGCTGTTCTGTTTTCACTTGAGATGGCGCTATACACGCTGGTTTACTTATATGTCAATTCCTCTATGATCAATCTCGTTGTTACGGGTTTGAGCCAGAGAAAAGCGGTCCATATCATTTCGCCACAATGGGAGACAATTACCCAAGAGATTAATGAGAAAATTCAACGGGGGGTGACCATAATGCGAGGTCAGGGAGGATACACAAGCCAGGAATACCAGATACTTTACACAGTTATCACTTTCCGGGAGCTTGCTCGACTCAAGCGGATTATCAGCGCTGTTGACCCCAATGCATTCGTGGTGGTTACAGACACTTTGGAGGTTATGGGACAACGCGTTGGAAATCAGCCTCACTGGTAAATACGTAGATGTATCTCTATATTACGAATGCATAAAATGTGATCAAATCATTGAAATGCTTTTATTCAGTACATTACCCTTGTTAGGATAAAAACATATGATACCTACGACAATACATTAGTTAGCATTGATAAAGTTTTTTTAAAATCTTGGATAATCGAGCATGCATATTTTTTCAATCATAACAAACTTACGATTTCAGGATGTCTTGGACATCCTCTTTCTCTCAGTTTTAGTGTACCATCTCTATCTCTGGTTTTGGGGTACGAAAGCCTTCAAGGCCCTGGTAGGACTGTTGGCCCTGGGAGTTATATTTACCCTCGCCCGATTCTGGGGACTGTTTCTTACTACATGGGTATTTCAGATACTGTGGCAGGTCCTGGTTGTACTTATGCCTATCCGGTTAGCACAGGTTCATCTGATTTCGCGGGATTCGTATGTGTCTTCGCGCCTTCGTAAAAGTCCCTGTAGGATAACGACCCCACTCGGGCGGCAATCTTCAGCACGCTATCGAAA
>Ga0315541_1000757_pt1 | contig 33253 bp, 56 predicted proteins | sample SalMarSW160190MG_FD_203095 | JGI IMG/M metagenome (GOLD analysis project Ga0315541, IMG submission 203095) | Salt marsh sediment microbial communities from the Plum Island Ecosystem LTER, Massachusetts, United States - Salt Marsh Sediment SW1601-190 ...
CCTAGTTTTCTAACTCGCTTGTTTTCCTTCTCATAGGTCTCTGGGGAGACAACCTCGCTTTCCTTAAAGGTAGTTTGCCCCGGGTCGAGGATGGTGAGATGCTTTTCAGTAGTGGAATACTGTTTCTCGCTCGGATTTGAAGAAGCGGCCGAATGGTGGCCGCCTACGCTTTTGGGAGATACCTTTCTGCGGCTCTCTCAGCGATTCGCTCCACCGGTTTCCTGACAATCAAGGACAAAGCGACGAGTCCAACCGCCCCGGTAATCATCAGGGGCAGCAGTGCCTTGCTTATTTCCTCAATCCTGACAAGGCCGAAAGCAACGAGCCCCACGATTAGAGCTGTAGGGATCAAGGGAATCAAAAGCGCCCACTGCGGTGACCCCTTGGTCAAAACAAGCTCGGTAGTCGCCACTCCATTTATCCTCTTGGCTGTGGGATGGGATAGGTGAAAACCAGCGGCGGTAGCGCTACGAAACAGCTCATCAAGGTCTTCATCGGAGGGCATGTTCTCAGTGCAGAGCTCCAATTTGGCTTTACTACCTTTTGCCAGCGAGTCTTCCATAGTGTTGAGGGCACCCGGAAGCTCTTGAAGACTATGGCCCACGACTTGCGTAGCAGTTGTTAGCCCATATCCTCTCTCGGGTAGCAGCTCTTCTGGAGCGTAGACTGCCAATAGGTCACAGGCTTCTTCAATCGTTATCCCAAAGTGTTCAGCCACTCTCTCTGAATCTGATCTCGGTATCCCTTTACCTCTTTCCAGCCCTTCTCTAGCTTGTCCCATTTTCATACCTCCTTACGCAGTCCCTTATAATAACCATTATCTACCCCACTTTCCCCAATGTCAATAACTAGTGGGGTTCTTCAGGAGGTTGCTCCTCAACAGCTTCTGCTACTTCCTCCCCTTGCTTGTGACCACAAAACGGGCACTCTTCTATGGATGAGGCTTCTGCCTCGGGTACCGGCCAGCTTTTATGACAATTATCACACGTAGCCAGCTTCATCTTCTCTTCTGACTTGTAATCTGTGGACTTGGCTAATGCCTTCTCCGGATGCTTGACCAGTTCAATGAGGTGCAGCCGCAGCTTCGCCAAGTATTTAGCACCGGGCATGCCCCTGTCCTGGATAGCAGCAGCCAGGTCAGGACGGGCCTCGGCAACAAACTCCATGAGCCTGACCAGAGATATCTTCTCAAAGTGTTCGGCATTGTCGCTCACCGCGGTAAGGTCCAGTTTCTCCAGTGGGGGGAAGCGGCTTTTCCTTACCATTCCAGGGATATCATCTGGCTGTATCTCCGTAAGATACTTCCGGAGGCCTTTAACTATCGGGTCGTGCATGGCCTCAATGAAAAACTCAAAGGCAAAGCGGCTGCCGAATTTCCCTAAGCGCTTTTTCGCTCTTTTGGTTAAGCCCTGTTTCATTCTTCCTCTTCTCCTTCAACTATATGGGAGAGAGCAGTGCCTGCTTTGTTCAACATATTTTTGAAGCTCTTGGCTATCTCCATTTTAGTTTCATGGCTCTCTTCATCCTGGCGTTGCTTGTCGCGGTGCTCCTCTAGCTTAATAAAGGTACTCAGATCGAGAACCATAGGGTTACCATCCTTGTCTTTCACCTGAATGGGCGTTGACTGCGATTGCCCACTCTCGCGTATGATAACTGTAGGCTGGCCTAGGGGAACTTCCTTGACCTCTCCAGTCTTCTGGTCTATCAGGTAATTAGTACCACCGGCATTTGGCTTTGACGGCTCCTTGACAATGACCAGTGGCTTCCCTGGTGTTAGTTCCTGGACCTCGCCTTCACTGCCAACGTAATAGCTGGGGCCTGGCTTTGCTTCTGGCGATGTTGGTACGAGTATGGGCTTACCGGGCTCCGCTTCTTCTACTACCGAGTTGCCATCTTCACCAGGCTTGACGATATAGGATTTCCCTGCTGCCTTTTCTCCCTCTGTGGACTTAACAAGATTGACTATTTTTATAGCGTCATCGACCGGAGAGCTGCTACCAGCCGGAGCAGCATCCTTACTCCGCGCCGCTCTTATTTTAGCCAGGTCTACTGCATCCTTGTAGTCAAGGTCTCCTGAGCCCTCTCCGACATTGATGGGGACATTATCTTCACTTAGTATATACCCTTTCTTACCAGCACCCTCTTCCCTTTTCCCCTCTGATCCCTTGCCCTCGCTGGCGTAAAACTCAGATGGCAGGTCAGCGGGGATAGGCTGATGCATCTTTCCTCGCCAGGCGTTAAGCCAGCGCCTGCGGAGGTCGCTCCTGATATCCATTTCTATCATCGCCTGAGCTACCCATTTTAAGTCCCTGAAGTCTCCCGTCCAGACATGATCGGCTGTCATCTTGATGAGCTGCAGCGGGACGACCCCAGTGAGCTTGCCCAACCTGAGGAACTGCTGGTACTCAGTGGTGGCAAGGGACTCCTGGGTAGCTTCAGGTGTACCACCACCGGGTTTGGCAGCCAATCCGGGCTCCTCCTCGATTTCCTTAAACTCTCCTAGCTTCAGTGCTTCCTCTCGCCCCTTATCGGTCAAAACATAGTGCTGTTCCCCAACATCTTCAATGAGGTGCTCGTCTTCCATCCAGCGATTAACAAACTGGGTCTGGAGAGACCGGAAGCTTTCGCCTACCTTCTCCTCTACCTCAGCCCGACTCATGGGGCCGCTTGCCCCAGCTAAAATTCCGAGAACCTGTTGCTTTGATGCCATGATTACCTCCTTTTTCTTTAATAATAATCCCTTGCCAGCACTCTTGTCAAGTTTGCCAGCCCCCCTGCCAGCATACTTGCCAACACTCACATTGGGGAAGTCCCTTGACAAGCCATAGAACAGGGGTTATTATTGAAGGTGAGGAATAAAGATGAACTGGATTAGCTTTTTAACTGAGCAAGCCTCAAAACTCCCTCTGGAGCGCCTCTTCGTCAGGCCCTCCGATAATAAGAAAGCCCTCAAGGACCTGCAGGGGATCCTGAGCGAGTCCCACGCCAAACCAGCCGAGGCACCCCCAGCAGAAATCCCCGAGGAAGCTGAAGAAAGACATCTTGAGCCACAGGAAGCTCCAAAGGTGCATCTTGCCGAACCCCAGCCTGGGGGATTATCCACAGAAGAGACTGCAGTCTACCAGAACCGAGAGATAGGGAAGCTGCTGCTACGCATGGAGAGGCACTATGCCCAGAGGCTCAGGATTAACGGTATCCCCTGTGATTGTGGCTCAAGTAAGCATCTGCTAGATATGGAGTCCCTCTGTGAAGAGACTATACCGATGGTTGACAACCCCCAGGTCTATTACCACATTATAGAGTGGACTAGAGAGGTCGCTCCCAAAAGCACCGATGAAGCCGCTAAGAGCGGTAAATACGATGAGGAATACCCCACCTTCTCACGCCAGGCTAGAGACTTCAGGAAGGAGATTACCGGTAGCCTGGAACCATCAGCCCTATTCCCACAGAAGCCAGGGGAGCCGGAAGGCACTAGGATACTTCCGGTAGTCAGTGAGGAGGAGAAAGAACAGATTAAAGAAAAAGCCCACCAGAAAATAGAGGAATTTTTAGGCTAAGGGAGATAAGAGGTGGCGACAGCCAACCTTACTAAGGAAGAGGAGTTTGCGACTGAGGTAGCCAAATACCTCGTCGAGCAGAGAAAATCTGAGATCACAGCTAAAGAACTCGAGGCGATAGCTAGAAAGCTAGGCTATGAAGACATCGCAGGTATAATAAACTATATTCAATCTAATGAGGGTAGGGCATACTTTAAGAAAACAATAAGGTTGGAACTTTGGCAAGCTGGCTATCGTCCAAAGGGGTGGGAGTTATGAACAATCTAGAATCAACAGCTGATATTCTAACTGGGGAAGCAGGCAAAGAGTTCCCAGAGATGAGTAAAGGAGGTAATTCAATGACGCCAGACGAAATTGAACAGGTAGCCAATAAGGTAGCAGCTAAAGTTCTAGACGAAATCACCCCCACTGTGCTAGATCCCGCCGGCAGGGGCCTGCTTATTCACTTTACCGAGCATGCCATAGAAGGTGCTGGATTGGTGGTCAATGAGGCAAGAGCCAGAGCTTCCCCCTGCAACTGCTTCACCTACAAAGGCCGGGAATTTTGTTTTTCAAAAGGTATTATCGGGATGATAAGCTCCGAAGAGAACCCCGAGCAGATAGCCGAGTACTGCAAGGTAGGCAAGACCTACGAGGTAAAGCCAGGAGTTAAAGAGAGGTTTGAGACTTTTGCTTCAGCGGCCGAGACTGCCCACAAGGAAATTGAGGGAATTCCCAAGGGGGAGAGACTAGTGCCCTGGCTTTCGGCAATGGGGGAAGAGCTAGAGAAGCGTGGTATGGAGGTATAGCTATGAAATGCCCACGCTGCCAAACAATAATGGTGATGAAGCATAATTATTACGAATGCCCTAAGTGTGGATACATATATTGCACACCAACAAGTTCAAGAACCTAGCTGGGGAATCAAGGTTTGAATATTACCTCAACCTATGGTAGGATGTTTAAGTGAGGTTCAAATGATACTTACTTTATTTACCGGTGACGAATGCCCTCCCTGCACCGAGGTTGAGGAAGCCTTTAAGAAACGCTACAAGGAGGAAGTTGACAGCGGTGAGGCGGATATAGTCAATCTTGATATCAACGAGGCGGCGCAGGAATTCTGGGCGACTCACGATTTACCGGTGGCACCAGTTATGGTTGTTACTACAGATAATGGTAAACTAATAAGTGTCATTGAAGCTCAAGAACTCCTAGAAGAGGCTTCAGCGGTCGCAGAGACCGAGAAAGCACCTGTGTAGGTCGAGCAGGTTATAACAAAAATCTAAATAAGGAGGAATGACCAAAAATGCCAGCACCTTGGAAGCGGTTAACCGCAATGCCCCCACCCCCGGGTCAGATTCAGGCAGTTCAAGCGAAGAAACACGTAACAGTGTTTGCTCGCTCGCCTAGTGCTCCTGGAGCCGGTAGACCTGAAGTGAAGGCAGCCTTCACCGCCTGTGCACTTGAGACTCTTGGCATCGAGAGGCGTGGAGAGCGCAATGCCAAGCTATCTAGCTGCATGAAGGGCAAGGGACTGAAGACCGGTGTCGTCCACAAGAAGTCCCGAGCTAGGGTAGGATCCCCGCTCTACGGGAAGGTCTACACCTATGGCGCCGGAGTAGCAGCCTAGGGTAGAGGGGTATAAAAGATAAGAGGCAGGTTTTTCGCCTGCCTCTTATTTATTCCTCCAGACTGACTAATCAGCTTTTCTCGCTGGGTGAACGATAGCCATAATCACGTCCTTGGGGAAGACCTCTGTTATCCCAGTTTTATCACGAATCTCAAACTCATTAGCCTTTTCCCAGCAATCCATACAGAGCCCATCCCTGGTTCTAAAGGCCTCCCGGCCGCAGTTCCTACAATTAACGCCGGCGGCCTTATCCCAGTCGTCTCGCCTCATATTAGTGCGTCGTTTACCAGGCCAGGGGCGAGCTTCAACTATTTTGAGCTTAGGGTCAACTCGATGCAGAACTTCAGCAAGTCTTTCCCTGGGCATCAATTCTCCTTCTGTGCCTCAGCCTTAGCCTTTCTCCCTTTCATAATAGTATCATAGGCGTTATTGATTTGCTTAAACTTTTCTTCTGCCGACTCATCGCCAGGGTTGACATCAGGATGATATTTTCTGGCCAGTGCCCTGTAGGCGCCCTTCACAACAATATCAAGAGCATCAGGATGGACACCCAGTATGTAGTAGGGGCTGTCGGGCGGCAGCTCCTCTTCCTCGGGACCGGTGAAGAAATCAGTTACCTTTCTAGTGAGGTCCGCACCGAAAGCGTTGACCACCCTTCCAGCCACATGCTTCAGGCGCTTGCCGGTGAGAATGTACAGAATATCATCTGTGTTTCTCAGTGCTTTCTTGACCTGCTTGGCTCCCGACTTGGTTGCCATTGCTTACCTCCTTAAAGACGACTCAGCGAGTTCTACCTGCTTAAGGTCGAACTCTTTTAGCCCAATATCTGTACTGAAAGCATACTTATCGTTGAACATGCCATATATAACATACTTCCCCCTGAGCGATTTCCCTGGGGGTGCAGTAGATTCAAGGATACGGTCCTCACCACCCTCTCCTTGAGTTACTACCCACATATGGCCGTCTGTCTTTCCCCCCATTGCCCAAAGCCCAAAGGCACAGTATACCTGGTCCGGGGGAATATAGTTTCTAAGGATGCTGGTAAGGAGAATAGCCGAATCATCGCAATCTCCGGAGCGTTTCGATAGCATCTCATCTGGGGTAGCCCAATAATCGCCGACCTCAGAGCGATAGGTAGTAAAGGAATTGACAAACTCTTGAGAAGCACTGATAAAGTCACTTGCTTGTACCAATACCCGGGCGATATCTCTCACTTCCGGGTCGTCAACGTGCACTAGAGAACGGATAGAGTGGTGCTCGTGGTCATGCCGGACATCGGCCAGAAGGTCATCGTATCGCTTTATCTTGCTATCCCCGGCGACTATGGAAATGGCGCCGTTTTCTATCAGCTCCTGCACCGCTACCTGGTCAGTCTTAAAGTAAGCCATAGCTTCCTCCTCTGTTCTAAAAGTTTGGACATGCTCTTTGACAGGGTACCCGGGGAACATGCCTTCAAACTCTCGGGAATAATCTTCTTGGGGTACGTACTCAGGGCCAGCCTCTGCAAATATTGTATGGTTTCTCACCCAACCCCAAAAACTGAGGCCGGTTTTGCCACCGCTGCGGAAGATAGGTAAAGTAGCTGACTCCACAGCTACTAGACCAAGAGCTAGCTTTGGTAGCACCCGCTTGAGTTCTTTAGCTCTTTCAGCCTCCATATTCTATTACTCCCCTCACCTTTTACTTACAAAGACATCAAGTTTCTTCCTTAGCTTGCTAGGCTTTTTAAGTTCTTTATCCCAAATAACCAAACAAGCAAAACCATAGTCGCTATAGTGATAACGAGTAGCTACTTCCGTTCTCTCAAGCCTGTTGTTGCTGTTGATAAAAATGTCATGCCAGTAAGTGCCAAATAGCTCAATTACCTGTTTCTCCCCATTTACATTGAGAAAATCAGGGCACCTACCACCGATGATTACTTGGCCATCCCCTACATATTTCCATTCCCCGGGGGAATATGTATCTAAAAACTGCTGTAATAAAACTTCGATTTTATTGGGTCTGGCTCCTCTACTTTGCATCTGGCGAGAAGCATACTCTGGCTGTTGCCAAAGTTTTTTATGAGCAAGGGAAAGTTTTCTCTTAGTATTGATAGAACGATGCTTTCCCCAAAGTGGGTGATTCTTACCCTTCGTATCTCTATGTGCAGCAATTTTCATTTTAGACTCAGTAGTGTGATGCCTGCCCCAGAATGGGTGGTTTTCTCCCTTCATGTCTTTAGGTAAATTCTGAATCGCAAGTTTTATTCTCTCGGGCGATAATGCCTTTTGACGAATTATTTCCTTGGTTTTTTCTGAGTGAGGTTTATTATGCCTAGCCGCCGGTCCTGTCTTGCCCAATAAAGATTGGGACACCTTTTGTGACACGGACAGCAAACGAACATCACTTTCCTTATTTAATCCTTTATTCCAGGGAATATTGCCCTTTTGGAATGTGGTATCACGAGATGTTCTATTACGATTAGAGCTTTTATGCATTGATAGTACCCTTCATTGCCTCCTGGTAGGCTTCTTGTGCTAGCCGTTCGGCTTCAGAATAGGGAAGGTGGGGATGGCCAAAAGGAGAGCTCGGTTCGAGGTGCGTTGAGTCATGGAGCAGTCTCCAGAAGTTGACACCATCGTGGCGACTGTGGCCAGCTCCCCTGAAAACAGGCAAAAATGAGACAACTCCCAGGATACCCAGTCCGGTAAGAAACCCCTTCATTGCTGACTCCCTTTTACCCCAGTATACACCGCCAGAGCTGATTTGACAAACTGGATTGGATACTGTATAATGGTACTGGAAAGATTAAAGCTGAACTCCGTAGGCAGTTCGCTATCTGGTTTTAGAAGGAGGTTTCAATTATGGAAGCTATCACGAGAGACACTTTTAATAAATGGGCACAGAAAAATAATTGGATCCAGGTCAATGAGGCTACCTCCCCAACTGGCCGCAACTACACCTTCGTAACACCTTCCGGCAGCCTCACAATCGTCATGTTTGATTTGAAGGGCAACCTGCTGGGTGTTGGCCAACCCCAACCTGTGGCCCAGTCTGCATTAGGTCTTCCTAAGACGAGGTAAGATGATGATTGACTTTAACGAAATGAAGCAGAAGCAGGAAGTGGGGCAACAAGAGATTGACTCGCTCATCGATGATGAGAAAACAGTGCTCAAGCACTACTGCAGCCTGGCGACCGAGGCACTACTGAGGCTGGGGTCTCAGAAAAAGTCACCGGTAGACCAGGTGGTAATAAATTCTTTCAGACTTGGTATCGCCCTGGGACTCCACCTGACCGTGGCTAATGGTGAAGTCCAGGGGAGACAGTAAATAAAATAAAGGAGCAGAACAATGGCAAACGATGAACTCAACCCCTTCGAGAAGTCAGGCTTGCTGGCGGTCAAGGACCATACCAACCCCGGCCATTACGATGAGGAGTTTTATAAGCTGCTGAGGATTCAACCATTCCCCGGGCTGTTGGAGCTTGACGACCAGATTCGCCCGGCAATCATGAAGTTCATACTTATGAAATGGGAGTCTCTGCATTCGAAACTTGACCAATCAGGGACAATTAGTCAAGCGGCAGTTATGACCGCAATGACTGAAGCCCTGCTCACAGGCTATGAGCTGGGGAGAAAACTGCACCGCCCGCTGACTACGAAGCCGGCATCCTCACGATAAGAGGCCAATCAAAGATGGTAAAACGAAGAAGCAATAGAAAAACAAGGGTAAAACAACGGGGGAACAATGGCAAACCCCTTCATCCTGCCCTGGAGAATTTGAAGGAGCGGCTCTCATCACCACGACTCAGGGCTGCCGGCACAATTTCATCCTACCTCGAAACGGGGGCTAAATTCCTCACCGGACTAGGCAAAGACCAAAAGCCGACCGACAGCGACTTCCGCCGTTACTTTATCCGGCGCCGCGAGCAGGGGACATCAGAGAGGACACTGCGCAAGGAGTTTTTCCACTTAAAAAAGTTAGCACTGGCCAACACCTGGAGTTGGCCATTCACTGCCGACGACACCCCCTATCCTGAGGATGAAGAAAATGCCCCGGCTCTACTGCCCGAGCAGGTAGAACAGTTGATAAAAGCCAGGGCGAGGCTTTCCAAGGCAGAAAGATTTTACCTGGCCATAGCTACAATCTGGGTGGTTCGCCGGGAGGAGCTCAGCCGGATCAAGAAGAGAGACTATGACGACAGCACCTTCCTAATTCACACCGCCAAACATGGGAGGCCAGTAAGACACCTCATCCCAGATTGTCTCCACCAGGTCTTTGCTGATTATCGACCTAAGGAGCATACACCAGCTGCCCTGAGTGTCATGTACAGGCGCATCTTTGCTAAAGCAGGGCTCAAGCACCAGAAAGGCGAGGGCTGGCATAGTATCCGCCGCACCTTAAATACAATACTGGCTGCTCTTTTACCCCAAAACAGGTTGGACCCGGCAATACTGGCCGACTATGCCGGCTGGAGCAAAAAGTCCCTGGGGCCCCTATACGGTGGCGCCGCTATGGTTGGGGTCTATCGCCACCCCGAGATCCTTGATACCGACCCCTATGGCAAGGACAGGATTATTTACAATATTCACCCCTTCCTTCCCCTCTGGGAAAATAAACACTAGCCTACCGCTGGCAGCTTGCCAGCATTTTGCCAGCACTGCCAGCACTTTTGAAGCTGCGGCAAGCTGGCCAGTGCTGCCAGCAAAGTGCCAGCAACTTTGAACAATGCTTTCCATATCTGAGTCCACACCCTTTAGCTTTGGAGTTGACACTGATGGCAAGCCGCTGGCAGGGTGTTGGCAGGGTGTCAGCACTGCAAGCATTTTGTATCTGCTGGCACCGCTGGCATGCCAGCGCTGGCAGACCGTTTTGAGATGCCGCAGGGTTGCTACCAGGTTGCCAGCAGGATAGTTACCAACAAGGGCTGCCCCAGAGTAGCCCTCAATGTTCCCCACGATAATCCCCACGATGTTTCCAACGAAGTTCAATTATTCCGCCAATCTGCTTGCCAGCGATTGCGGGCTGTCGGGTGGGCTATCGGGCGGCTAGGTCAAAATATATTTTGCCAGCTTGGTCAAAAACACTTGACAATTATATGCCAGCGTGGTAGTCTATTCGTAGCTAGTCTCCACAGTATTAGACTACTGTATAGTCCTGTTAGCAGGTTCGTAACCTGCTACACCGGATAAACTCAAAAGGGGGTATTGAAGCTAACCTTACCAGTCCGAAAGCGGACTGCTAGCCTAGCAAGCTAGAGCTACTTAAAAACTGAAAAAAGCATGTCAAAACCCGAACGCTTGCCTAGTCTAATATGAGGGGGTCAGATATACCATAGATAAGTACACCTGTGCTTTTGACTTCACCGAATTCAATACTGCTTGGTTTTATCGCCTTGGTTATGAAGACCGCGCCGTAGTATCTGCACCTGAAATGGAGACTGCCCCAGGGGGCGCTGCTAAGTGGGAAAATCAGGTTGGCACCGGACCATTTATATTCAAAGAGTATGTCGTGAGTTCTCACATGAGCTATACAAGGAACCCTAATTACTGGAACACGACGACCGTCAACGGTAAGGAATATCAAATACCGTTTGCGGACGAGTTGGTATACCCCATCATTCCCGATGAGTCTACCCAAGTGGCCGCCCTACGGACAGGGAACCTTGATTTCCATCATGGCTTGCTTCCCAGGAACTGGGAGACCTTAAAAACAACGGCTCCTGGGTTGTTATCAAACATACATCCTGGGTCTGGAGGAAACGTTATAGTATTAAATACTCTAAATCCACCTCTCGATAATGTGGAAGTTCGGCGAGCTCTGATGATTGGCACTGACTTGGAAGCTCTTGGTGCCCTCTCCGGTGCTGGACCACTACCAAAACACTGGTTCCCAGTGTACCCAGGAGACCCCACGGTTTACACCCCGCTGGAAGAACTGTCTGCGGATATCCGGGTCCTGTATGACTATAACCCAACACTGGCCAAGCAGATGCTGGCTGATGCTGGTTACCCCAATGGCTTTCCGATAGACCTTTATACTGACACAGGTGCCGGATGGCAAGATGATGCATCCCTGATTGCAGACCAATGGGCTAAGATTGGCCTTGATATTACAATAGTAACACAGGAATCGGTTATCAGGAAGGCAATGATACGCAGGAGAGACTACATTGGCGCCGCTCTGGAGGGATGTGATGTGGGGAATCCACTCGATTCACTCTCACGCAGAGGGGAGTCGACGGATTTCTTTAACTTCCCCTCGTGGTCGAACGCACACTATGATGAGTTAATTCACCAAGCCTTTGCCACGACAAATGCCGATGAGGCATTGAGGTTATGCAAGGAGGCAGCCCCAATTCTACTTAATGAGGCTCCCTATATACCTTACTGTGTTAATGCGACCGGGTGTTTTTATTGGCCGTGGATAAAGAATTACTATGGTGAGACTAACTTTCAAGACATGGACATCGCTGGTATCGTGGCCCGTGCTTGGCTTGACCAAGACCTGAAGACAAAGATGGGATATTAGGTAGTAGCAACCACAATCCTGATATGGGATTAGTCTAGGAGCAGGAGAGTCGGGAGTTCAAACCTCGACTCCCCTGCTTTAATAGCTATCAGAGGAGGAAGTAGTATGCGTGCTTATATAATCAGAAGATTATTGCTAATAATACCCACCCTGTTTGTAGTTAGTCTCCTAATCTTTTTTCTGGTACGCCTCATTCCAGGTGATATAATAGACGCAATGATGGCACTGCCTGGAGCTGAAGAAATCGATAGAGCTATGGTTGAACACACCATGGGGCTGGATGCGCCAGCCATTATCCAGTATGGACGCTGGATGGGTTTTGTCCCCCAAGCCGATGGCAGTTTCAGTGGTATTCTTGAAGGTAGCTTTGGGGATTCCTGGTGGAAAGGTAAGTCCGTACTCGAACTAGTGGACAGCAGATGGCCAGTAACCCTTGAGCTTGGTTTCCTGGGTTTTATAGTAAGCCAGCTAATAGCCTTACCCGTAGGCGTAATCTCAGCGTTACGGCAGGATGAGTGGGGTGATTATATTGCCCGTAGCTTTGCCATATTGTGTATCTCCATCCCTGGCTTTTGGCTGGGAACGATGGTAATAGTCATGCCCTCAATATGGTGGGGCTACATGCCACCCATAATGCTCATCCCGTTTGTTGAGGACCCAATAGGTAACCTGAGAATGTTTATAATCCCAGCTATCGTTCTGGGCATGGCTATGGGGGGACAGGTTATGAGAATGACTCGCACCATGATGTTGGAGGTGCTGAGGCAGGATTATATCAGGACGGCCTGGGCAAAGGGGCTCAAGGAGAGGGTAGTCATCATGAGACATGCCCTAAAGAATGCACTAATCCCGGTAGTCACCATAATGGGACTTCAGGTGCCGATTATGGTTGGAGGTACAGTTATTATAGAGACTATATTTTGCCTGCCCGGAATGGGTCGCCTAATGTTAGATGCTATCCTTCGAAGAGACCAGCCAATAGTGAGCGCGATAATGGTCATTCTTGCGCTAACTATCGTATCAGTCAATCTAATGGTTGACCTAACCTACGCCTTTTTGGACCCCAGAGTCCATTACAAATAAAGGAAAAATAAAGAAGGGGTAATGGTGTGACCGATAGCTCATCAGGGAAAGTAGACGAGAGAAAGAAACACTCAGCAGCGGTTGTGTTCTTGATACGGTTGGTAAAGGAGAAGCCGCTGGGTACAGTGGGTGGGGTTGTAACCCTGCTTTTGCTGCTCACCGGCATTTTTGCCAACTTCCTGGCTCCTTATGGAATGAACGAAAGTCTTGGCGTAGAAAATTACCTACTTGCACCATCAGCCAAGTTCTGGTTGGGCACAGATAACGTGGGGCGAGACATACTCTCCCGTGTCATCTTCGGGGCTCGTATCTCGGTGATTATAGGTTTGACTGCTTCTACAGTTGCTACGGTTATTTCTACAATTATAGGCGTTGCATGCGGGTATATCGGTGGTAAGTTTGACCTGATAGTACAAAGGGTTGTTGACGCTTGGATGTGTTTACCTAGTCTAGTTGTTCTTTTGGTCGTAATGTCCATCGTTGGAGCGGGGATGTTGCCAATAATCTTTGTTCTGGGGTTTCAGTGGGGCCTTGTCGGGTCTAGGATAATAAGAGGTGCTGTTCTCAGCATTAAAGAGAATGTATATATAGGGGCGGCAGAGGCTATCGGCTGTTCTACTCCAAGAATACTCATCCGGCATATCCTGCCCAATGTTATGGCACCCACAATCATTCTGTTTAGCACACGGGTGCCGAATGTGATTCTAACTGAGGCTAGCCTTAGCTTTCTTGGTTTTGGTATTCCCCTCCCGGCTCCGAGCTGGGGAGGTATGCTTAGTGGCAGTGGCCGCCAATATATGTTTCTAGCTCCGTGGATGGTTATATGGCCTGGCCTTGCCTTGAGCATAGTAGTTTATGGTGTAAATATGTTTGGTGATGCGGTGAGAGATTTACTGGACCCGAGGTTGAGAGGTGGTGCTGGACGCTATGGAATGAAAAAAGAAGCGAAGAAGTAGTCACCTCAAGAAACCCAATAAAACAGAGCGAGCCAAACAAGAGGAGAAACCCATTTGTTGAGAGCGACCTTCCTTTGAAGAACAATACCCAAGGTAGGTAACCATTGACCACCCTAATTAAACGCCCCTACGTCCATCCTACGGCGTCCCAGCTATGGAAATAGGGCGGGTCGGTGGCTCTTTTGCAGGTATTCAGCTAAAGGAGGTTAAATCTTTGGCTTTTGAAGCGCACCAACCCGCCCACCATTATTTTAGCACTCTAAGCCCTCGACTGCCAACGATTTTTCAAAAATAGTGGCAAAGGGGGCTTGACAAACAGCCAAAGGGGGTGTAATATGGTATTGCTATGAGTGAAGCACTCGGAACAGACTCTAACTTGGTCAATCTCTCAGAGGCTAGCCGCCGGCTGAAGATTAACTATGTAACCCTTTGGCGATGGATAAAGAAGGGAAAGGTCACCCCAGTAAGAATCTTAGGGCTTCCCTATTTAACCCTTGACCAACTTGAGAGGCTCAAAAATGAGAAGCCACCGGGGAAAATAACAAACCCGATGGCTTAGAAAGGAGGCAACTAAGATGCAAGCAAACACCTCAATTACTCTTTTATTCTACCGCACCAATTGCCTCCTCGTCAAGAGAGGAGGTAAAACTATGTCAGTAGAACTGCTTAGCCCATCCGTTGGACAAATCGTCAGAGCTAGTGATATAGGCAGAAAGACACATCATAGATATATTTGGCTTAGCTGCCCCCAATGCGGTAAGCAAAGGTGGATAATACTCTCCCATGCCAAGCTACATGGTTACTCCATTGTCTGCCGGTCTTGCACAAATAGTAATATACGCCATCCCTATTTCAACTGGGATGACCTAGAGAAACTCTACCTCACAGACAAATTATCCACAAACGAAGTAGCCCAGTTGAAGGGCTGCAATAAAAGCACGGTCAAGCAAGCATTAAAACGGGCAGGAATCCAAGCCCGTAGTACCACAGAGGCAGTACGACTCCGCTTTAAGAAACATTACCGCTTGCGGTATGGAGACCAACACCCTAATTGGAAAGGTGGGAGGATACGATGTGGTAGTGAAGGGCGATATATAGGTATTAGACTCTATCCAGATAGCCCTTTTTACTGTATGACCGATAAGAGAGGCTATGTGCAAGAACACCGCTTGGTTATGGCTCAAGCTTTAGGCCGCCCGCTTTTGCCAAGTGAGAAAGTTCACCATAGAAACGGAATCAAGCATGATAATAAACCAGTGAATCTAAAGCTAGTAAGCCCCCTAGACCATAATATATATACTGAGTTATGTAAGACTTGTCCCCTCCGCAAGGAGATACGCCTATTACGCTGGCAAATAAAAGAGTTAACAGAAGCACTCCAATTTAAGTTGGGAGGTGAATTCAATGAGTATCGAACCAGTCAGAGGATGCGGATATCGCAAAATTAACGCACTCTATTTAGTCGGTGATTATACCCACCACGAGACATGTGACCGAATGCCTTTCGCACTGACGATTTGTCCTGTCTGTGGGCAAGGTCTTAAAGTCGGGCGTGGATTTACACAAATCAACCCGCACCGGTTGTGGGGAATACATCAAGACTGCAAAGATAAAATCCGCCCATGTCACCTCTGTGACCCCCAGGATAAGGCGGCCTACATCATGAGGGTAGGCGAGAAATATTACAAAACTCCTTATGATTTTCTTGATGAAGCTCGCCGCATGGGGATATCTAAACGCATCCCCTTTATCCCGAAAGGCTTGGAGCTCGGCAAGACAGTTATCTACCTAGCCCACCCCAAGGCCTGCGAGGTCAAAGAGCCGGCAGCTCTACAAGAAGCAATGGCTATCGTAGAAGAGGCACAAACTACACAGCCGAGGCTCCTAGAGACAGAAAAAGTCAGCAAAGCACTCGGCATTTTTTGTGCGTTTATCCCAAAAAGGGTAGAAAAGCTCATCTGGCAGAACCAAGCTACTCCGGAAGAGCTAGAGAGGCTGGAGAAGCGGGGAATTAAGCCAGTGATTATACCCAATGGAGATGCGGACCATGCCTGAACAGTTAGTGTTGCCTTTCATCCCTGAGCTGGACCGGCAGGCTGCCGAAGCAAGAAAAGTTGAGGCAGCCCGGAGTAAGAGAGCCAACGCTATAGCAATTCTGCGAGCTCACGTTCAGCAATACCCGATGACTGACTACGAGCGCCAAGTAGTGCCGAAGGGAGTAAGGCTCTCGCGGTTCGTAATCGACTGGGAATGCGAAAAGTGCCCCTATGCCACCCAGGACCACAGTTTGGGCAATAAGTTTGGGCTTGATACTACTAACCCCAAAGAGGCGTCAGTTCCGCTAATATGTCTAAAAGACTACTACGAGAAAGGATATGGAAAATGACTGAACAAATCCATTTCACAACCCGCGTACTCGGTCCCGCTGCCGCCTTCAGGCTAGAGCAACGCCAGGTTACACAGACTCTGAGGTCTAAGAACGAAATTATCACCAATGCAATCCTTCTTGGGCGAGTTAGTGCCGGCGACCGGCTGGAAGTTGTCCTCGACACTACAATAGTGGGACGTGTGGAGCTTGTCTCCATGGACGAGGTCACCTGGGAAGCCCTCGATGTTGATGATGCTCGGCGTGGCGGCTTCGCTAGCCGATATGACTTAGGGCAAGCCCTCCGGAGAGCTGGATTTCGCTTCATGCCAATGAATGATTACCAGCTCTTCCGTATTCAATTCAGATGGCTGGAGGAAACCTATGCCTGAGGGAAAAACCCTGATGTGTATGCCGGCATCCTTTAGAGGCTATGTAGTCCCAGGCAGCCTGCCGGATAAATGCTCTAAGTGCAGGCAGCCTGTGTGGGTTCCCCCGAGCTCCTTACTCATACTACACGATAACCGCGTAGAAATCTTATGCATAACCTGTGCCCTGGCGAAAATGAAAAAGGACAAGGAATTTGAGGTTGAAGGTATAAACCCGGCGCAGGCTGAGGAGATACGAGAATACATTAGAACAGTAGAGTAATACTGGAAAGGAGATGAAAGATGGACGATAAAGAGTTGGCGATAAGGCGAGAACGCGCGGACAAAGTACATGCTCTGCTTGACGGGAAGGTAAGTCGCCGTGCGGTCTTATTGATAGCTAGGGAATATCTTTGGTTTGGCTTGGAGAAGCCTCTGGATGAGCTAACGGATAAAGAGCTACTGGCACGGAAATTTATCGGGCCGAAGACCGTCGAGGAAATAAGGGCGGTCATACCTTCTCCTGACTAAAGGATGAAATAGACAGTAGCTAAATACTGGAAAGGGGGTATGTATGATTAAGTGTGTCGGTTGTTACGACCTTTTAAGAGAGGAACTAGATATTGGTGGCAAACTCCTGGTGGTTTATAATTGCCCTCGCTTCTTCCCGTATGCCTGCGCTCTAAGCGGCCTGATTCGCCCTGGCAGCGGCATCGTTGAGGCGGTACGAGACTGCAACGAAGACCCCCTGAGCCACTGTGTTCTTTGCTCTAATACTAAAATCACACACTATGGCCAGGATATCGTTAGTATCTGCAGTAAGCATGATCTAGCCTGGGGCAAATGGCTTGAAGAACACCCGGAGAGACGAGCCTATCTGGCTCCAAAAGGTAGGTCAAGGCAATCAAACTGGATTGAGGTCTTCCGGGAGTTCATCGAGGACATGAGGCAGGAACAAAAGTAAACAGTAGTTGGATACTGAAAGTGAGGTATTGTTGAGATGAAAGAACAACTTCAAAAGCTATTGACAGTCATTGAAGAAAACGAGAGTAGGGGGATAAAACTCGTCAGTATATCTCGCCTATGGGTGATGTGGAATGCCAAAGAGCTCTCAAGCGATGAGTTCGTTAGAAAAGCCGAGGCTATAATCAAGGATGAGGTAAATGTCGCCTGGCAAGATTTCTGCAAGAACCGTGTAACTATAGCAGAGGGCGAAGACCCTCTTGCACCATTGTTGATATAGCCCAATAGAACTGATGAATTGAGGAGTTAGTGGTTTAGCTAATCAGTAGTCGCATACTAGAAAGGAAGGGAATGACTAACATATTCAGGCAAGCGAAGAATCTTCTGGATAAAAAGGATGCCGGGGGCGAGCTGAGCTGGGAGGAATTTCAGCTGATAGCCACAGCGGAAATCCCCCTTTCCTGGTGCCCCTTCCTTGAGGACATGCCGGTGAGAGAATGTTTAGAAACGTTAGCCCAAATTGTAGAAGGAGGTAACTGATGACTAGAATGATCTGTCTAAAGTGCTTGGATGTAACTCGCTTCGGCGGCAAACACTGCACGCGCTGTGGAGAGAGATTGGTTGACTTCACCCTGATGTGTGAGTGCGGTGCTGAAATTAACCCCCTTTTCTGGCCTAGATTCTTCCCGCCCTGGGGGAGACAAATCACCAACAAATACTGCCCTCAATGTGGACGGGATATCAGGAAGTCTGTAAAGGACTATATAAAGGAATTAAAAGCCGCGGGGAGGCTGTTGGTTGCCCGGTAGGCCCCATAAACCTACCTACGCCGGTCCGATTCCGGCCCCCGCTACCAGTCCTATCAGAATACAAGGAGGTAAATTAGATGAACATATCTAAAGCAATCTTGGTGAAGGAGAGTTACTTACGCAATCCGCTGTGTAACTTCAACAAAGAGGAGAGGGAAGCCGACCAGTTAAGCATTGAAGCCTTAGAATGCGTGGGGGATAACCGCCGTTTTGGAGTCCCAAACTCGATGAACCCACTACCAGGTGAGACCAAAGACTAAAAAGGAGGTTAAGAGATGGCAGACACAGATTATGAGGAAATGAAAAACATAGTACCATGAAGACAAAGGGTATAAAACTTACCGATGCCTCCAAAAGAGACCTTTTTCGCGGTTACTATAAAGAGCTCAAGTGGTCCATAACCGAGATAGCTGAACTCTTGCATATCGATCCGGCCACAGTAAGGTATTACCTGAAGAAGTACCAGATTCCGCGGCGGTCAATAAGCGAGGGCCTAAACCTTGCCTACGCTACTGGGCGTAAACGAATACACCCTATCACTGGACCAGCTAATCCATCCTGGAAGGGTGGCCGAACCTTCGCAGATGGCTATATCTATGTAAGAGCTCCAGGCCACCCCAGGGCAAGAAATGGCTATGTGGCTGAACACATCCTCATCTGGGAGCAAATACATAACCAACCTTTGCCAAAAGGCTGGGTAGTTCACCATCTCAATGGCATAGGCACCGATAATCACCCCAACCACAAGCACAGGAGAGTCCTAGCCGCTAAAGCCGGGAGAATTAGAGAATTGGAAAGAAAGCTGGCAAAAACACAGGTGGGAATTGATTCGCTTCGTCAAGCAATGCTAGCTGGACAACTCATTTTCAATTTGGACGGACACAATGATACCGATGGATTATGAGCTGGGGAAGGAGATTGTTGAAACCTGCACCTGTGAGTGTGGGGCAGGCTTAACCCTGGCCTGGGGAGGTTACTGGGGGATAAACAACTATGTCGTGAGGTGCAGCCGTGACATCAACCACAACCGAATAGCAAGGCCGGCCAGTTTAGGGCCGTATGATATACCAGGATTTAACCTGTTTAATCTAACTAAAGGGAGGAGAAAGGACATGGAGCAAAAATACGGACCCGAGAAGACCAAGACACTAGCCAAGTACATAGGCACCGGCGCTATAACCAAAGCCATCGCCACCGAGATTGTAGAAACTTTGTGGGGCGAAGCGCCGCTGATTGAGAAGACCAAAGCTATACTTTTATGCCAGACCTATCAGCTTAACCCGCTTATGAAGCATATTTACCTGATACCCTACAAGCGGCGGGATAGGGCTGGTGAATACATCGTCGATAAAGACGGTAACTTTGTTCAAGATTGGTCAATGCAAATTGGCATAGGTGCTACCCGTTTGATGGCGCAGCGAAAGCATAACTACTCTTACCTTGACCTGACACCTAGAAAAGCCACCCAGGAAGAGATAGATAAAATTCTCGGCGATACGGCTGACCCCAATAGCATCTATGGCTTCGTCCATATTAAGGACATTGAAAGCGGGGCTCAAGCCTTCGGTCTCCGTGGTATACCTAAGAAGGAAAGGATTAAGGGTGAAGAAAAGGGCAATACTCATCTCAATATGGCTTGTGTCCGTGCTGAGAGATTGGCTCTTGACCGGCAATATCCCGGTGAGATGCCTCAAGGCGTTGAAGTAGTGGACGAGCGATTTATTGAGGCAGACTATAGAGTGGTTGACGAACCTGGGGGGGCGGGGGAATCCCCCTTAAAAGGTGGTGAAAAATCTGGCGAGGCGCCCGGCGAGGAAGAACAGGATAGGGGGGGCGAGGAGACAGTTTCTTCACCAACGAAGAAACACCCCAATTCCCAAAAAATCGGAGTGTCCGCCGCCCGCGACCCCAGCACCATTAAAAACTTTGGCGACCTGTTTCAAGCCCTCTGGGATGACTTCCACCTATCCAAGTCCGAAGCCCTTAAAGAGCTTAATGTCAATTCCCAGGAAGAGATAACCGAGCTCCCAAGTGACTCTTATCAGAGGATTGCCGCCGTGAGGCCTAGCTGAGGAGGTGAGGAAGGTAGTGAGGAAAAAATGAAGCGAACTATAGCCAAGGGAAGAATAGTCCCCCCAATAAGAAGTAACCAAGAATTAACCCCCCTGAAGAGAACAGAAAGGAATAGAAGGGAGGGGAAGAGGTTACAAAAAAAGGTTACTGAAAAGGGCATTAAGTAGTAACCTGCGGTTACAACTAGATGTAACCTGCGGTTACAGCAGGAGCTTTAAGATGGCAAAAGAGCAGTGGGATAAGCTCATTGAGGAAAAGATAGCGGATGCCAAAAAGAGAGGCAGCCGGAAGCGTGGTTGGGTTAAGCTCGATAAAGGATGGCTCACGAGCTCCATAAACTACCGGATGGAGCTAGGTGAGGTAGCAGTTTTCTCCAAGCTAATTGTCATGGCCGATGAGTTTGGTCCTGTGGCTGGGTTGATTTCCGATAATGACTTTCGACCTATGCCCCATGACTACTTAGCTCATCAAGCATGTTGTCCCCTAGAGGTTTTTGAGCAGACCATTGAGAAGGGAATTGTTGACGATAGCATATATGAAAACTCTCGCGGTATCTTCCTGACACACTTCGATGATTACCAGTTTACGGAATATGACCGGCAGAAGCCTTACCGACAACGAAAGAAAGCAAAGGGGGATGACCCAGATAAATATACTCAGGGCAAGTATGGCCATATGGTGCAGAAATGAGTAGTAGCAATGTTGCTTGGAAGTGTAGAAAGGGTGGGGCAGTTACCTATCACCCCAGCGCCGATAGGAATGCCAAAATTGAGATAGGCTTTAACTAGAAAGGAGGTAGCTATGCCACTTTTGGATTATACGTCTAAGGTCCCCGTCTCCAGGACAATAGCCCAGATTCAAGCCAAGCTCGTAGAGCATGGAGCTCGGGCAGTGATGATGGAATATGAAGATGACGGCAGGATAAAGGCACTAGCCTTCAAGGTTAATATGCCCAATGGGGAACTGCCTATCCGATTGCCGATTGATACTGCATCCACCCTGAGAGTGCTACAGAGGCAGGCAGCCGACCGGGAGATACCCTCGGGGTATGCTAAGGATGATCATGCTTACCGGGTAGCCTGGCGAATTATCAAAGACTGGATTGAAGCGCAAATGTCACTCTTAGAGACAGAGATGGTCAAGATGGAGGAGATATTCCTGCCCTATGTAATTACCCCTGGGGGACAAACTATCTACCAAGTCATGGCCAACAAGGGCTTTTTGCTAGGGCCTGGGGAGCAGGCATGATTATGGCAAAAAGTAACTGTACCCACTACTGGCTGATAGATTCTAATAATGTTGGTCGCTGCCGATACTGTGGGGAGGTAAGAGACTTCGGGAAGTCACTGATGCGGAATGGGGTGTTTGTGGCAGCGGGACGGCGTGGTGCTAAAGCTAGTTCAGTAGCTAGAAGACCATCTCACAGCAGAGGGAAAAAGGAGGAGCCGGCTAATGCTAAAGTATCGGCCGCTGCTAAGAAGCGCTGGCAGGACCCTGAGTATCGGGCCAAAATGAGCGCTAGGAAAGGGAGGAAACTAAAATATGGATAACTTTCATCTTGAACCAGCTGATATTCTAGTCCAAGTCAACAACCGGACTGACCCTTTCTCAAAGGTAAAGAGGTGGCTTTCTGGACCGTATGAGCACGTGTTCCTCTATCTCGGCGCCATAGACTTTGCCCCCTTCGACATTCCGCCGCTTAGGGCGCCGATGCTCTTTGAGTCGTATGGACGCGGTGTCTGCCTGCGCTCTCTTTCAGAGAGATACGGCCAAGAAGTGGTGGTGATGAGGCTAAAGTCAGAAGCTGATAGGAAGAGGATCCCCCGGGTCCTGGAGGAGGCAATTAAGCTGGCTTCGGACCCTCAGAGCTATTACGATTATTTTGCGATTGTGAGATTTGCTATTCCCAGGCTCATCTGTGAGAAGCTTGGTATCCCGATGCCACTAAAGTATCACAGGGACCCGTGGCACATATGTTCCGAGGCGGTTAATGAAGTATTTATTCGTGGTGGGATCCCAGACTTGCTATACCTTGAGGGTGTTCCCTTGCCTGGAGACTTTGTGACCGATAGTCTCTTGGTGAAGAAGGGTTGGGCTGGGAGCTTATCAGAAGAGCTAGTTTGAGGTTTACCTTTGCTGAACCTTAAATTCGCCCTTCCATAGGGCCTCTAGGTCGGCCTCTTTCTTCTATTTTGCCACACCATTTACACTGCCTTTGCATATCCTTGATAATAGTGAAATGCATTCCATCAGGGCTGAGCTTACACCTATCAGACCAACAAAAATGTTTTCTATACCAGAAGTAAATGGCAACCGGGATAGCCAGCAAGTAATCCAGCAACGTTATTTCAGATTTCTTACCCAGCTTTCTCGAACCTCTCTTTAGCCACATTGTAGAAGTAGCTCCCGTAGTCGGGCATGAAGGCTTCCCTGTAAGTGGGGTCAGGCTCATCGCCCCAAGTTCCTGACTCAAAATCCCAGAGGTAAGGATTCATTGATTGGACATAATAGAGATGTTCTAGTGCTGGTGTGCCTTCCCACTCTATCCACCTTGAGACTTGTAGGGAGACGATGCGTAGAGGAAACTCTATCCCACTTGGAATTTCAAAGGCGGCTGCTTCGGCTATGTTAAGTCTATCTACACCACTGATCTCGTGTATGGAGACAGTCCTATTCCAGTCGGTTAGTGCCAATGACCAGCTCTCAGCCTCTTTTGGCGGATTCCAGAGGCCGACTACTATGCCATTTGGTGGCGGCTCGGCGAGAGCCGGCTTCTTCTTCCTGAACAACAGAAACAGGCTACCCACAAAAGCCCCGATCCCGAGAACCACTAACCCTTTCTTTTCTTTCATTTCTTACTCCTATCCTGTTATAGCTATCGCTAGCAATAAAGCGCCCACGCCGAAAAACCAAGGGAAGATCTTCATCATAAGCTTCCATATAGGTTCGTGGCTCTTTACCTCCATAAGGACGGCAGCACCAATTCCGAAGGAACCGATTACCATTAGGCTTATAGCTGTAACTATCATAGTCTCTTTCTCCTCTATAGTCTTCCCTTAATTTTGATTACGAAGGCAGGGTGCCGACCCAGATTACAGTCAAGGCGCCACACTGGACGGGATAAAATCCAGGCCTTAGGAGAAGCCTGCCTTGATTTCCCGGGCATCCTGCCTTTTCATTATACTCTGATTCACTTGCCTCTCGCTAGTATTATTATACTGTGTTGCCTATTAACCTCAGTGCCTTGAGGACTGCGTATTATCATATCAATTTCCCGGCTAGCATCTTAGCTCCCATGTTGGCTGACTTGTTTTCTAGACCTACCACTGGCTCCGAGTAGTCGCAGTAGATGCTGTAGTCCCTCGTTGTGCCCTCGGGGTCAACGACCCAGGGGCTTTCAGGATTATCATACGAATCAGTCGTATCGACTACCCCAGCTTCATAATAGCTCGCAACCGCCCCGTTTTCATCGCCCTTGACTTTGTACACTTTATTCAGGGCTAAAGATGCGTAATCCCCTACCCCATTGAGGACATAATTGATTGCCTCCGTCAGGACTTCATTTGCTAGGGTGAACTCCTCCCAATGAAAAGCCTCTGCGCAAGCCAAGTTCTCAACTGGTCCAGCTATCTGACCGTGTGAACCCGCTCCGCCGCTGTCCTTCTGATTGATAATTGCCTTACAGTCACACGAAGAACTACCGCCGATGTATGCCTTAATCCAGTTGGCCGTTCCCCCGCCTGCGGGCATCGGCCAGGCAGAACCCCACCTATAACAATATTTTGTAAAAGCCGGTGTAGGTTTAGTTGCAATAACGTAGTCTGTGCCTCCTATGGAGGTATATCCGAAGTCGGGGTCTATCGTTATGGGGTAAACAGCTTCATCCAGGAATTGCTGCGGAACAGTAATAGTCAGGCTCGTAGGGTCAATAGATTTGTCAACTTGAATGTCACACCGGACTTTTTTGTCTATTGCGTCTATGGCCATAGGGCGGTAGATATGGAAAGCCTTCCCAGTCACATACTGGTTATTTTTCTTTGTGGCATGGTAGACAGCGTAGGAGCCAACTATATTATCAGGTCTGACTACCCCCTCATCTATTTCTTCCTGAGTAAGTGGTGGCTGATAGGAAAACCTCAATCTCTGTGCCTGAATATCAAGGATAATCTGGTTGGTTGGTGGCTTCTCTTTGAGGACTACCTCAAATTCAAAGCCACCCAGCTCATTCAAAGTGGTTGGCTCAAGGGGATAGAACTGAGTTTCCACCTTCTGCCTTCGCCACTTTACCCCACCAGATTCAACGACAGGGGTAATCTTCTCAGCAGTAGGCAAGCCAACATTGATAAAGCACTCGCCACCCCAGCGATTGAGCTTGAGGTGAGGCTTGAAGTCAATGGCCTCCTTGTCCCCGATCTCAACTTTATCGCCACCAGCAAGCTCTACTTCGTAGGTTGTTGGATTTATTGGTGTTACTTCATTTTTTGCCATCTTTCATAACCTTTAACAAATCAATCCTCAGTCTCGCTACAGACTGCGCTATCACACTGAGTACCAGATGCGAATTCCCATCTGGACATCGTTGAAGTTTATACCAGTTTGTAGAGCTTTTGCCAAATCCCAATGGAAGGCATAGGCACCATTGGCATTAACCGTTGCAGCAATATCTATGACGCCTATAATAACATCTCCACCTTCTCTAGTATCCTGAGCCAGAGTAAACTGGGTATTTACGAAATTGATAGCATCCACAGAGGCAGCCACCTGGATCTCCTGAGCACCATCAAGACTGTTTACTCCTGCATAGGTATGGTTCTCAACCATTCGGAACTTGAACATGGCTATTGCTCGGACTATTGTAGCGTCACCAGGTAGGTCTGCTACAGTAACGCTGGGTAGACCTTTATCGCCAGCAGCTCCAGTAAGGGCAACTTCCTCTTGAGGCAAGCTCCAGAAGTCCATGGTGAAGAGCTGGCTATCTCTTGATGTTTTAAGACCATCAATGTCACCGGGAATATTTGCAGCGTCAAGCTCAACCATTCTAAGGGCGGTAATCTCATCGAGGAGAAGTGCCCTGGCAGCTGAAAGCCGTGTCTCCAAGGTGGTTAAGTCAGCCATGAAGTTAGCGGGAGTGTCCAGCTTGGTCTCTATGGCAGCCACCTCAGTGTCGACGGCAGCTAAGATGGCAGCTACTTCAGTATCAATGTAGCCTGCAATAGTGGCGAGGAGCGCCTTGATATCTGTATCGTGGGTGCCCAGGGTGGCTTCCAGGGCTAGTGCTGAAACATCAGCCATGAAGTTAGCAGGGGTATCCAGTAACAACTTTATGGCATCTATTACAGCCTTCGCAGCAGTTAAAGCAGTATCGTGGGTGGTTAGAGTGGCTTCTTTGGCGACGGTAGCGTCCTTAGCACCAGCTAGAAATCCAGCGTCTACAACCGCATCAAGGGCTGTAATGGACGCTTCCAGGGCCAGTGCAGCAACATTGGCTTTATACTGGTCAGGGTTGTCTAAATCCGCCTGGATAGTGGCAAGGAGACCCGGGATTGTAGTGTCTGTATCCGTTAGGATAGAAGCGATATTGTTTAAGAGTGCAGTTAAAGCTCCACCATCAGGTAGCTGGTCAGTTACCAGCTTGATAGCATCAACTACGGTGTCAACCGTAGCTACATCAGTTTCAATGGCATCAAGCTGTGTTTCCTTGGTGTAGTCATGGATTGTTGCCGTAGGAGCGCCAACAATAGTAACCCTGGCATTACCATAAATACTGATGACAGAAGGGGCATCGCAGTTGGCGTTAATGGTAATATCGGCCCCATTAGCATAGATGTCGAGGGTACCGCCGGTCATGGCATTAATGATAAGGGTCCCTTTATAGCCCCTGATATAGAGCTCACCGCCAGTCTGAGCGGTAAACTGGCAGTTACCCGCCATTTCCTTGAAGCTGGCTCTGGTTGGAGCATTTACTGTTATTGTTAAGTCTGAGTGAACCGAGTTGCAGTGGTGCAGGTCTTGATAACCAGCATTTTTCAAGGACATTGCTGAGCCATATAGGTCGCAGTAGTTGGCTATTCCCTGGAAGTCAGTCAAGAGATAAACTATGCAGTTTTCAAGGGTAAGGAAGCCCGTGCCGCCCTGAGCACCTGACACTAAACACCCGATTATAATGGACTCGTCCACATCTTGCCCGGCCAGGGCAAGCGTATCTGCAACGGCTTCGTGCCTGTGTCCGATGAAGGTATAGTGCTCCATAGTGTTGCCGAGGGTGAGTAACCCATGAACATCGATTACCCTGAGGTTGCGAGCGGTACACATGGCTATGACATCAGCGATGACATCGCTGGGGACGGTAGGAGTACCTATCGGCCAAGTTTGCCCCGGGACACCAGTAACAGAGTCGAAGTATACTCTATCTAGTGGTAATTCTTGCCAGCTCATTTCCTATCCTCAGACATTATTCTTTCCGTGGCTGTATTGCCCCGTACAAGCATATGGCCCAACTGCTGTTGCTTGCACGGTAACCTGCAGCTCATCACCAGCCAAATGGGGTAAGCCGAACATATCCATCAGGCTAAAGTAAATACCGAAGTTGGCATTGGTTATAATGAAGCTATCAACCTCAGTAAGGACATCATCCACTAACTCATAGAGTCTAACCGTTACTGTTTCCGCTCCCGGGTCAACACACTTTAATCTAAGACTTCTTACTATGTACCGGGTATCGGCATCATCTAGGTGAAGAATATCGGCTTCTGCGGCTAGAACAGCGGGAACATCGAAAGCTACATCAGCCTGCTCGTGGAAGATACCGGTGGCTCCCTCAATATCAGCAACCAGAGCAACCACAATTGCTGTCAAGGCAGCCACCTCAGCAATGGCTGGAGTTTTGGACAGGACCACAAATAGAGTGCCAGCTAGAATTTGTTGAGCAGCTCCAGTTACATTGGTGAAAGCATTGGCAACAGTAAGTGTGTCTGTTCCAGCAGGGTGAAGGAGTAAGTCTCTAGTCTGCCCTGCGGAGGGACCCGACAATATTTTGAGGGCATGGTTCTCATAGGGTGGTTCAGTAGCTAAACCACCACAGCGTATTGTTGTTCCTGCTACGTTTCCATCATTATCAGTAGTGCCCCAGTATGATATTAAAGCCTGGAGCAGTGGCCAGGCGGGATTATCGATTTTAAGGCCAGAACTTGGAACTAGCATTAAGCCACTCCCGTTAGTTGATGGTACCTAGCCACATATGCATCGTAGAGACCTTCATACGTCTCCCTGTCTATCTTCCCGGTAATGAAGAGCTCTCCGATATACATGTACCAGACCTCCAGCTCGCCCATACTCTTGGCGGCCATAATATCATCAGGCGTGGGGATAACTACCGGGGGTACCTCAGGGGGTGCTGCCTTAGCCTTAGTGGCAAAGAGAGCAATCCCGGCAATGCCAGCCCCCAGCCCGATTACCACTGCTATCGCTGCTTTGTTAGCCATGCTTCACTACTTACTCCCAGCTGTGAATACCGCCTGCAAAATCCACCCTGCTGTGGGGTTTGGAATTGGCGTTTGCACGACTAGACGTGCCCAGGCTGAGTGAATTGCCCATGGAATCAGGATGTTATGGATGGCGGTTGCAGGTACCCCAGTTCCAACTTCGAGAATCGGAGCTACTGGCGCCAGTGCTCCACCCCCACCGCCGATTGCCCCCCAGATTGCTGGGTTGAACGGTAACGGTGCTGGCCACATCAGGTTATTCGCTGAGGGTAAGGGCGAAAGCTCGATCCAGCAATTAAGGTTACCCGGGACTCCGGCCACTACCACCTCGGTAGCGATGATATGAACCATTTTCTCCTGGAGATACTCGACCGGGAACTCGATAGAGGTATGCTCCACATCGTCGGCGATGGTTTCCACCTCGGTACCCAGGACGACGACGGTCGGTAGAATAATCCACGGTGCTTGTATTACTGCTGGCATCAGCTCTCTCCTATGGGCGGTCGTGGCCCTGGTGGCTCTCCTGCCAGCTTGCCCAGGAGCTCGTTTCCGTGCCGTTGCAGCCTTTCCAACTCCTCAGAGGTGTGCATGCGGCGAAGGGCATCGAGTACTACTCTCAGGTCATCCGGTGTTGGAATAACTATGTAGTCACCGTAAGACTCAAACCGCTGAGCCAGCGGGCTTCTATTGGTAACCGATACGTAAAGCGGTTCTTGATCGGTCACCAAGAGCAGAAACTCGTAGGGGTCGTCCCGCATTCTTTGTGTTACCAGACCGGTATACGGCGTAGTACCGTACTGGTTAATGGTGCCGGTGAAGACGTTGGGAAGGATATCAGTTCCCATCCTGGTTGAATAATACAGCCAGGCATAAGAGCCATGGAGAGGCTGAGCGGTGTAATCGATGGTCATGCCCGGCGGCATCATAGGTATAATAAGCTGGCCGGCGCCGCGATAGCAGACCCAGTTCATCCGTTCCTCTTCGCTGCCCGGGTACTTCAGAGTAAGGAGGTAAGCAATTATCTCAGGAAAAATCATTCTTGCTGCCTCACTTCTACTTTCGGGTCAGCACACTTAAACAGGGTATCCCCTTTGACCAGCATGATAATCTTACCAGACGGCTGCTGAGCGCCAAACATCTTCTTCTTGGCCTCGGCTAGTTTCTCGGCCATTTCATCGGCCATGCTTCACCCCCTTACTTACGCTTTCTCGGCGACTTCTACGCTTATCGTGATTAGGGCTATTGATGCTACCACGTAAAGGTTTCCGTCCCAGCCATTGGGTGCGGCCAGAGAGTTGAGCATGAACTCTGCCCCTACCAGTTCCTCCTCAAGCAATGCGCCGTTCAAGCCGGCGAGGGCTTGTTGAGTCGGGAATATCGGCACCGGCGTTACGCCATCATTGGCCAAGGTGCCAAAGTCTAGTGTCGCGACAACTCCCGGGTTGAACCACATTATCTTGGTAACATAGAAGGAGCGGCCCAGAGGTACCTGGTGTAGCAAGCTCCCGAGTCCGGTGGTAATGACCATTCCGGGAATGGCGTTCGCACCGCCCACACCACTGTGGTTGCCGCCCTTCGCTATCAAACCTGCGTATCGTCCTTCGGTGATTAACTTACTCATCGATACCTCCTTTATCTACCCTCAGCCGGTAGCCATGTCGTTGGACCAATGTACTGCGCTACTGTTTCTTTATCTCCATCTTCCAGTTTCTTTCTGACTGCCTCTTTCAGGGCATCAGTGGCCGCTTCTGGGAACTTGGGAATAATCGCTTCAATTACATAGCGGAAGCCGAAGAACTGGAATCTGGCCTGGGGGAGTGCCACCGGGTTGGGATTTCTGACCTCGAGGTTCATGTCTTTCTGGTTTCCCATGATAAAGAAGGTGGTGGTTGCCAGATAGGGGTCGCGCAGACATGTTACCATACTTACTCGAGCATGGGTGTTACGGCTGATGAATTTGCCGGTACCGGCCAGTTCATAGACTACCCCCTCCACATCATCCAGGGGCTCAAATCTGACCTGGAGCATCTCTCCGTTAGTGACCTGGAGGATGGGTACCAGCCGCTTGGCAATGGTGCCGTTGGCAGCGATAAAGGTGACCAAGGCGGCGGTCACCATTTCTACGCGGAGCGGACTGGAACGGGGCCACGGCTCAGTGTAGACGACCTGGTAGTGAGCCCATTTCTTGGCCGTGTAGACGGAAATGTTGTCCTTAATCCTGGCGATTAAGGATATCGGCCCATTATCAAAAATATTGGCAACTTCGGACATTGTTTTTACCTCCCTACATCGATTTTTCTAGAGGCTATGGCTTGCCAAGCCTAGCGATTCTATTCAATTTTCAGGATAACGAGGGGGGATTGCTCCCCCCTCGTTGCTCACAGATGTTTCTCTGTGAGGTGGCCATTCACACTTAGACAGGTACTATGGTGGAGTTCGGAGACAGGGCTTCCCATTCCACGGAAAAGCCCACGGTCCCGTCGATAAGAGCGACGCCATACGTCAGGATGATGTTGCACGGGGCTGCTGTGATGCTAAGGATGTCTGCGGCCCTGGCCAGGATAGAGGGGCTTGGCGCAACCGCCGCGGGGGCTATCAACGCAGCTCCAACGTCCAGCGGCCATGCTTCCATTTCATTGGGGCCACCAATAGCGGCGAAGAGGGCGGCATCCAATGGGACGGCACCAGCGGTTATGTGCCAGGTCACCCCCGTGGTAATCGCATCGACTATCCACGCCGAGAGACTGAAGATTTTAACGGCACCCCCCGCTATGGTAAACAGGTTGGTTGGTGAAGCGATAATCGCCTGTACCGCCCGGAAGGATACCTGCCGCCTGGCCTCAAAGATCTCACCGACTGTGTTATCTAATGCACCCATTTGCTTTTTCTCCTTTCCCCCTATTCAGGGGTACTTGCCTAGATTGAGCTATTTCGACTTTTATGGCGAAGGTACTACGGAGGCTGCCGGAGACAGACGTGACCACTCCAGGCAGAAGGAGGTGAGCCCGTCAATGTCAGCTGCCCCCCCAAGTGCCATGGTAATGACGTCCGGATGTACGACGATGCCTTCGACGTTGAAAGCCGCAGCCAGGAGAGAGGGACTCGGTGACCCCTGTGCGGGGGCTATCAACGCAGCTCCAACGTCCAGGGGCACGGCTACCGTTTCGTCAGCATTACCAATGGCGGCGAAGAGGGCGGTATCCAACAGGACAGCGCCGCAAAGGAAGTGCCAGGTCACCGCCGTGGTAATCGCTTCTTCAAGGTAACACGTGAGGGCGTGGATCTTGATAGGGCCTCCGGCTATGGTAAACAGGTCAAAGGGTTCGTCGGCTACCGCATAGAGTGCTGGCGGCCGCCAGGTCTTCGTCCTCTTAGCCAACCAGATTGCCTCGAGGTTTGCTTTCATACCCATTTGCTTTTCTCCTTTCCCCCTATTCAGGGGTACTTGCCTAGATTAGCTATTTCGACTTTTCAATTAAACGTTAGGCTATAACCGTACCGCTGGCCTCGTACACGAAGTTGTGGATGTGCACTCGGGTAGCAACGGCTATGGCCCGGCACAGGACCTGGATGGCGAATACATCGTTCGGGTCGATTATCACCGGCTCGGAGAAGAAGGCATCCGTCTCCAGCCTTACCCCCATGGGCTCCATGTCGAACTGGGCCTGGATATTGCCCACCGCGCCACCCTTTCGGAAGATCAGCCTCGAAACTGGCATTGGGACAACGGCCGACTCGACGGAGACAGCATAGCAAACCATCAGCTTGCCCACGATGAGCTGGGGAGCGGCAACTGCATTCAAGCAGGTGTAAGCGGTACCGATAACTGCTAGGGCTGCCGTCAGCCACGAGTCTTGGGCCGCTGCTATAACCAGGTCGGTCAGGGGAGCCAGCTCACGCTGGTCTATCGTCACTGGCCATGCGCCGGTTTCGATGTAGGCTGCAATCGCTGCGACCCTGGCAGCCTTATTGACATCAGGAATAGCCTGTAGACCGGGGACGTCGGCATTGATACTGCCGATGTTCACATGGCCGGTCCTCTCCAGGCCGGCTGCTAGAGCAGTCAGCCGATACCTCTTCTTGTCGCTCAGGGACATGTCGTTGGAGTGAATTAAAGAATTTCTTGAAGCCATCGTTTATACCTCCTTTGACTTCTAGATTATTTGCTTTCCGGGCTTTACCTAGAAAGCATATGGAGCTACTGACTCGAACTCCCGCTGATAGCTCCTCTCAGCGGTTCTGCCACCTCCCTGGGTCAACGCCTTTGTCCTCAGTTTCTCATTGAGTATCCGCTGTGCCTCGCTGACCGCACGCGACTCTGTCCCACTCCTCTTGCTACCGGCACCAAGTGCCTTGGTCAGGTTGTAGGCGAATCTTGGCACGTCATAGAGGAAGCCATGTGAGACATGCTCCGACCAGCGCTCGTACCGTCTCATCCAGCCAAAGACACTCATGAGAGTGGCGGCAAGACCGACACCAAGGTAGGTGTAGAAGGACGCTTTCTTGAATACATCCTTTGTCCCTATCTTGCCCTCGTCGATGCGCTTGTTATCCCACCACTCGGTAAGGGTAACAGCACCGCCATAACCGATTTCCCCGAAGTCCTCAATACGAATCATAGTTCTTCCCTCCTTATTCGTATTACCGCACTCGACTTGTGCGATGGGACGAGCACCTCAGATAAAAAGAGAGAGGGACGAGCTCTCAGAACTTTTCTCTGAAAGTTGCTCGTCCCTCTCTTTTGTTAGGTTACAATTTAACGATAAACTATTTAATTCTCTTTGTCAAGTCTCTATATTATACCTCCTTTACTATTGCTCAGGTTTCTCACCTTCCGTATGTGCGACGGTTGCTACAATCTCGGAAACTCGGCTGACGATAGTGGTTAAGCTACCAAGCCAGCATGGTTTCTCCTTCGTGGCCAGTGCGCAACTTATTAAGTTTTTAGCCACATCAGAGGGTTCAACCGCAAATGTCTCAGCTTCTTTTTGGAGACGCTCCATCATCTTATCGGTTATCTCTAGTTCTAGTCGTGCCATTTTTCTACCTTCTTCTTATTTCTTTTTCCTAGCAGCTAAGAGAGCAACGGCTCCAATGCCAAGGACACCGACACCGGCACCTATAGCCCAGGGCAACCAGGAAACCCCTGGCGGCGCTATCTCCTCAGCCAGCATATCACAGTAGCCCCGCAGCTCTGCTTCTGACATTTCCTCTAGTTCTGCAGGTGGCGTGGGAGTAAGATTTAGCTCTATCTCAAAGTCGTTGACAGCGCCAATTAAAGTTGGCTTTGACCATGTCTTCTTAATTTTCTCAGAGATAGGTTTATGCTCGAAGCGACTCATAATAGTAGTAACCGCCAGGGTTACTACTACTATGACAGCGATTATGGCTAGAGCTATAATGAGAATTGTTGCCCACAGGGCAATTCCTGTTTGGCGTGGGCCACCAGCAGTTTCTCTTAATGGTGTCGAGATGACAT
>Ga0315541_1000762_pt1 | contig 33112 bp, 18 predicted proteins | sample SalMarSW160190MG_FD_203095 | JGI IMG/M metagenome (GOLD analysis project Ga0315541, IMG submission 203095) | Salt marsh sediment microbial communities from the Plum Island Ecosystem LTER, Massachusetts, United States - Salt Marsh Sediment SW1601-190 ...
CCAGGTGATTTCCCCGCGGACGGCGGCCGAGAGCGTCAGCCGGCCGTCGCGGAAGTGCTTTCGCGCACCCGGCGGGCCGTCGACGGAAACGGGCTTGCGCGGCCAGAGGATCGTCCAGGACAGCCGCCCGGCGCTCCCGGCCGCGGCGCGGATCGTCAGCACGCGGCGCTTCGCGTCCCAGGTGGTCCCGCCGAAGGTCGCGCCGGCCGGGCAGAGGACTTTGGGGGCGTCGGCGACCAGGGCGGTGGCGATGACCTGCCCGGAAAGCTCCTTGACCCTGCCCAGGGCCTTCCGGCTGGGCCAGTCCAGCACCAGCATCCGCAGGAACAGGTGCGGATCGAGCATGTAGAAGTGATAGCCGCCGGCGTTGTGTTCGATGTTGCCCGGCGGCCGACCGCGGAAGTATACCTTCGCCGGCCGGGTGTCCCAGCCGGGCAGCTCCTTGTCGAGCACCTCGGCCTCGTACTTCCGGAGCTTGGCCACCGGCCCGTAGTCCCGCAGGAACAGCATGTGCTCCGGCGTCAGCGGGCTGAGGGTGTAGGGGTTGCGCACGGCCGAGGTGATCTTCGACGGCGCGCCGTCCCTCTCGCGGAGCCCGCCGAAGCCGAGGGTCATGCCTTCCCTGCCGCGCCCCCACAGCCGGAGCGGGACGCGGCCGGTTTCGTACAACTCCGTGAGGGCGTGCTCGGCCGCGAGGAAGACCATGTAGCGAGAGGCGATGTAGGCGGCCTTGTCGCGCTGGCGGCGGAAGCCGAACCGCCCGGCCAGCCGGGCAAGGCCGATCATGCCCTGTATGCCGTGGCGGCAGCAGTCGATGTTGAGCACCTCGCCGCGCATGTCCGTCCAGGGGACCATCGTCGCCCAGTCCTGGAAGATCTCGAAATACGCGGCGATCCGGCCGACGAGCTTCCACTTCCGCCGGACGGCGGCGGCGTCGATCGCCCCGAAGTAAACCCCGGCGAACAGGCCGGCCAGGTTCATCCCGCTGTACCAGTCCATGTCGTAGCTGATGTTGCCGCACCAGTCGAAGATCTTCGGGTCGCGCGCGAACCGCCGGCCGGTCACGGGCTCGCGGTAGTAGATGTAGGAGCGCTCGTCGAAGAGTTTCGCGAAGTCGCGGACGATCGCCGCCCGCGCGGCGGGGCGCTGGTCCTCCGGCAGCGACCACGCCGCCCACGCCAGCACGCGGAGGTTGTGGAGGATGTCCAGCAGGCTGCTGGGGTCGTACGTGCCGTCGCCGCCGTAGGTGTACTTGGGATCGTCGAAGTAGCTCCGCAGCCGTCGGGTCAGTCCCGCCGCCCGGCGGTCGTTGACGACGCGGACCGGCGAGAGCACGCGGTCGAGGTAGGGGCACAGCGGCATCGTGTATCGCAGCTCGCCGCCTGTGACCAGGCGGTACGGCCCGTAATGGGTGGCAAGCTCGCCGCAGGCGCGGGGGCCGCGCAGTAGCTTCGTTTGAATTCTCACCGGATACCGCGTGCTGCCGGCCGCCGCCAGGAACGGCGGGACGGGGCACACGCCCGGCCGCTTGCGGTCCAGCCGCCGGCCGACGTTGCGGACCTCGATGGTGCCGGCCGGCTCATCGATGCGGAAGTGCTCGTCGATCTCGTCCGGCAGCCGGGGCAGCACCTCCGCCCAGAAATCGCACCGGGCCCGCAGCCCGCCCAGGCCCTTGCCGCCGCGGAAGCGGGCCAGCTCCTCGCGGTCGGCCTCGGCCGCCCCGTACAGGGGCATCATGCTGATCCGCTGGAACGGCCGGCTGAAGTAGAAATCCATGTACTCGTACGTGGTCACCTGGACGTGCCGCGGGCGGGGGCCGTGGAAGACCCACAGCACCGGAACGCTCCGCGGATTGTTCGGGTCGAAGGTCATAAGCCACGGCGAGGTCCACCGCAGCTTCGTCCCGGGCGGGGCTTGGCCGGGGCCCGCCCTGCCGGCGCGGAAGCGCTCGGCCGCGTCGGCATCGAAGACCGCCCGCAGCGGATAGCCCCTTGAGTAGTGGGCGATCGTGACGCCGCTTTCCGTGGGGAAGGCCGACCACTGCGGCGACTGCTGCACCTGCCAGCGCCAGCGGAAGGCGGCGTCGGTGCGGCTGGCGAAGGTGACGGCCGGCGAGACGGCGCTCATCAGCACTTGCAGGTTCACCGCGGCCGAGGGCGGCTGGGCGGGCGCGCGGTACCGCCCCACACGCAGCGTCCATGATCGGGTCTTCTCCTCCACGGTGTATCGGGGCGGGAGCTGGAGCCCGCCGATCACCAGCCGGTCCGCGCCGATGAGCATGAACGACGGCCCGGCGGTCTGGTAAGTGAGGTAGCCGTTCTCGGCCGGCTCGAAGCCGGCGGCGTGGGCGCCGAGGCGGCCGGCGGCGCCGAAGGACACGCCTTTGCGCCACGTTTGCTTGCCGGATGTTGACCGTGCCATGACGAAACTTCCTCCAACACAGGCGGCAAAACTCAGAACAGCATACAGACCCCCCGGCCAAGGGGAAGGGGCAAGCTGGCCAATGTCCGCGGAATTGGCGCTTGCAAAAACTCTCCCGCACGCTACCAGATAGCGGCACCGGACCGGCGTCGGCCGCCCGGGCGTGAAGGATTCAGCGTTTCCGGCGCCGGCCGGAGATCGTCGGAGGCCGACTATGACGGGCCATTTGCAGTTCCCTCCGCGGGGTCCGCTGTATGCGGACCTTCGCGGCAAGGTGGGGATCGTCACCGGCGGCGGCCGGGGGATCGGCAAGTTCATCGCCGCCCGGCTGGCGCGGGAAGGGGTGAAGGTCGCCATCGCCGGCAGGACGGTCGAGGACCTCCAGGCGACCGCCGAGCAGATGCGCGCGGCCGGGGGCGACTGCCACGCTGTTCAGACGGACATTTCGGACGCCCGGCAGGTGGACGCACTCTTCGCGGCCGCGGCCGAGCGCTTCGGCCCGCCGGAGATCCTCGTCAACAACGCCGCCCGGATGGCGGGAACCCCCGGCACGCTGGAGCTGACCGACGAGCAGTGGCGGCAGTTCGTCGACACCAATGTCAACGGGGCGATGTACTGCACCATGCGGGCGGCCAAGGCGATGGCCGGCCGCGGCGGGGCCATCGTCAACATCTCCACCATCGGCGCCCTCCGCAGCCACTACCGCATGCTCGCCTACGACATCACCAAGGCCAGCATGGACGCCATCACCCGCAGCGTCGGCATCGACCTCATCCGCCAGGGCGTCCGCGTCAACGCCGTCGCCCCCGGAGCGACTCGCAACCGCGAGGACTACAAGTGGGAAACGTCCGAGAGGACCGGGCTGATCCCCATCAACAGGTTCGCCCACGCCGAGGAGATCGCCTCGGTGGTGGCGTTCCTGGCCAGCGAGGAATCGTCCTACATCGTCGGCCAGACCATCTACGTCGACGGCGGCTTGGTCGCGCAACTCACCCCGCCGGGACATTACGTCTGATCCGGCGGGCGCGCCGCCTGTCCGGAACAATGAACGGGAGCCGCAAGTGAAGATCACGGAAATCAAGGTCATCCTCACCTGCCCGAACGACCGCAACTTCCTGCTGGTGAAGGTGTACACGGACGATGGGCTATACGGCTGTGGGGAGGGAACGCTCAACGGCAACGAGCCGGTCGTCGCCAAGGCCGTCGAGCACATGGCGCCGCTGCTGATCGGCATGGACCCCCAGCGGATCGAGGACGTCTGGCAGTTCGTGTATCACTGGCCGTACTTCCGCGGCGGGCCGGTGTACGCGGCCGCGCTGGGGGCGATCGACCTGGCCCTGTGGGACCTGAAGGGCAAGGTCGCGGGCCTGCCGGTCTACCAGTTGCTCGGCGGGCGCTGCCGGCGCGGGGCGATGGTGTATACCCACGCTTCCGGCCGGGACGTGCGCGAGGCGGTCGACGACGTGCGAAAGCACTTGGCACGCGGCAGCAAGGTCGTCCGCATCCAGCAGGGGCCCTACGGCGGGTCCGGCACGCTGCGGCTGGAAAAGCCCGCCCGCGGCGGCATTCCGCCGGTGGAAATCTTCGAGCCGGCGCCGTATCTCAGCTCGATCGTCGGCTTCAGCGAGCTGGGGGACGACGTGCAGCTTTGCCACGACGCCCACGAGCGGCTCTCGCCGGTGGAGGCGGCCCGCCTGGCCAGGGAGCTGGAGCGGTTCCACCTGTTTTTCCTGGAGGACCTCCTCCGCCCGGAGCACCCGGAGAGCTTTCGCCTGGTTCGCCGGGCCTCGGCCACGCCGCTGGCGATGGGGGAGCTGTTCCACTCGCGCTGGCAGCTCCTGCCGCTCTTGACCGAGCAGCTCATCGACTTTATCCGCATCGGCCCGCTGCACGTCGGCGGGCTCACCGAGGCCCGCAAGATCGCCGCCGTCGCCGAGACGTATCAGGTGAAGACGGCCTTCCACGGGGCGATGGACCTGGGCGTGATCGGCCAGGCCGCGGCCGTGCACCTGGACGTGGCCATTCCCAACTTCGGCGTGCAGGAGTGGTCCGATTTCCACAAGTTCGAGCAGATCTGCGAGGTGCTGCATTCACCTTGCCGCTTGGATGACGGCTACGCCCTGCCCAACGAGGCGGCCGGCCTGGGCGTGGACATTGACGAGAAGGCCGCCGCCAGGTATCCCTACAAGCCGGCCTACATGCCCCTCGTCCGGCGGCAGGACGGGTCGATGTTCGTGTACTGAGCGGACCAAGACGGTCAGCGGCGTCACCTGAGGATCTTTATGAGCGAGTCATCTTCACAGTTCGAGATCTACGACAAGGATTTCCGAAAGATCGTGGCCGCGGGCTCGGTTTTGGCCGAGATCGCCTCCGGGATGGAGTTCACCGAGGGGCCGGTGTGGGTCGAGCGGGAAGGGCGGCTGATCTTCAGCGACATCCCGGCCGACGAGATGAAGGCCTGGTCGCCGGAGGGGCTGGAGACCTTCCGCAAGCCCAGCGGCCACGCCAACGGCAACACCCTCGACCGCCGGGGGCGGCTGATTACCTGCGAGCACGGCAACCGCCGCGTCAGCCGCACGGAAGGCGACGGCAAGGTCGTCACGCTGGCCGACAGCTTCAACGGCAAGCCGCTCAACAGCCCCAACGACGTGGTGGTCAAGTCCGACGGCACGATCTGGTTCACCGACCCGCCGTACGGCATCTCACCCGAGCAGATCGCCCAGCCGCACAACTATGTGTTCCGGCTGGACGGCGGCGGCCTGACGCCGGTGGCCGATGATTTCGACCGGCCGAATGGGCTGTGCTTCAGCCCCGACGAAAAGCTGCTGTACGTCGCCGACAGCTCCGACCGCAAGCACATCCGCATGTTCGAGGTCGCCGGCGACAACACCCTCCGCGGCGGGGCGGTGCTGGCGACGATCGACCCCGGCGTGCCCGACGGCATCCGCGTGGACATGCGCGGCCGGCTCTACAGCACCGCCGGCGACGGCGTCTGGGCGATCACGCCCGAGGGGGTCCTGCTGGGCAAGATTCTTCTCCCCCAGACGCCGGCGAACTGCACCTTCGGGGGTCCCGACCGGCGGACGCTGTACATCACCGCCCGGCACAGCGTCTACGCCATCGAGCTTACCGCGACCGGCGCCCAGCGCCCCTGAGCGGGTGCGATGCACGATTGTGGCAGGATGCCAATCGCCTGCGCCTTCAGCCCTTGTCCTTACGCACATCTTTCGGCGTCGGACAGTTGCTTGCCGGCCTTGACGCAGGGGCTCGGTCCCGTGGGGACCGCCGACAGTAGCCCAGCAATTCATTGCTGGGCAAGAGCGTGCAACCGGAACCCCAGTCCCTTGGGGACGGCTGACCGTCTTGGCCCGCGCACAGCTTCAACCGTCCCTACGGGACTCGCCCCTCGAGGCGCTGGGCGGTTCCCAGCGATGAATCGCTGGGCTATTCTCACAAGTCCCTTCAGGGACAGGTTCCCACCGATGAATCGCTGGGCTATTCTCACAAGTCCCTTCAGGGACAGGTTCCCACCGATAAATCGCTGGGCTATTTTCACAGATCCCTTCAGGACCAGGACGTACGCCCAGCCTTGGACTCCGGGAGATGTGGGTAAGGACAAGGGCTTCAGCCGTGGCCTACAGCCCGCGCCTCGACTATCCTTCATCGCACCTCCCTGACCGCCTGGCCGGGAGGGCAAGCAGGCAGGCGCTTGCAAGATGCTCCCTGTTGCCTTAAGGAAGCATACAGCGGCGGCGGTTCGGGCCGCCCGGAGACGGAGGGCGCGGACGCCGAGGTCGGATAAGAGGCCCTCAGCGCGGGAGGTGGTGAGCCGATGGAACTGTACGAGGCAATCAGGAATCGCTACAGCGTGCGGGCGTATCAGGACAAGCCCGTCGAGCAGGACAAGCTGGATCGGGTTCTCGACGCCGCCCGGCTGGCACCTTCCGGCTCCAACGGCCAGCCGTGGAAGTTCGTTCTCGTCCGCGACGCCAAGACGCGCCAGAAACTCATCGCCGCCTGCCGCGACCAGAAGTTCGTCGGGCAGGCCCCGGTGGTGATCGCCGGCGTGGGGCTCGCGCCCGACCGGACCATGTCCTGCGACGTCCCGGGCGACCCGGTGGACGTGGCCATCGCCATGGAGCACATCGCCCTGGCCGCCACCGCCGAGGGCCTGGGAACCTGCTGGATCGGGGCGTTTCACCAGGACCAGGTCCGGCAGGTGCTGGGCATCGGCGAGGACGCCAAGGTCATCGAGGTGATGGCGCTGGGCTACCCGGCCGACAAGCTCCGGCCCAAGGACCGCAAGTCGCTGGACGAAATCGTCTGTTATGAGAAGTACCAGTAGCGGCCCGGGCCGGCCGCGGCAAGCCCGGCCCGCGCGGGAGGCCTGGAGGCTTTCCGTGCCGCCGGTTTTGGAAGGAGTTTTCCGTGGACAAGATGCGTCTGGGCATGATTGGAACCGGGGGCAGGGGGACCATGTACAAGCTGTGGATGAAGTGCGAGCGGGCGGAGGTGGTGGCCGGGGCGGACACCGCGCCGGCCGCGCGCGAGGCCTTTGCCGCAGACTTGCCCAAGGCCTTCGTCGCCGACGATTACCGCCGCGTGCTGGACCGCAAGGACGTCGACGCCGTCGCCGTCTGCACGCCCGACTGGCTCCACCGCGAGCACGCCGTCGCCGCCCTCCAGGCCGGCAAGCACCTGTTCTGTGAAAAGCCGCTGGCGATCACCATCGAGGACTGCGACGAGATCCTCCGCGCCTGGCAGAAGGCCGGCACCCGGATGATGATCGGCTTCAACATGCGCTACGCGTTCTTCGTGCTGAAGATGAAGGAGCTGATCGACGCCGGCGCCATCGGCCGGATCCAGACCGCCTGGACGCGGCACTTCGTCGGCTGGGGAGGCAGGTTCTACTACCACGACTGGCACGCCAACAGCAAGAACACCACCGCCCTGCTGCTGCAGAAGGGCAGCCACGACATCGACGTGATGCACTGGCTGTGCGGCTCGCACACGGTGCGGACGGCGGCGTTCGGGCGGCTGATGCACTACGGCGGCGACAAGCCCAACGACCTGCGCTGCCGCGACTGCGAGATTGCCCCCATGTGCATCGAGAACGCCGAGCGCTGGCACGGCCGCGACGACCTGTGCGCCTTCCGCAAGGAGGTGGACGTCGAGGACGTCTCGGTCATGATCATGCAGTTCGCCAACGGGGTGCAGGCCGCCTACCAGGAGTGCCACTTCAGCCCCGACTACGAGCGCAACTACACTTTCATCGGCACCGAGGGGCGGATCGAGTCCGACGAGCCCGAGGGCAAGGTGTATCTCTTCCGCCGCATCCCCGGCAAGAACAACACCACGCCGGAGGTCTTCGAATGCGCGTCGCGTTTCGGCGGGCACGGCGGGGCCGACCCGCAGATAGCGCAGGACTTCGTCGACGTGGTCCTCGACGGCGTGGAGCCCAGAGCCACCGCCGTGGCCGGGCGGCGCTCCGTGGCCGCGGGCGTCTGCGCCACCGGCAGCATGCGCAACGGCGGCGTGCCGGTGGACGTGCCGCCGCTGCCGGCGGACCTCAAAGGCCTGGAGGGGTGAGGAGTCGCGCGTGCGATTCGGCCCGGACCGGGCAACCCCGCTGCGGATCGCGACCAGGTCCAGCCGCCTGGCGATGGCGCAGGCCCGCCTGGTCGGCGATGCGCTGCCGGTGGCGGTCGAGCTGGTGTGCATTTCCACCCGCGGCGACCGGGCGAGGGGAACCCTCAGCGAGATCGGCGGCAAGGGCCTGTTCACGGCCGAGCTGGAGGCGGCGCTGCGGCGGGGCGAGGTGCAACTGGCCGTTCACTCCGCCAAGGACCTGCCGGCCGAGATGAGCGAGGGAACGATCATCGCCGCCGTCCCCGGCCGGGAAGACGCCCGCGACGCGGTGGTCAGCGCCGACGGGGCGCCGCTGGCGGACTTGCCGCGGGATGCTCGCGTCGGCACTTCCAGCCTCCGCCGGGCCGCCCAGGCGCTGGCGATTCGTCCGGACCTGAAGCTTTGCCCGCTGCGGGGCAACGTGGAAACCCGCGTGCGCAAGCTGCGCGAGGGCGAATGCGAGGCGGTGATCCTGGCGATGGCGGGGCTGAACCGGCTTGGGCTGAGCGGGCAGTTGGCCGGGCGCCTCCGCCCGCTGCCGGTCGAGCAGTTCGTGCCCGCCGCCGGCCAGGGCGCGCTGGCGGTGGAATGCCTGGCGGCCGATCGGGCCACGCGAGAGGTCCTCTCGGCCGTCAACGATGCCCAGGCGGCCGCGGCCGTGTCGGCCGAGCGCGAGGTCGTCCGTCGCCTGGGAGCGACCTGCCGCTCGGCCGTGGGAGTGCATGTTTGGCCGGAAGGGCCCGACTGGCGCGGCGTGGCGATCGCGGCCGATGCCGGCGGCGAGAGAATCGTTCGCGCGGAAGCCCGCTCCGCCACGGCGGGGGAGGTCGCCGACGACCTCCACGCCCGGCTGACCGACGCCGGCGCCGCGGAGGTGCTCGCCCGGTGAAGCCGCCCGGCTCGACCCAGCCGCCAACCGGCGGCTTTCACGGAGACGCCGGGAACCGTACCATGTTCCCGGACGTCTGAAAGCAAAAGGAAACGCCCGTGTTGAAGCGCATTCTGCTGGTCCTGGCGTTGCTGGTGGTGCTGGTGGTGATTGCCGTCGTCGTGGCCTGGATTTACATCGACCACCTGGCGACCGCGGCCCTGACCGGCGGCATCAAGCACCTTGGCGAGGTCGACTGCACGATCCGCCACACCAGCGTCTCGCTGCTCAGCGGCCGCATCCGCATCGACGACCTGGTGATCAAGAACCCCAAAGGCTTCGCCGACGGGGACATGTTCGCGGTCAAGCGGGCCAAGCTGAAGGTGCGGCTCGGCTCGCTGTGGAATCAGCCCGTTCACGTCCATCGCCTGGAGGTGACGGCGCCGGTGGTCAACGTGCAGGCCGGCCCCGGCGGCGCCAACGTGCGCGTGTTCATGGAAAACGTCCGCCGCAAGCTGCCGACCGAGCCGGAAAAGCCGCCCACCCGGATGGTCATCGACAAGCTGGTGATCGAGCAGGCGACCGTGCGAATCGGCAGCGGCGTCACCGGCCGGGAGCTGGTCGAGGTCGCCCTGCCGGGGCCGATCGAGCTGACCGGAATCCGCGGCAAGGACGACAAGGGCGTCACCTCCGGGGAGCTGGCGGCGATCATTCTGCTCGACCTGGTATACCGGGGCACGTTGAAGGGCAACGTCGACTTCACCACTCTGCTGCCCCCGGAGCTGATTCAGGGGCTGCGAACGGTGTTGATCACGACCACGTCGGTTCTGAACGGCACGACGGACATTTTCACGGCCCCCATGGAGACGATCTTCAAATCGATTCTTTCGCCTCGGAAGAAGCCGCCGGCTCGGCCGGACACGCCGTGAGTGCCTTCGCCGGCGGGCGGGCCGGGCGGCCTCGGCCGGGGCCGGCGCTGGAATCTAACAGGATATGTTCAGCGACGTTCTAACCGCCGCTTGGTCCCTGTTGAGCCCGTGCCGTCTCTGCCCGCGCGAGTGCCGGGCGGAGCGGGCGAAGGGGCAGAACGGTTTCTGCCGTACGGGCCTCCGGCCGAAGGTGACCTCGGCCGGGGCGCATTTCGGCGAGGAGTCGGTGCTGGTCGGCCCCGGCGGCAGCGGCACCATCTTTTTCCAGCGCTGCAACCTCGACTGCGTCTTCTGTCAGAACTTCGACATCTCCCACGCCGACGGGGGAGTGGAGACGTCGGGCGAACAGCTCGCCGCCCTCATGCTCCAGCTCGAGCGGCGCAAGTGCAGCAACGTCAATCTGGTCACGCCCACGCACGTGGCCCCGCAGATCATGGAGGCCATCCTGCTGGCGCGGCGGCAGGGCCTCTCGGTGCCGATCGTCTACAACTGCGGGGGGTACGAATCGGTGGAAATGCTCGCCCTGCTGGAAGGGCTGATCGAGATCTACATGCCGGACTTCAAGTACGCCAGCGCCCGGGCCGGCCGGAAGTACTCCGGCGTGAGCGACTACCCGCGGGTGGCGCGCGCGGCGCTGGCGGAGATGTACCGCCAGGTAGGTCCCTTACAGGTGGACGATCGCGGCCTGGCCGTCCGCGGGCTTCTGGTCCGCCACCTGGTGATGCCGGCCGACGTCGCCGACAGCGAGAAGGCCATCGACATGGTGGCCGATACCGCCCCCGGATGCGCCATCAACGTGATGGGGCAGTACCGCCCCTCCTTCCGGGCCGGCGAGTTTCCCCGATTGCTGGCGATGCCGAAGGGCCGGGAAATTCAGCGGCTGCGGGAGCACGCCCGCGCGCGCGGGCTGGTGCGGGTCAACTAAGCCGACCGCAGCAATATTTGAACACTGGACCTGTCCGCGGTCTGTACGCATCCCAACGAATGAGTCCACGAATTACACGAATTCGCACGAATTGCACAAATTAAACAGTCTCTGCTCAAGAAAAGCAGGTCATTCGTGGAATTCGCCGTAATTGGTGTAATTCGTGGTCTCCCGCCCCGGCGGGGCGGACGCATCCTCGCCTGGTCACGCTCTGCCTGCCCACCTCTGCTAGGCAGGCGGGCAAACATTCCTGTGACCGGCTTAGACGTCCTCGTCCGACAGGTCGTAGTCGCTTTCCACGCGCAGGGCGGCGATCAGCTTATCGACCTGGCCGGCCAGGGCCCCGTAGCGGGCGGCCCGCTCGTCGCCGTTGCTGGAGATGGACTGGGCGACGTCCGTCAGCCGAGCCTGTAGGCGAACCAGCCAGCTTGCCAGCTCGGCCTTCCGTTCGCCCGGGAGTTCGCTGGCCGATTTCCAGGTGTTCGGCGCCACCTTCGCCAGCCGCTGGATGCCCTTTTCCAGGTGCGCGATCCGGCGCTTCAGGACGGCCTCGCGGATCTCCGCGGGCGTCTCGCCGCGGTCGGACCAGCCTCTGCCCATGCAGAAGCTGCACGTCTCAACGCCCAGCCCGTCGCACTGCGGGCAGGCGGCCCCCGCCACCGCCCCGCTGCCCTTGCAGCTCTGGCAGGTCGTGGTGCCGTCTTCGCACATGTAGCAGCGCCGGTGGCTGAAGGCCGAAATGATGACCGACCGGGCGCCGTTCTCGGAAGCCTTGTCCACCCGGTCCAGCAACTCGGCCACCTTCATCCCCCGGGCCTCGCCGCGGAGGGCCAGGTAGGAAGTGCAGATCGGCTCGATCTTGCGCGAGGCGATCGCCTCGGCCAGGCCTTCCAGGGCTCGCTGGAATCCGTTGGATGTCTCGACGTTGTCAACCATTGTCGTGCCCCCCGCTGCCGTCGCCGGGAGCGCACTACCCATGCATATACATCGTCAGTTTGATTGAAGGCCGTGCCGGACTTCCAGGCGGCCCAGGGGGTAGGACAAATGAATGAAGCCGCAGCAGCAACATCCCAATCAGCCGTCGTCCCTTCCATCTACATCATACCAGAAACGCTCGCCCCATGCCAGGGGCAAATCCACCATTACAGCGTTTCCCGGATCCTCAGATAGCTCTGGTAGCGGCGCGGGGGGATCCGGCCGGCCTCGGCGGCCCGGCGGACGGCGCAGTCCGGTTCGTGGGTGTGCGTGCAGTTGTTGAACTTGCACTCGCCGGCCAGGGCCGCCATCTCCGGGAAGTACCAGGGCAACTCTCTCTGGTCCATCTCCACCGCCAGCTCGCGCACGCCCGGGGTGTCGACGAGAATTCCGCCGCCGGGCAGCTCGTACAGCTTGGCCGCGGCCGTGGCGTGCCGACCGCGCTTGTCCTTCATCCGGATCGTCTTGGTGGGCACGTTCGCCCCCGGCACCAGGACGTTGATGAGGGAGGACTTGCCCACGCCGGAGGCCCCGGCCAGCACGCTGCTGCGGTGCCGCAAGGCGGCCAGCAGCTCCTCCAGCCCCCTCCGCTGCAACGCCGAGCAGCAGAACACCGCCACGTCGTTGGCGGCAAGCTCGGCGATGAGGCCCTCGTCGGGCTCGCCCAGGTCGATCTTGTTGATTGCGACGATCGGCCGCATTTCGCCGCGCTCGGCCACGATGCAGAACCGGTCGATCAGTCCCGGCCGGATCGGCGGCTGACGCATCGACGTCACGATCAGCAGGATTTCCATGTTCGCGGCAATGACCTTCTCGGCCAGGTCCTCGTCGTGGCGTCCGCGGCGCTTGCTGCTGGTCGGCTGCGGGCGGGATAGCGCCGTTTGCCTGGGTTGGCGCGAGAGAATCACCCCGTCGGCCCGGTCCTTGTCGATTTCCTTGTCCCCGGAGGTGTGCTGGGGGGGCGTCAGGGCGACGGTGGCCCGGTCTCCCACGGCCAGGGCCGTCGAGCCCGGCGGCGGGCGGAAGGTGCCGGCCAGGCTGCAAAGCAGGTCCTCCTCGCCCAGGCGGACGCGGGCCCCGCCGGGAAACAGCCCCGTGACCATTCCCTCCGCCCGCGGGCGGTCGGCCAGCTCCGACTCGCCCGGCCCCCGCTGGAGCCGGAACGCCGGCAGCTTGACCCGGTCCGGCTGGAGCGTTTCGCTCTCGGCGGCGTCCAGCGAGGTCAGGTCCTCCTGGCGGTGCCGCCGCGACCAGTCCTTGACGCGGCGCCGGGACTTGCCCTTGCGTTTGGCCATGGGATGCATTCTGCGCCGCGGCGGGGGAATTCGCAACGCCCGGGGTGCTTTGAGAAAGAAGACCCAACGCTGCGGTGCTTCGGGCAAGCTCGCCTCCGGCCGCGACGGCTTGAGCCCATCCGCCGCCCCGGGCTCCGGCCGGGCGAATCCGGCATGGCAAAGCGTATGCGCGCGCAAATGCGAACGCTGCCGCCGGGGAAATTCGATTTTCCGAAAATTATTTGTCGCTTGTGCCAAAGGGATTTGCGCCGAGCGGTCGGATTTTGGGAAAGCGTTTGCGCGCGCATACGTGAACGCGCGGGGAGAGTGTGGAGCGGGTGTGAGCTCCGCGCGGCCGCCCGGGGGCAGGCCGTCGGGAGAGAAAGAAATGCCGGGCCGGAAGCAGATCGAAGCCAACCGACCGAACCAGCGCGGCTCAACGCACGGCTTGCGCGGACACGATCCCACCAGCGGCGGCAGGATGAAGGAGATTTGACCAGGGAGTAGCCGTCCTCAGAACATCGATTTTACCAAACAAAGCCATTTGGGCCGGGGGTGGGGTCGGACAGGCATTCACCGCGCGTCATTAAGGGCTCAACGATTTGTTCAACTGCCTCGCTGAGCTGGTCACAGGAATGTTTGCACAGTGTGAACAGGCAAAGATGCGTCTCGGCCGCGCGGCGGGGAGACCACGAATTACACGAATGACGCCGAATTTCACGAATGCCTTCCTTTTCTTCGGCGAGCCATGCCTGATTCCTGCCTGAAACCCGCCTGGCAGCTTGCGGGCAGGGCTGTCGGGCAGGCGTGTCATTCGTGTTCCGGTTCGTTGCGATGTGTCGAGACCGTGGACGGGGCCACTGTTCAAACATTGTTGCGGTCCGCTTAGAGGGGACACGGCGGTTTCTCGTTGCAGGCCGGATTCGCCCGGGGTAGCGTGAGTGCCATGTGACCTCCGTGTTCGGCGGACGCATCTCATGGTGAAACCGCGCCGAGGGCGGCTGAGGCGGCGGGCGGTTCATGGCGGACAGGAAACTATTCGACGATGAATTCCTGCGTCGGCTTCAGCGGCTGGGGCTGATCGCCAAGCGGGTCTCGGCGTCCTCGGCCGCCGCCGGCCAGCGCCGCGCTCGCCGGCTGGGAGACGGGCTGGAGTTCGCCGACCATCGCGCCTACGCCCCCGGCGACGACATCCGCTTCATGGACTGGGCGTACTATGCCCGCATGGAGCGGCTGCTGCTGCGGCTGTTCCACGAGCACAGCGAGGGGGAGGTCTCGATCCTGCTGGACGCGTCCGCCTCCATGGGGCTGGGGCAGGTACGCAAGTTCGACTACGCCCGCCGCACGGCCGCGGCCCTGGCGTACGTGGCCATGGCCAGCCTCGATCGGGTCCGGATTCTGCCCTTTGCCGATAGCCTTTCCGACGGTCTCCACACCGGAAGGAACCGGGGGCAGATATTGGAGGTGCTGGATTTCCTGGAAGCCCTCCCGGCCGGGGGGAGCACGCGCCTGCACGCAAGCGTCGAGCGGTACCTTCAGCGATATCGTGAGACCGGCACGGTGATGATCGTGTCGGACTTGCTGGAGGTGGGCGAGGAGCTGTCGGACGCGCTGACGCTGCTGCGGCAGCGCAAGGACGACGTGATCGTCCTGCACGTTGCCGATCGCAGCGATTCATCGCCCGAGCTGTCGGGGCCGTCGCAACTGGCGTGTGTCGAGACGGATCGGCGGATGAGCCTGGAGATTTCAGAGGCGGTCCTGGCCGCGTACGCCGAGCGCTGGCGCGGGTTTGTCCGCGGCGTGGAGAAGGCGTGCCTGGCCAAGGGGGCGGTGTACGTTCAGGCCCCCACGTCCGCCCCGTTTGACCGGCTGGTTCTGGAAGCCCTTCAGAGGGCCGGCGTCTTGCAGGCTTAGGGGCGGGTGGGGTAAGCCTATTGTCTTGTGGGGAAAAGGTCTAGCTCCGCCTGTGGGGCGGTTGGGCGGGCCTGAATTTTGCCGAATGCCCAAGTCGAGCCGAACCAGCCGATATGTTTGGCCGGCGGCTTGCGTCGATTTTCGGAACCTTTGTTCCCAAAGGAGCTTAGTAACGGTCGTTCCTGGTTGTGTGGGGGCGCGTGGGATTCCTGCCGTACGGGCCGAGGCCGTCTGCCCTAAGTGATGCCCAGGAAATCGTTTAGCTGAACTTTCCAAAGGGCTTTCGCCTAAATCTGGTGTTTTTGTGACAATTTAGGTGATTTTTGGCTAAGATGTTAGCGTAGCAGGCAGTTCGAAAATCTGCGCAGAAGGCGTTTTTTGTTGCAAGCGGGGGGCCAACCGGTACACTAATCCTGGTCTTATTGCCGTCGCAAGGTCGGTTATTAGCGCCACTTATTAGGGCTCGTCGCCATGCCTGCCGTTACGTACGACGACCGCAGCTTCCTCCTGGATGATCGGCGGATCTGGTTGTGCAGCGGCTCCATCCACTACTTCCGCGTTCCGCACGAGCTATGGGGAGATCGCTTGCTCAAGGCCAAGCGCGCGGGCCTGAACTGCATCCAGACGTACGTGGCGTGGAATTTTCACGAGCCTGAAGAGGGGCAGTGGGACTTCGACGGCGATCGGGACTTGGCGGAGTTTGTGCTTCAGGCCGCCGAGCTGGGTCTGTACGTGATTCTTCGTCCCGGTCCCTACATCTGCGCGGAGTGGGACTTCGGCGGGCTGCCGGCGTGGCTGAGCACCAAGAGCGGCATCGCCTACCGCACCGCCAACGCCTCCTACATGCACTATTTCGACAAGTACTTCGGGCAGGTGCTGCCGCGCCTGGCGGAGATGCAGGTGACGCGCGGCGGCAACATCATCCTCATCCAGAACGAGAACGAGTATTGCTACACCACCATGCCGGATCGGCTGAACTACTGCCAGTTTATCAGCCAGTTGTACCGGCGAGCCGGCTTCGATATCCCCGTGATTACCTGCAACTTCCTGACCGAGCCGAGAGTTCCGGAAACGATTGAGTGCTGCAACACTTACGGGCGAGAGGTGCAGATGCTCAAGCACCTGCGAGCGTCCCAGCCGGATGCGCCGATGCTGACCACCGAATTCTGGACCGGCTGGTTCGACTCCTGGGGCGCCCCGCATCAGAGGAAGGACGACAGAGAGGTCGCCCGTCGCGCGCTGGAGATTCTCGGCTGCGGCAGCCAGATCAACTACTACATGTGGCACGGGGGAACGAACTTCGCGTTTTGGGGCAGCCGGCTTTCGTCCAACGACGCGTCCTATCAGACCACCAGTTATGACTACGACGCCCCCCTGGCCGAGGGCGGCCGGCTGACGGAAAAGTACTACTTGACCAAGCTGGTGAACATGCTGAGCAGTCACTTCGGCCAGGTGTTCGCGCAGGCGCGGATGGTCGGGCCGGCGGTGACCGTGCACGACGGCACTGAAGTGTTGAACGTAGCGGGAGCTTCCGGCCGGATCGCCGTCGTCACCAACAACGGAAAAGACGATATCACCAGCGCAAGGGTCTCCCTGCCCGATGGTAACGAGCTGGACGTCTCGCTTGAGGCCATCGGGGCGGCCGCGATTCCCTACCAGGTGCGGCTCACGGAAGACATCGAGCTCGATTATGCCAACCTTATGCCGCTGGGGATGTTCGGGGAGGGGATCCTGGTTTTCCACGGCCCGCCCGGTTGGGAGGGGCGGATTTCGATCAACGGCCGGGAGATTCGCACGCCCGTCCCGGCCGGAGATGAGCCCGAGCTGCTGGAGCATCAGGGCCAGAAGATCCTCATCGTCAACACCGACTTGGCCCAGAGGACCTGGGACGTGGACGGCAGCCTTGTCGTCGGGCCAGAATTCGTCGGCGAGAGCCTCGACCAGGTCACGCCGGGCAGCGGCTGCAAGCAGTACGCCATCATCTCCGCGGATGGCCAGATTGCCCGGAAGAAGGTCCGGCCGGCTCAGGCCCGCAAGGTGGCGGCGCCGCGGCTGGGGACGTTCTCGAGGGTGTGCGTTTGCGACGAGCCGATCAATGGAAAGCTGGAGTGGGTCAAGCTGGACCGCCCGAAAGACCTGGCCGCGATGGGCGTGAACTACGGCTACGGTTGGTGCCGGCTGGAGGTGCGGGCCGACCGGGCGTCCAAGCGGCACCTGTTTCTGCCGGACTGTGAGGACCGGGCCGCGGTCTACGTGAACGGCGAGCTGGCCGGGTTGTGGGGTCGCGGGGAGGCAGCGACGCGCCGGCCCATACCGGCCGCCTTCTCGCGGGGGCCGAACCTGGTGGTTTTCCTGATCGACAATCTCGGCCGCGTCAATTCCGGGCCCAAGCTCGGCCAGCCGAAGGGCCTGTACGGCCACGTCTGGGACGCCAAGCCACTCCGCCCGAGCAAGCCGAAGATCCGCGTGGGCGGGGAGTTCTCGAGGCGCATGGTGCCGAGGATGTTCGCCCACATGCTGCCGGCGCTGGAGGCCAAGCCCATGTGGACGGCGGAGATTGGCTTCGATCTGCCCAAGCTCCACCCCGTCCACCTGTCCTACACGGATCTGCCCCACGAGCTGGTGATCCTGTGCAACGGCCGGCAGACGGGCTTCTTCCCGAACAGCGCCGGCTACGGCGACGTGACACTGGGCAACGAGCTGCAGAAGGGTAAGAACAAGCTCCTGCTGATCGGCTGGGGCGAGCTGCACCCCAAGGCCCTGGACAACATGAAGCTGCACCTGCTCGTTGAGTCGGTCTCTGCCGGCGGCAAGTGGACCTACAGGAAGTGGCACATGCCCGAGCAGGGCGGGCGCCTGGTGGGCAAGGGCCTGCCGGCCTGGTATCGCTGCCGCTTCAAATACACGCCGTCGCCGGTGCCGCTGTTCCTGCGGATCAGCGGAGCCAAGAAAGGCCAGATCTATCTGAACGGCCACAACGTCGGGCGTTTCTGGAACATCGGGCCCCAGGAGTTTTACTATCTGCCCGAGCCGTGGCTGGAGGGCGAAAACGAATTGCTGATCTTCGAAGAGCAGGGCAACATCCCCACGGGCAGCAGACTGGCGTTCCGTCCCGGCGGGCCTTACCGGGATTGACCTGTGGGTTCGCCTCCCGCGCCGGGGCCGAAAAAACGATTGAAAACATTTTGCTTGATGGCACGAAGTCTTTAGTGTACTATGAGTTGCAGCTTTGGCGAGAACACTTCCTGTTGCTTTGATGAGTATGCTGGGTCGGCGGACGCTGTGCGTTCTGTAAAATAAATCGTGATGCGAAGGGGTAGCCCATGCACACTGTGACGAAGAAAGAACTAGTCGACCGCATTGCCGATCAGACCGGCGCCAAGCATGTTCTGGTCAAGAAGGTCATCCAGGGCTTTCTGGACGAGATCATCGAGGAACTGACGCGCGGCAACCGGCTCGAGTTCCGCGACTTCGGCGTCTTCGAGGCGAGGCAGCGGGCGGCGAGAGTCGCTCAGAACCCCAAGACCCTCGAGCGCGTCGACGTCCCTGCCAAACGGACCGTGCGGTTCAAACTGGGCAGGCTGATGAAGGAGAAGCTCCAGGGCGGCCTGCCCGAGGCAGCCGGGAGATAGGTGGATTCTCAGAACCTGCCCGGTGGTGCAGAGGCCGTGGACCGAACGGGGCAAGGCGGGGGGGGATCGCCGCGTGGTCGGGGGCAACGTGCCGGTTGATAATCGCATCCTGACCGTCCTTCCAAACGGGGCGGGACCTGCTTTCCCGCCCTGGGGCCGCATCGAGGCTTGGGCTGGTTGCGGGGTGGCCGCAGCGGCCAGCTCACCTTCCTTGCCGAACGCTGATTCGACACCAGAGCCGACACGTCGGCTGCAAACTCCCCGAGCTTCTTCGTCCGGGCTTGGAGGTCGCCTATCCAGGCTCCTGCCCGGTCCGGGCGAAGACGCTTTGCTGTCGCTGACGGCCGGCCCTGTAGAATCGCCGGCCTCCGTTGCCGGGGGCAGATGCATTTCCCCTGGTCCCGTTGTTGCGTCTTGGGATCAACAGCACGTTCTCCTCCCCGAGCAGGTCGCAAAGTTCCCGGTATAGCCCCCGGTCGGCCGCCACGAGCCATTCCTGGGAGCACTGCACCACGACCCGCACGTCGCCCCGGGTGGCCGGGGCCACCTCCAGGTAGATGGGGCACCGTCCCGGGTGGCGTCGCAGGATCTCACCCAGCTCTGCCAGAGTTTCCTGCTGGAGGGCCTCTTCCAATCGGAGTGTGATCGCGCCGGTGAGGTGCCCGATCGCCTCCTCGATGGGGATGGCCTTATCGATGATGAGTTGTGGCACCTCGCGGCGCCGGTCGACGGTCCCGGACAGGAACAGGATGGCCTCGGCCCGCAGCAGGTCGCCCAGCCGCTCGTAGGTCTCGGGGAAGGCCACGCACTCGCGCGAGCCGGTCAGGTCTTCGACGGTGAGAATGGCCATCCTTTTCCCCGCCGAGCGCCCGCTCTTGGTCACCCGCGGCCGCACGGACGCGATCATGCATCCGAGCGTGACCGGCGTTCCCTCGCTCAGCTCGGCCAGCGTCGCGCACGTGGCCGAGCCCAGCGACTCCAGCTCCCGACCGTACTTGACCAGCGGGTGGGAGGTCACGTAGAAGCCCAGCGTCTGCTTTTCCGCCTGGAGGAGCTGGGCCTCCGAAAACGGCTCCACGTCGGGGAACCTGGGCGCCGGCCTCTTCTCGTCGCCGGCGCCTTCGGCGCCGAAGAAACTGAGCTGCCCGCTTTTTCGATCCTCCGCGGCGGCGTTGCCCAGCTCGATGGCGCGGTCCAGCGCCGACAGCATGGCCGCGCGGTGCGCGCCCAAGGCGTCGAACGCCCCGCACTTGATCAACGCCTCGATGGTGGCCCGGTTGACCAGGCGAAGGTCCACGTGCTCGCAGAAGTGGTAGAGGCTCTGGAACCTGCCGACGCTCTGGCGGGCGGCGACGACCGCCTCCACCGCCTTCTGCCCGACGCCCTTGACCGCCGCCAGGCCGAAGCGTATCAGCGGTTCGGCCTCGCCGCTGACGGTGAAGTCGGCCCCGGAGGCGTTGACGTCGGGCGGGCGGACGCCAATGCCCATGCGCCGGGCCTCGGCCATGTACTGCACCACCTTGTCCGTGTCGGCGCTCTCGAAGGTCAGCAGCGCCGCCATGAACTCGCAGGGGTAGTGGCGCTTGAAGTAGGCCGTCTGGTAGGCCACGATCGCGTACCGCGTCGAGTGGGCCTTGTTGAAGCCGTAGCCGGCGAAGCGCAGGATGAGGTCGAAGAGCTGCTCGGCCTCCTCGGCGCCGATGCCGTTGGCGGCGGCGCCGGCCAGGAAGTTCGGCCTCTCGGCGGCGATGACCTTTTCCTTCTTCTTGGAGATCGCCTTGATTAGCGTCAGGGCGGTGTTCAGGCCCAGCCGGCCCAGGCGGTTGAGCACCTGCATGACCTGCTCCTGGTAGATCATGATGCCGTGGGTCTCGGCCAGGATGTCGTCCACCAGCGGGTGGATCGCCGGGATCTCCTCGGCGCCCTTCTTGCGCCGGCAGTAGGTCGGAATCAGTTCCATCGGCCCGGGCCGATACATGGCGTTGGCCGCGATCAGGTCCTCCATGCGCGACGGCTGCATCTGCATGAGGACGCCTTTCATTCCTTCCGACTCGAACTGAAACACCCCGTCGGTCCTGCCCTCACAGAACAGCTCGAAGACCTCCGCATCGTCCAGCGGAAGCTTCTCCGGGTCGATGTCCCTGCCCGTGCGCTGGCGGATGAGTTCGCGGGCGCGCTGGATCGTCGTCAGCGTCCGCAGCCCCAGGAAGTCCATCTTCATCAGCCCGACCTTCATGACGGTCTCGTCGTCCCACTGGGTGACGGCGTCGCCGCTGTCGGGCTGCTTGTACAGCGGCACCAGGTTCTCCAGCGGCTCGTCGGCCACCACCACCCCCGCCGCGTGCACCCCGGGGTGGCGGCTGAGGCCCTCCAGGCGGCGGGCGTGATCGAACAGCTCGCGCACCCTCTCGTCGCTCTGGCACATCTGCTTCAGCGCCGGCTCGGAGGCCAGGGCTCCGTCGAGGGTCATCCCCAGGGCTTCGGGAACCCTCTTGGCGATGGCGTCGACCTCGGCCAGCGGCATGTCCAGCACGCGGCCGACGTCGCGGAGCACCGCCCGGGCCCTCAGCGTGCCGTAGGTGATGATCTGGGCGACGTGCACGTACTTGTCGCGGACGTACTGGATGACCCTGGCCCGGCCTTCCTGGCAGATGTCGATGTCCATGTCCGGGTCTTCTTCGCGCTGGGGGTCGGTGAAGCGCTCGAACAGCAGCCCGTACCGCAGCGGATCGACCTCGGAGATGCCCAGGCAGTATCCCAGCAGCGTCGCGCAGCCGCTGCCGCGGGCCCCGCAGGGGATGTCGTTTTCGCGGGCGTGCCGGACGAAGTCGTGGACGATGAGGAAGTAGGAGCTGTAGCCCTTGCCCTCGATGACCTCCAGCTCGCGCTGGAGCCGGCTGCGATACTGCGGATCGGGGCTGTCTCCCAGCCGCCGCTTCAGGCCCTCCCAGGCCACCTGGCGGAGATACTCTTCGGGGCTTTTCCCGTCGGGCGTGTGGTATCGGGGCATGTGCTTGACGGAGAAATCCAATTCGAGGTTGCACATCTGGGCGATCCGCAGCGTGTTGTCGGCCGCGGCCGGCCACTCGTGCAGCGCCTGACGCATCGCCAGCGGGTCTTTGAGGTACAGCTCCGGCGAGTACTCGATCGCGCCGCCCTCGGAGAGCGTCTTGCCGGTGGCGATGCACGTGAGCACCTCGTGGCTGGGCTTGTCCTCGGCGGTGAGGAAGTGCACGTCGTTGGTGCCGACCAGGCCCACGCCGAGCCTCTCGGCCAGCTCCGCCAGCAGCGGGTTGACCGCGTCCTGATCGGGCAGCGATTGGTTCTGAATCTCGATGAAGAATCGTTCCGGCCCGAAGATGTCGCGGTACTCGCGGGCGATGCGCTCGGCCCGCTCGCTCTGGCCGGCGAGAATGGCCGCCGGCACCTCCCCGCCCAGGCACGCCGTGGTGCAGATCAGCCCGTCGCCGAAGGCCCGCAGCAGCTCCCGGTCGATCCGCGGGCGGTAGTAGAAGCCCTCCAGGTATGACCGGCTGGACAGCTTGATCAGGTTTCGCCAGCCGGTCTCGTTCATGGCCAGCAGGATCAGGTGGTACGCGGCCGAGGAGATGTTCCGCGCCGAGCGGTCGAACCGGTCGGTGGGGGAGATGTACGCCTCCATGCCGAGGATGGGCTTGATGCCCGCCTCGCGGCAGGCGCTGTAGAACCGCACCGCCCCGAAGAGGTTGCCGTGGTCGGTCAGGGCCAGGGCGGACATGCCCATCCGCCCCGCCTGCTTGACCAGGTCCTTGATCCGGTTGGCGCCGTCCAGGAGGGAGTATTCCGAGTGAACGTGGAGATGAACGAATCCATCCATGGTTGCTGGTCCTCGTTAGGCAAGCGGCTCTCCGTCGGCCGGCACTATACCATCGCCGCGCCCGGAGACAAAAGGTTTCTCCGCCCGAGCGCCCCGGCCAGCGCCCAGACCGCCGAGGAACGCAAAGACCCGCCTGCCTGGTTGGTGCCATGCTTCTGCAGCAGAAGCATGCCACCCTGTGTTGCCTGGTCCTGAACGCAACGACCCGCCTGCCTGCCGCCACCGGGTAGGCCTGGCCGGCCCGCCTGCCTGCCGGAGGTGGGCAGGGCGTGGTTGCCCGGGCGGGTAGGTTCGCAAAGATTCGCAAAGAAACGCAAAGATTCGCAACGATTCGCAAAGATTCGCAACGATTCGCAACGATTCGCAACGATTCGCAACGATTCGCAACGATTCGCAAAGTTTCGCAACGGGGCCGAAACCGCTAAGTCTTTGTTTTGCAATCTTTTGCGTTTTCTGCCTCTTCTGATTCGCGCGAATTCGCTTTATTCGCCGCATTTGCGTTGCCTATTTTGCGTATCTTGCCCAGACGGCCGGGGTCCGCCTCCCGCAGTTGTTGCCGTTGTTAGTCCCAAGTCCCAAGTCCCTATCTGTTGCCAAGTCCCCAGTCCCCAGTCCCTTTGCCGTTTCTGGTCCCTGGTCCCTGGTCCCTGGTCCCTGGTCCCTGGTCCCAAGTCCCAAGTCCCCAGTCCCTTTGCCGTTTCTGGTCCCTGGTCCCTGGTCCCTATTCCCTATCCTCTGCACTTTTCAAAGAGCGTCGGGGCGCAGTATCCGCGCCCTCCGTACTTTCCCCGCGCGTTCACGTATGCGCGCGCAAACGCTTTCGCATAGCGAGAGCCAAAACCGTAAATCCCGGGCGGTGCGGGAGAAGAAAATCTCGAAGAAAACGCACTCCCCCGGCCGGAGCGTTCACATCCGCGCGCGCAAATGCTTTCCCATCCCCGGTGCGCGGTTGGGGCTCTAAGTTCTTTGTTGTCGTTCCCGTTGTTCGCGGCTTCGCAGCCGTAGGGTGCGTGCTTGCACGCACGCGAGTTGTTTTCTCACCGGCGACCGCTGCGCGATATGTCATTCCATGACTCCGCCGGCCGGAGCGTTCACATTTGCGCGCGCATGCGCTTTCGCATGGTGCCACGCTCAAGCGGGCGTTGGCTTGAGCGTGGGAGGGTCAACCCGCGTGGGGGCGAAAAGAAAAGGTGCGTCGCTGGGGCGACACACCCTACGAGTATTTCCTTGAGCGTGGGCGGGTCAACCCGCGCCGGGGCGAAAGGAAAAGGTGCGTCGCTGGGGCGACGCACCCTACGAGTGTTTCCTTGAGCGTGCGGGGAGTCAATAGCGCCGGGGCGAAAAGCGAGTACGGCGGGGCTACTGCCTCGCGGAACCTTTCCCGAAGGCTTGGCTCGCGGGGCGGCGGGGCCGTAGCCCCGCCCTACATTTCTGTTTTCGTTCGCGTCGTTCGCGGCTGGATGGTTCATTTGGCGGGGCCGTAGCCCCGCCCTACATTTGTGTTTTCGTTGGCGTCGTCCGCGGCTTGAGCGGGCCAGGTCAGGCTTTGGATCCTTCTGCTGCACGGAGAACTCCTTCCGATTCAACGCGGCTGCCCACAAGGCCGTGCTCGCCCAGGCCGGCGATGCGGACGGGGACGACCTGGCCGGGCAGCTCGGCCGGGAGGGCGGGTTCGGCCAGCGGGAAGGTCACCTCGACGTAGCGGTCGGTCAGGCCGCGGGCGTGGCCGGGGGGCGTCTTGCTGTTGGGCTGCTCGACGAGCACCTCGACTCTCCGGCCGACGAACTGCCGGCGGAAGGCCTGCGCCGATTGCCTCTCCAGTTCGGCCAGTTGCTTGCAGCGTGCCTTGACGACGGGCGGCGGCGGGGCCTCGCGGCGCCACTTCCACGCGGCCGTGTCGGGCCGGGCGGAGAAGCTGAAGATGTGAATCTTGGCGAAGCCCGCCCGCCGGGCGACGGACAACGTGGCGGCGAAGTCGTCCTCGCCCTCGCCGGGAAAGCCGACGATGACGTCGGTGGTGACGGCCGGGCGGTCCAGCCGCCGGCGGGCTCGCCCCACGGCCGCCAGGAACTCCTCCGGGCCGTACTGCCGGTTCATCCGCCGCAGCACCGGCCCGCTTCCGGACTGGAGCGAGAGGTGCAGGTGCGGCGCGACGTTGGGAGACTCGGCCATGACCTCCAGCAGCTTATCGCTGACGTCGCCGGGCTCGAGGCTGCTGAGGCGGACGCGCCAAAGGCCTTCGACGGCGGCCACGCGGGCAAGCAGCTCCGGCAGCGCCGACGGGCCGGGCCACTTTCTCCGCACGGCCGTCGCCCGCCCGTAGGCACCCAGGAACACCCCGCACAGGACCACCTCCTTGTGCCCGTTGGCGGCGAGCGCGCGGACCTCGGTGAGGATCTGCTCCATCGGCCGGGACCACACCCGCCGCCGCAGGCGCGGAATCAGGCAATAGCTGCACCCGGCGTCGCAGCCGTCCTGCACCTTCACGAAGGCCCGCTGCCGCCCGGCGAAGTTGGCTATCGGCGGCAGCAGGGCGGTGCCGATATTGTTCTTGACATCGGACCCCTGGCGTGGTTGGATAGAGTCGTAGCGGGAAGCTGAAATGTGCGTTGGGCTGGCTGGGTGCTGGTGAGGACCCGCCTTCATTGATTCGTCATACCTAACAGGCCCGCCGGTCAGAGAAGTCAGGTTTGCGTTCTGGCCGTGGCCGCTCAAAGATGGCCTCCGGAAGTCCTTTGAGGATTGGTTCGTTCCGGGCGTGGTGGGCGCGCGGGCGCAACTCGAAGGGCCGTCACCGGAAGCCCTTCGCTGCCGCAGCGATGCGGCGGCCCGCAGCAGGCATTCGGCAACGTCGTCGCAGTGTCCGGCCAGGTGGACATTGCCGGACGACCCGGCCCGGCGCGCCAACTGGCGCAGGAGCTGGGCCTGCCGGGTTGCATAACATCCGAAGATGAGGACGTCGGCCCGCGGGTGGCGCCTGACGGAGCGGCGGACGGCCCGCCGGCTCTTGGCGGCGGCCGCGGCGGTGACGCAGCAGGTGTTGACCAGGACGAGGTCAACCTCCCCGTCGCCGCCGGAGCGGCCGGTCGAGCCGACCTCGACGGCGCCGAGGGCGGACAAGAGGCCCGCGGCCGCGCGGGTTTCGTACTGATTGACTTTGCAGCCGATGGTATTGGCGGTAAAACGCAGCACCGACGACCTCCAAGAGGCCCGCGGCGGCGCGGGGTATTTGACCGGAGGCTGTTGCGACCGGGAGCGAGACGGTATTATACAAGGAACGTACCGGGCAGGTACAACCCAAGCATACCCGCCGGCGTCCCTGCGTAGCCGCGTTGGCAGGGCTGGAAGCAGCCCCGACCGACGCGACGGGAGGTAATGGCGATGGCCAAGCCCAAGACCGTATGGGGAATTGACATCGGGCAGTGTGCCCTGAAGGCCCTCAAGCTCAGCAGCGTGGACGGCGAGATCCACCTGGAGGCCTTCGACGTCATCGAGCATCCGAAGATCCTCAGCCAGCCGGGCGTCGACCCGGAACAGCTCATGCGCAACGCCCTGGAGCAGTTCCTGGCCCGCAACAACGTCCTCGGCAGCAAGGTGGTGGTCTCGGCCCCGGGCAAGTCCGGCATCACCCGCTTCGTCAAGCTCCCGCCGGTGGAGCCCAAGCGCGTGCCGGAGATCGTCCGCTTCGAGGCCGAGCAGCAGATTCCCTTCGACATCAACGAGGTCATCTGGCGGTGGCAGCCGTTCCGCGACCCCGACTCGCCCGATATCGAGGTGGGCATCTTCGCCATGAAGCGGCCGGACGTGGCCGGGGTGCTGGACCGGTTCACGGAAGTGGGGCTGACGGTGGACACGGTGCAGATGGCCCCGCTGGCGCTGTACAACTTCCTCGTCTTCGACGGTCAGAGCGGGGGTGACGGGGCGACGCTGCTGGTCGACATCGGCGCCGACAGCACCGACCTGGTGGTGGCCGACGGGGCCAAGATCTGGACGCGCACCATGCAGCGCGGCGGCAACAACTTCACCGAGGCGCTGGTGAAGGGGTTCAAGCTGAGCTTCCGCAAGGCCGAGAAGTTCAAGCGCACCGCCGCCACCAGCAAGTACGCCCGGCAGATTTTCCAGGCGATGCGGCCGGTGTTCGCCGAGGTGGTGCAGGAGATCCAGCGCTCGATCGGCTACTACACCTCGCTGCACCGGGACAGCCGGTTCCAGCGGGTGATCGGGCTGGGCAACGGCTTTCGGCTGCCGGGGCTGCAGAAGTTCCTGGAGCAGAACTTGAACGTTCCGGTGGCCCGGGTGGACAGCTTCAACAAGCTTTCGCCGTCGGCGGCGGTGAACGCGCCGGCCTTCACCGAGAACGTGCTGTCGTTCGCGGTCTGCTACGGGCTGGCGCTTCAGGGGTTGGGGCTGACGAGGATTTCCACCAACCTTCTGCCCTCGGAGATTGCCCGGCGGCGGCTGTGGGCGAAGAAGCGGCCGTGGTTTGCCGCGTCGGCGGCGGCCCTGCTGATCGCCTTCGCCGGCTACACCTGGAGGGCCTACGCGGACCAGAACCGGCTGAACCCGGAAGGCAACGCCGAGCTGAGCCGCGTGGCGTCGGTGCTGAGGAAGGCCGATGCGGACCTGAAGGATTTTGGCACGGTCAGAGGGCGGGACAGCCAGGCCAAGGCGCTGGCCGAGCAGTTTCCGGGCATGCTGGCCCACAACGACTTCTGGGAGAAGATGCACGGGGTGGTGAGCACGGCCATCGGCAACGTCGCCACGGATCAGGCGAAGATGAAGGTGAAGAAGCTTGCGGAGCTGAAGAAGATCCCCCGGCCGCGGCGCCGGGTGATCGTCTTGACGGGGCTGTACAAAAAGGACGTCGAGAATGTGGACGGGATGGATGCCGAAAGCATCAAGGCGTACTACAGCGGCCGTGGGACCGGCCTGGGAAGCGGGGGGGGTATGCCCCCTCGCTCGGCCATGCCTGGCGGCCCAAACTACAGTATGGGTGCACCCAGGCGGCTTACCGGGTATGCCATGGCCCCTCGCCCGGCCGTTGCCGGGGGGCCGCCGCGCCCGATGGGGGGGGGCGAGAAGAGGCCCGCGAGCGTTCAGACCGGGCCGGCGCGGCGCGGCTTTGTGCTGTTCCTGGCCGGCACCACTCCCCAGCGGGGCATCAGCGCGACCAACTTCCTGACGGAGCTGAAGAACGAACTGACCGGCATCGTCAAGCAGGCCCAGGCGGCGGCCGGGAGCGGCTCTGATCCGCTGGCCTCTCTGCCGGTGGACGATGTCATCGCCGACAAGATCGTCCAGATCACAGCCGGGCGGGAGCCGGAGACGCCCGGGGAAACGCACGGAACGGCATCGCTCCACCAGTCGCAAACGAGGGGCGTTGTCGACCCGCTGACCGGGGAGCTTGCCGGCGGAGACACGGAGTTCGTGGTCGGCTGGCTGTTCCGTCTCAAAGAGGACAAGCCGCTCAAGCCTATTCAGGCCAAGGCCGGTCAGGTAGAGCCCGGCGTCCAGCAGAGAGACCTTCGGGTGAGAGGTATGCAATGAAATTCGTCAGGGAAAACCTGTTCATGATTTGCACGGTCGCGATCGTGGTCGTCGGGGCGGCGGGCATGCTGGTGATGGCGCGCTCGGCCGGGAAGCAGACCGACGAGTACGCCCAGCGGCGGGTGAAACTGAACGGGCAGATCAAGTCCCTGGTCGGTTCGGGCGTCAACCGGCAAATGGTCGAGGCCGAGCGCGAGCGCGTGGCGGCCGTCCGGGCCGCCGCCGCCGAAGTGGCCGATTACTGCCTCGACCGCAACAGCAAGGGCTACGGCATCATCACCTTCGACGTCTCCGGGCGGCAGGTCGAGGCGTTCCCCATCAACAAGGACATCTACCAAAGGGAAAGCCTGTATTGGCGGTTTCCCCAGGAGTACGAGAACCGGCTGCTGAAGCTGCTGGAGAAGCTACAGCCGACGGAGCCGCCGACGGACCTGGAGATCCAGGAGGAGATCCGCCGCATGACGGGTCAGGAGGGCCCGGTGGACCTGAAGAGGCCGACAGGGACAGGGACCCCGTCGCCCGGGGTGGACTGGCGGCGCCCGGCCGTCGGGGGTGACCGGCGCCCGGCCGTCGGGGGCGACCGGCGCCCGGCCGTCGGGGGCACCAGCCGCTACCGCATGTCGCCGACCGGCCGCACGAGCTACACCTCGAGGCCGCCGTCGACGCCAACGATCACCAAGTCCAGCACCGCCGAGGAGCTCCCCCAGGAGGCGACGCCGCAGGAGAAGGCCACGAACAAGCTCGTCCTGGCCAAGTCGCGGGAAGGGCAGATCTACGCCGACAAGAATTGCCTGGACGTCGCGCTCGTGCCCGAAAACGCGTCAGGATATTCCGACACCCACCTGTATCTGGCGCAGGTGCGGCTGTGGGTTCAGAAGGACATCATCGAGGTGATCGCCCGAACCAACCGCCGCACGGTGGGCCTGCCCGACAGGGGAAAGGGCGTGCCGGGCTCGCCCATCAAGCGGCTCGTGCGGACGAATTTCCTGGGCTACGTCGTGCGAAGGGCCGCCACCCTCGGCGGCGGGCAGGGCCCGCCGGTGGCCAGCCTGGCGCGGGCCGATCTGGACTACGTGGGCGGGGCCGGGCGGGGAACGGGCGGCGCGCCGGCGCTGACCGGGCGAGCCTGCAATCCCCTTTACGACGTCGTTCATTACCAGTTCACGGTGATCGCGCCGGCCAGCGCGCTGCCGCGGCTGTACGAAAACCTCCGCATCCAGAACTTCCACACCGTCCTGGACGTCGTCATCCGACAGCCCGCCGAGGACCAATCGTCCGTTGCGAGCAGGGCCAGCCCCGAGGACCGCTACTATTACGGAACGCAGGCGGTCGTCGAGGCGACGATCACGGGCGAGATGCTCTTGCTGGCCGATTGGACCCGCGGACGCTGGAATAGCCAGGCGAAGGCGTGGGAGAAGGATTATCCGGACATTATGCCCAAAGCTTTCCTGATAGAGATAAGCCAACGCGACCCCGGCGCCCTGCGGAGCGAGGACAACAAGAGAATTGGCGCGACGGCTTCGCCCCTTGCCAGCGCAGTGCGGTGACGCGGCATTCGGCGGGCGTTTCGGCGGTGCCGGAGCCGGCCGCTGGCGGCGATGGGAAGGTTCGGCCGATTCTGCTTGGCCGGGCGCTAGTAAGGAGACCTTGAAATGGCCAAGACAAACGGAACCACATTACTGGAGCAGCACCTGGAGAAACTCGTGCTGGCGGTATCGGTGCTGGTGCTGGTCTTGGCGATGGCGTTTTGGGTGGCCTCGAGTCCGCGCGAGGTGGACGGCCATGCCCCCGGCAAGGTGGACGAGATCCTGGTCAGCCAGGCCCAGCGGCTGGAGGCGAGCTTGCAAGCCAAGCAGCCCGAGCGGGCGGACCCGCCGCAATACCTTGCCAAACTGAAAGAGCGCATCGGGGAGCGGTACCCCGTGCCCGCCGTCGAATGGCAGCCGGAGAGGCTGGCGCTGACGACGACGGGCGAAGAGGGCCCGACCCGGCCGACGGTGGAGCTGGCGGAGCTGGTGAAAGTCATCGACCCCCCGGAGCAGCCGATCGCCCAGATCCACCGAGAGGTGGTGGTGCCCACGCCCGACCAGATCCCGGAGGCCGACAGGGACAAGGCCTCGGTGCCGAAGGAGGTCATCGCCGCCCACGTGGTGGCGGTGTACTCTCACGAATCGCTGCGAAAGCAATGGGAGGAGCTGCTCAAGAAGGCGCCGAAGGCCACGGCCGATTTCTTCGTCGCCGCCGTCCAGGCTGAACGACGGCAGCGCCTTCCCGACGGCAGTTGGAGCGAGCCGGTGATGGTGGCCATGGTCAACCTGCCGTCTTCGATGCCGCCGGTGGTGCTGCCGAAATACACCCCCCGGAACCGTGACCTCATCCGACAGGCCATCGCCCAGCTTGCCAGAAACCAGGAGGAAACGCTGGAGCCGGCGTACTGGAACATTGTCCACCCGAGCCTCCAGGTGGGGGATTGGTATATCCACAAGCCGCGGACGCGGGTCAGCGATTTGCTGGCGGGGCGGACGGCGATCCGCCGCAGCGGGACGGCCACAGGCTCGTACCCGTGGCAGAGGGCGGGCACGACCGCAACTCCCAACCCTCGGGACGCCTACAGTCGGGCTATGCGCGGACAGTATCGCATGCCCGCGCCGACCGGGCGGGGGGCGGTGTCTGGTCCGCCGGCGCAGATGCCGCGGCCAATGGGCCAAGGGGAGCAGAGGTACACGGCTCCACCCCGTCGGCCGAGCGGGGCGCCGCGCCCCACCGGGGCCGGTTCGACCGGGTCGGCGCGGCGCACGACGCGGCCGCCGCGACCGGGTGTGCCGCGGCAGCCTCGTCCCCGGGTGGGGACGACGCCCAGGACCTCCGCACCGCCGACCACCAGACGTCCCGGGACGGGCGCCGAAGAGCCGGAGCAGCCCAAATTGTCGCTGGTGCCGTCTCTGGCCGAGCAGTTTAAAAGCGAGGAGGGCATCCTGGAGCTGTGGTTCCACGACACGGCGCTGTCGGAGGGCGTAACCTACGGCTACCGCGTTCGCCTGGTGCTGCTGAACCCGTTGTTCGAGCGGTTCGGGGAAGTGGCCAAGAGGGTGGAGGCGGAGACGGTCACGCTGATGACGCCCTGGTCACAGTGGTCCGAGCCGGTGACGGCACAGTACCCGACGGAGTTCTTCGTGGTGGGAGACTTTCCCGCCAAGCAGGAAGTGTACGTGGAGGTCTTTACGCTGAAATGGGGCCAGCGCATCAAGCACCGATTCAACGTTCGCCGCGGCGAGCCCATCGGCGCGGAGATCAAGAAGGAGCTGCTGGCCTGGAACGGGCAGTTCCAGACCGCCAACGTGGATTTCCGCACCCGCGCCATCGTCGTGGATTTAGATTTTACCAAGAAGATGCGCCAGCCCAAGACCAACACGATCCGAGACACCACGGAGATGCTGTACCTGGGCGCCGAGGGCAAGCTGGGAACGCGAACGGTCTTGGAGGACCAGGCGTCCGAGCGGCATCGGGAACTGCTGAAGGAGGTCCAGCAGGCGCCGACCGTTGCCGCCGGCGGACCGTAAGGCCGGCCTCCGGCAAAATGGTGGTTTTTTCAGCTTGCAATCTCCGACGGCCATGAACTATCTTCCCCCGTGGCGCGACGGCGCCCACCAAGCTTACGTCCTCATACGATATATCGCATTTGGGTCTGGACGGCTTCGGTGATTCAACCGACGCCGCGGGAGCTTTCGGGCCTGTCCGGCCGCTGACGGAACGGGCAGGCGCACGCGTGGTTGGACCGGACAGCCGCACCGGCCGGGCGTGCATTAGCCTCTTGAAAGGAGGTTGGCCTTGAAACCTCTACATGGGCTATGGCTGGTGGTCTTGATAGCGCTGGCGGCGGTGCCCGCCGCGACTGGGTGGGCCCAGGATGCCCAGACCGACCGCGCACAGGCGCTGCTGAAGAAGGGCATCGACCAGTACAAGGCCAAGGATTTCCAGCAGTGCCAGCAAACGCTGCGAGGCGTCGATCGGAGCAGGCTTTCCGGCGTTCGGCAGGCGCAACTGGATGACTATGGCAAGAAGGCGGCGGCGGCCATCGGACAGCAACGGGCGGCGATGGCCGCTTATCAGCAAGCCCTGGCGGCCCTGAAGGCCAACCAGTTGGCCCGGGCCGAGGCCCTCTTCGGGCAGGTTGCAGGCAGCCAGTTCGTTACCGACCAGGTTCGCCAGGACGCACGGAAGCAGCAGAAGCTGGCCGCCGGCAGGATCGCCGCGGCCAAGGCGGCCGGGGGCTCGGCGACAACGCAGCCGGCGACCGTGTCGCCCCCCGCCAAGTCGGGCATCGAGAAGGTGCGGACGCAGGAGCTTCAGGCCCGCATCGACCGGGCCGACCGCTACATCCGCCTGGGCCGCGAGGCCATGGATCATTACGAGATCGACAAGGCCGTCGGGTATTTCAAACGCGCCGTCGAACTCGTGCCCCAGTACGAGCCCGCCCGGCTCGCCCTGGCAGGGGCCCAGGCCCGCAAGGGCACGACCAAGGGGCGGTCGGCCATCAGCGAGCTGCAAAAGCTCCTCACAATCCGCAAGCAAAGGGTCGAGACCGGCTACGCCCAGGCCGTGCAGCGGAGCCGCCAGGCCCTGCACCTGCCAAAATCAAAGGAGGACTTCGCCCGCGCCCGGCAGGAACTCGATCACGCCAAGACCCTGGTTACGAGCAAGGCCAACCGCATCCTGTTCACCGACGAGCAGTACCGCCGGAAGCTGGCGGAGATCGACGAGGTCGTCCGCTTCATCGACCGGGAGGAGTTGCAGTGGGACCAGGATCGCGTCGAGCACCAGAGGGCGGAGCTGCTCCAGCGCGAGCGGATTCGCCGGGAGGAGACCGACCGGCAGCTTCGTGAGAAGATCAGCACCCTGTGGGTGCGCGCCGGGACGCTGCGCAAGGAACACAAGTACACCCAGGCCGTCGACATCCTCCAGCGCATCCGGCAGTTGGACCCCGAGGACGGCAGGGCCGCGGAAATGTACGAGACGCTCAGCGGCTTCGTGCTGCGGCTGCGGGATAAGGAAGCCGTCGGCACCGGCCTCCGGGAGGAGACCAAGCAGTTGGTGGGCATCCGCGAGGCCCAGATTCCGTGGTACATGCTGCTGCGGTACCCGA
>Ga0315541_1000763_pt1 | contig 33111 bp, 25 predicted proteins | sample SalMarSW160190MG_FD_203095 | JGI IMG/M metagenome (GOLD analysis project Ga0315541, IMG submission 203095) | Salt marsh sediment microbial communities from the Plum Island Ecosystem LTER, Massachusetts, United States - Salt Marsh Sediment SW1601-190 ...
TACGATATTATACATTAAACAGTATAAATATGGGGTTTTGCGCAAGAAAAGTGTAACTTGTTTTAGATACAGAAAATCCTTGAGTTCTCGGGACTCCTGCATCCAAAAGAAATGTGCCCGAACGCCGCGCTAAACCAAATTGCTATGCCTTGGAAAGACACAACAACTATGGAACAAAAAGTAGAATTTATTTGTGAATGGCTCTCCGGGAAATATACAATTTCTGAATTATGCAGATTCTATGGTATCTCCCGTCCTACTGCTTATCTTCTGATAAACCGGTATGAAAAATCAGGTATTGAAGGACTATTAGAAAAATCCAGGGCTCCACGCTCTCATCCTAACAGAACCAATCCAAAAGTTGAGTCTAAAATCCTTACATTAAAAAAGAAGCACTCCAGGTGGGGAGCAAAAAAACTTCATAGGTTATTGTTTAACTATTTTACAGAAAATGAAATCCCATCTGTTGTAACGGTACACAATATCCTCAATAGAAATGGTTTGGTCTGTCCATAGAAAAGGATAAGGCGTGTTAAACCGGTATATCCAATCTTTGACCCACAGGAGTGTAATCTTGTGTGGAGTGCAGACTACAAAGGAAAGTTTAAGATGGGCAATATGAAGTACTGTCACCCATTGACCATCGCAGACTCTAAAAGCAGATACCTGTTCACTGCCAAAGCCCATTTACATGAGGATCTAAAATCGGTTAAGAAGGAGTTTACAAGGGTTTTCAGGAAATATGGACTACCCAAACAAATACATACCGATAATGGCTCTCCTTTTGGCTCTGTGTTGTCTATTCAAAGGTTTACCAGGTTATCATACTGGTTTATAGACCTGGGTATATTACCTGTATTCTCAGACCCTGCTCATCCTGAACAAAACGGAAGGCATGAGAGAATGCACAGAGATCTTAAAGCCGCATGTGCAAAGCCTGCAGCTTATGACTTAAAATCACAACAGAGGAAACTAAATGCTTTTGTAAAAGAATATAATTATATAAGACCACATGAAGCTCTGGATATGGAAACACCGGCTAAAGTGCATACACACTCAAAAATACCATTCCCGGAACGAATAAGGAAATATCAGTATCCATCAAATATGAAAGTAATGAATGCTACACAAAACGGATCTGTAAGATGGAAGTTATATTACTGGGTTTATATGACCAGAGCACTCATCGGGAAAAGAGTTGCAGCTGAGGAAATTGGAAATGGAATTTGGAAAGTCTTTTACCGAAATGTACTTTTAGGATACTTTAATGAAAATGATATAAGAGAAAAAGAAAAATCAACAAGGCTGAGCACTAATTGGGTGTAAAGCATGTGTCTTTAACTTTGTAAACTATCTACCTTAACGAACATACTAAGAAAAGAATATTAAGAAAATAAGTTTAACTTTTACTATTTTGTTAACCGAAATACTGACTTAAGATTAAAATTCAGATAATAAAATATACAAGTATCAATTAAAAAGGAATTAAATCATGAATGTAAAAAAAGTTTTTCTTGCAGGTTTAATTTCAGGTCTTATCATGGGCATTGCTTTGTTTTTTAATGGAGCTATTGTTTCAAGGATTGTCTATGGAGCACAAATGGTTCCTGAAGGTAAATTTGAACCAGATCAGATCAATGTCTGGTATTTCATTTGGACCAAATTAGTTATTGGCGTTTTTTTTGGTATTCTATTTACTTTAATATACTCGAAATTAATCAGGTTCATAAAAATAGAAGGTACTCGCAAGGGGTTGTTATATGGATTTCTACTTTGGCTACTTATTTCACTTTGGGGAATTTCTCATCCTTTGATGTATGAATCTATCGCAACAAAAGATCAATTATTCTGGAATATATATACACTTGGCGGCTTTTTGGCTTATGGTGCTATTGTCGGCTTTATCTTTAAGAAGTGGATTAAAAATAATCATGCAAAAGAATAAATTTACCGACAGGGTTATATTTTACTCTATAATTGTACTTCGGTTAACACGCAGTCATAAAACATTTCGCAGATAGTGCTTTATATGAGCGAAATAACATTTAATCAACGGTTTAGAAGGTTGACAGCAAAGTGCTTTGAAATGTGCAACGTTTCATACCGAAAACCGTTATATGAATTTTCGAATTCTGCAAGATTTATTAATGAAGTAGTTCTGAATATAGATAGGGGGTTAACATTATGATAGAACTAGATTTATTTCCTACCCTTGAAATAGGATGGCTTAATGGATGGATTTTAGTATGCTTATTCTATCTGATATATGGTGTTTTTCTTATGACCTTTCCAAAGGCTGTTCGGGCAAAGCTTTTTTATTATGATAGATTCAGCTGGAGTAAAAAACAGAGAGTTTTTTATGCTATTGGAAAGGTATCAGTTCTTTTCTATTTAGTGTTAATAATTTTTAGTCCAATAAAAATCGGAACTGTTGTTTTCATGCCTGGAATTATTTTATTTCTACTTGGACTGGTTGGATTTATCATTGCACTCTCTAATTTTAAGAATATGCCACCCAATCATCCGACTATCAAAGGACTTTATAGAATTTCACGCCATCCTCAGATACACATGTTGTTTATTTCAGGTCTTGGGATTTGTATTGCTATTGGTTCTTGGCTTGCACTATTCATACTAATTATCTCGAAATATTTCAGTCATTATAGAACTATAGCAGAGGAAGAAGCCTGTTTGAAACAATATGGTGATTTATATCGTGCCTACATGAAACGTGTACCACGATATTTCCAGTTTAAAACATATTTGAAATAAAAAGGAAATGTTAATAAATATTAGGAAAGAAACGATTATGTGGATTTATTTATAGTGACTGAAATGAAATTATTTAACAACAATACGATAAAATATTGAAAGGAGTTTTTATTGAAAATATGATTAATAGTAAAAAGGAAGAAATCAAGCACTAAGCATAACAACAAACCAAATTGCTTTTGTAACTTTATTAAACAGATTTTTTTATCTTTTAACAAAATTGATAGCCATGAAAAGATTTTTATTATTGACCATTTTGACTATTTCTTGCATTAGCTGCGAAAAAGAGAAATTTGACCTAAATAATCCAAATGTTGAGAAATTTGTACAACAACTTAAGAATGGAACATACAAATGCTATGAAAAAGGAGAAAATGGAGAGAATTTATGGCTTTTAATGCCAAAATTTACGAAAACCCACGTCCAATCTCTGATAGATTTTTCAAAAGACACATCTCATATCAAAGATTTTCCTGTTAATCCAATTTCATCAGGGGTGCCATTCCCTTATGATAGACAATATATCATACTTGGGGAATGTTTGTTATGGACAATTGAAGGAATAAGAAACGGAAGTGGTTATGGTTCTCTAAACCCAGTTTTATATGATACAACATTAATTGATAATTATAAAGGATTAAAAGGTTTTGAAATATTAATGGTAAGGGATATATATCAAGTTTGGTGGAGTAATTATGAGAAAAGTGACTGGAAAGAAAAGAATCCATTACACGGAACTCCATATAAATGGTTTTAAGATGATTAGATGTTTATTAAAAATAGCCAGCGCCCAACAATAAACCAAATTGTTTTTGTAACTTTATCTAATAAATCAGCTTTAACTGGGCATCGAGCCAAAACGTGCTAGAATCCCGAGTACTCGGGACTAAACGCAATTTGGTACCGCCCTTGCGGGCTTTACAGTCTGCTCGAGCAAGCTCGGCAGCCTTCGCCCTCAGTGCGAACTTAGCGGAGCGATCTCACGAACTGAGCCCTGCCTTGCCAAAGGCAGGCAGGGCGAAGAGAGTAAACTTCGTTTAGCGCGGCGTTATGAGCAATCGTGAAAATAATAAATTAAAAATCCTGAGAGAACTATGGAAAATATAAGTAGTAATTCTTTTGACACTTCTCTGATGATGGAATGGATCAAAAATATGTCAAGTTTTGGTCCGAGGCGAGCAGGAAGTCCTGCCGGACATAAAAACGAGTTCTTTTTAATGGAACAATTGAAGGATTTCGGTCTTAAAAATGTTCATAAAGAACCTATCCCTGTAGTATACAAGGAAACTAAGAAAGCAGTTCTCGAGATTGATGAGGGGGAAGGATTCAAGCCAATAATGGCACAATGGATACCGTTCAGTGCTTATACTCCGGAACAGGGAATAGAAGGAAACCTGGTTTACGCTGATCCTGGAAAACTATTTCAAGGCGGTGATTGGAAAGGGAAGATCGTTCTAACTGATATTTGTTTTCCTATGCTTGATGTTAAACTTATAGCAAAATTTTCACTTGGCCAATATGATCCAGAGGGTACTTTGCTTGATATTAAACATCCGGCTACCTGGGTAAGATTGAACTGGCATTTTTACAGGAAAGCAATTAAAAATGGAGCCATCGGATTTATTGGGATTCTAAAAGATCAGCCTGGCGGGTCTTACCGGATGTATGCTCCATATGGTTTCAAGGAAAAAAATATCCTGGATAAGCCGTTACCGGGGTTCTGGGTAAGCAGGAATGATGGACCAAGACTCCGTGAGCTTGCAAAAAAAGGTGAAACGCGCGTAAGAATGATCCACATTGGAGAATACATGTCTGAAATTACCAATAACATAATCGGGGAGATAGCCGGACAGAGCGATGAAATAGTAATCCTGCACTGTCATCATGATTCACCGTTTAAATCTCCGGTAGAAGATGCTTCAGGGTGTGCTGTTGTTTTAGCTCTGGCAAAACATTTTTCAAAAGAGAGAATCAATAAGAGAAAAATATTAATACTTTTTACTGCAGGTCATTTCTATGGTTCTATTGGAACCCGCACTTTCATTAGGGATCATATGAAGGATATTGTCCCTAAGGTGGCTCTTGAAATAACCATTGAACATATAGCAAAAGAAGCTATAGAAAATCATAAAGGAGAACTTGTTCATAGTGGTCAACCTGAAGGAACAGGGATATTTGTTCCTTTTAATGCGAGAATGGTTAACGCTGTATTGGAAAGCGTTAAAAGTAATTCTTTGGATCGTGTATTTTTATTACCACCTGAAGGACCATTAGGAGATTATCCACCCACTGATGGCGGAGATTGGTATGAAGCCGGTGTGCCCTTGGTGAATATGATCTCAAACCCAGTATACCTTCTGAATGAAGAGGATGATATAGAATGGGTTATGGAAGAAAGATTACCAAAAGTAGCTGGTGCTGTTGCAGATATAGTTCGCAAAACGGATCTTATGAATAAAGAATCAATTGGTCTGGTTGAGTTTACCGGTTTTAAATTAAAAATGAAACTTATTAAGAAACTGGTAAGTATGAAAACTACCAAATTTGGTACTCGGCCTGTATACTGAAATATCAAAGGATATTTATTCAAGTATGATTGTCATTAGACTGACTTTTAACAATAATACAGTGTAGGTCTTCAAACAATTCGGACTCGGATTAACTAAAAGTTAAGAGAGACATTTTAAATGTTTATCTTAACCATAATTTTAGTTCAAATGACAGAAAAAAAACAAAAAAATCCGGAAGCCATTGTCCGGTAAATCAAAAGAAAAACACGTCGCCAATTCACCTCTGAAAAAAAGATCAGGATTGTACTTGAAGGATTAAGAGGTGAAGATAGCATAGCAACCATCTGCCGGCGTGAAGGTATCAATCCTAATCTGTATTATCGTTGGAGTAAAGCTTTTCTTGAAGGAGGCAAGAAGCGTTTAAGTGGAGACACAAAACGAGAGGCTACATCCGATGAAGTCACGTTACTTAGCCGTGAGAATGAGGATTTAAAGAAACTTCTGGCCGAGACATTATTGAAGTATGAGCAGTTTAAAAAAAGCAGAATATAATACTACCCTGAATTAGGGCCACTGGTTAAGTTTAAATTTGATAATATGATGATCGTTGATAGACCCGAATTAATAAGATAAATTAGTTGATATACAGAGGGGCGAGTTATCTATTGAGATCTAATAAATGCCAGCCTTTTTAGTTCAATCTCTTGGTTTGGTATCTGATATTTACTAGCTATGTTTCGTCACTGTTTAACCGCCATTTTAACTTTATTAATGATTTTTTTTGCCTCCACTTCTTCTAATCTAAAAAACTCACAAACACTTATAGCGAGATCCAAGTCTAATGAATTATTATTATCACTAATATTTAGTTTCAAGCCTGTCCCTGCCTCAACTGGATTGATATCATATGCAGGAGATAAGACCCATCCCTTCTTTGTTAAGAGGAACCCATGATTCCTTAAATGATCGTCAACATTTGATACACAGATTGAAAAAACAATCCTCCTCCAGAGTTCTTGTGGAAAAACCGGTCAAACTGACCTCCTAAAACCGGAGACAGTCAGTTGTGAAGACCTGGATATATATTGTTGCAGGACTCACGGGACTGGTTATCGGGGGAAGAGATGTACCGGCAGCCACAATGTTCACCGTTCAGAAAAAGAGGCTTGACAGGTGGGAGGCGGCATTGCTACTAGCATTATACCTGGTCTAAATGGCAGCGATGATTGGCAGGGAGGTATAATAGATACAGGCGTAAGACGGAAGTCAGATGTTCTTTCCTCGTAATTAGAATAAAATTCACTAAATTCATACGATCAATATGTCAAACCATGATTGATCCAGCGGACAGGAGGGATATACCTGTTTTTTGAATAACTTTGTTTTCGAATGAGGGAAAGATCGATAAATGTATTGATTTCAAGCTTTCAATTATTCCAATCAAATAAGATAAAATGAGGGTTGAACTGAACTCATTATTGTATCAAATCCTGCAGATAGCAGACAGTGGTCTGACCAGGTCACAATTTATCCGGAATATTTCAACTTTGCTGACCGATTTCCTTAATTGTTCAGATATAGTTCAGCTGCTTAAAGTACCGGATAAACAGTTGCAGTATGAATTGATGAAATTCTCGAAAAGGTCTTTCTCGTATAATATATTATCATACGAGGAGCTGCAAAAAAGTCAACCAGTTTCAAATGCCGATAGTTCAAGTGGAAGAATCAAAATGTGGCTTGAGATACTTGAAGATAAATTCGATTCCACCCTGCCATTCTTTTCTGCTAGGGGAACTTTCAGGGCCAGCAGTGATGAGATTCTATTCCTTAAGGAGAGAGAAGGGACCACACCAGTTAATCCTGCTTTTACTTCAGTGCTGTCAGACGTTAAATCACTTGCAATAATACCATTCCTTTTCGGCAATGAAAGGATCGGCCTTATACAGATTAAGAATATGAAGCACGATATTTTTGCTGAATTCGGGACAGATGAAGTGGAGGAATTTGCACAGACCCTTGGTTTAATTATACTTAACCATTACTCAAAAGCGGCACTGCAGGAGCGTGTCAAGGAACTCACCTGCCTGTATAGCATGTCGATGATTTCCAAACAGATAGATATTCTGCTCGAGGATATTCTTTACCAGATAATGGAGCTGATACCTCCGGCCTGGCAGTATCCCGAAATAACTCAATCAAGAATTATCCTCGATGAATTTGACTATTCACTGCCTGAATTCGTTGCAGGAAGGGATAAGCTCAGTGCCGACATAGTTGTTAATGGAAAGAAAAGAGGGGTGCTGGAGGTTGTTTATACCGAAAAGCGTGACAGGATGGATGAAGGACCTTTCCTGAAAGAGGAAAGAAAACTGATAGATACAATTACGAATGAACTTAGTATTATAATAAAACGAAGGGAGACAGAAGAGGAAAAAATAAATCTCAAGAACCAGCTGCACCATGCTGACAGGCTTGCTACAGTTGGTGAACTTGCTGCCGGGGTTGCTCATGAACTGAATGAACCAATGGGAAGTATCATAGGATTTGCCCAACTGGCAATTAAATGTGAGGAGTTGCCGGAGCAGGCAGAAAAGGACCTTCAAAAAATTATTAAATCATCACTGCATGCAAGGGAGATAATCAAGAAACTTATGGCCTTTTCAGGTGCCACCCAATCTGAAAAAGTAATTACGGATATTAACTTCCTGGTTGAAGAATCTATATATTTTTTTAAATCTAGGTGCCATAAAGAGGGAATACTGCTTACCATTTTCACCGACACTGAATTACCTCTCATTACGGTAGATCCGGTTCAGATTGAGCAGGTTCTTACGAATATCATTGTGAATGCAATGCATGTCATGCCACAGGGTGGAAAACTGGACATCAGAACCGGACATGATGATGAACATGTAAAAATAATTATCAGAGATACAGGGTCTGGGATGAGCCGGGAAGTATCAGAGAGAATTTTCGATCCCTTTTTTACCACAAAAAAGGCCGGAAAGGGTATTGGGCTCGGTTTGTCAGTCGTAAAGGGGATTATTGATTCGCATAAGGGGTATATAACAGTTGCCAGTGAACCGGGAAAGGGAACACAGTTCGAGATAAGTCTACCATTTACCAACAAATGAGATGGAAAAATTAAACATAAACGAAAAAACAATTAATGAGAGGAGGATCCTCGTGGTTGATGATTCAGAGGATATGCTCGAAGTGCTTAAAAGAAACCTGACAATGAAGGGGTACACCGTATATACCTCCCATAATGTACCCGATGCAATCGATATACTCGAAAGAACTGAGGTTAACCTGGTAATTACCGACCTTAAAATGCCTGAAGTTGACGGTATGGAACTGATTAAACATATCAGGGCAAATCTTCAGGATATTGAAGTACTGGTGATAACAGGCTATCCATCTATCCAGGGAGCTGTTGATGCGGTAAAAACCGGTGCTGAGGAGTACCTGGCGAAATCTTTTACCGACGAGGAATTATTCGGAGCTGTTGACAGGGCTTTTAAGAAGCTGCACTCAAGGAGGGCAGTAACATTCAAACCATACCTGAGGAGTGTTCCTCTGAAGGGAATTATCGGGGAATCAGAGGCAATGAGAGAGGTATATACATCGATCAGGAAAGTATCGCGTTCACCCGCAACTGTTCTGATCACGGGAGAAAGCGGAACGGGTAAGGAACTTGTTGCGAGGGCCATTCATTACGGTGGTCCACATGCATCCTCCCAGTTTGTGCCTGTAAATTGCGGTGCAATTCCCGAAGAACTTATTGAGAGTGAACTCTTCGGACACCTGAAAGGAACTTTTACAGGGGCCAATGAAACACGTGCCGGATTTTTTCATACTGCTGACGGAGGTACTATTTTCCTCGATGAGATCAGTAATACAAGTCATTCCATGCAAATAAAACTCCTTCGCGTACTGCAGGATAAGGAGGTATACATGATAGGCTCGAAGAAGCCACAAAAAATAGATGTACGGGTGGTAGCAGCAACAAACGTTGATCTTTCTGAAATGGTAAAAAGGAATGAATTCCGTGAAGATCTTTTTTACCGCCTGAATGTAATTAATATTAATATTCCTCCGCTCCGGGAGAGGGGAAATGATATTTTGCTCCTGATAAATTATTTCACCAATAAATATGCCAGGGAATATAATAAAAGGCTGCCTGAATTTTCTGATAAAGCCCTGCAGGTATTGCAGGATTATAATTGGCCTGGCAACGTAAGGGAATTACAGAATGTAATTCAGAGTCTTACAATTATGACAGATAAAGTGATAATTGATGTACCCGATCTGCCCTCAATAATGAGATTTTCAGCCCTCAGGCAAAAGGGAGTTTCCCGGTCACTTGCCGAGGTTGAGGCTGAATATATACAGAATGTACTCAGGAGTGTAAATGGAAATAAAACCAGGGCCTCCGAGATCCTGAAGATAGACCGTAAAACCCTGCGGGAAAAAATAAACAAACAGGGAACCCCCGACCAGGAGTAGACCTGCCGGGAAATTTTGATCCGGTGATTCATAATTCCCCGCTTTCTGAACCTTACAGGAGCGAAAAAGAATTTTCGTCAGGAATTGTATCAACAACCGTAAAATTTGATTAATGCATTGGTTTATAGTTAAATATAGATCCAATAATTTTATTACTCTCTCCTTAACTCTAAACATTTAATATAATTATCAGTTAACTGGCACACCGATTGTCTCCTGGTCAGGTAGATTACATGTTACATTCTTAACTGCAAAAATATGAGAGATATAATTACCAACAAGAATCGCCTCGAAGGAATCTGTCTTACCTGTAAGAATAAATCCTCATGTATTTACATCAAGGATGGTGAAAGGCCGGTACAGTATTGTGAGGAGTTCGAAGTCTACTCCTACCGCCGTGTAATTCCTGTAATTGAAAATATTCCAATTTTCAGAAGAAAGCCAAAGGAGGATAAGCCAGCCCTGAACGGAATTTGTAAAAATTGTGACAACCGAAAGAGTTGCATGAATGCAAAACCGGAAAGAATTATTTGGCACTGTGAAGAATATGCATAACAATTTTTTGTTGAAAAAAAGCTGCGATTGAATGGATATAACAAAAAGTAGGATAGAACAGGAGGTGGTTGTAAACGAATGTATCAGCAAGCACGGTAATTTTATTATCGCCATACTTCAGGAGATACAAAAGCGTTACAATTATCTTCCAGAAGATTCCCTGAAGATTGTTGCCCAAAAACTGAATATAACCCTGAGAGATGTATATGGGGTTGCAAGTTTTTACAAAACCTTCAGCTTCAATCCCAAGGGAAAGCATATTATAACAACATGTTCAGGAACAGCATGCCATGTAAGAGGCAGTTCAAGGATTGTCGATGGCCTGTCGAATGAGCTGGGCATCATACCCGGGGAAACAACTAAAGACATGATGTTCTCTCTCGAAACGGCTGCCTGCCTCGGTTGCTGTGCAATAGGACCCGTCGTGGTTGTAGATGGAGACTATTTGCCCGAAGTAAAGCCAAAGGATGTAAGGAAAATTATTTCCCGTGCCAGTAAAGCGAATCAAGAGATCCAAATTGAGGATAAGCGTATTTTCCCCATCAAGTTGGTGTGTCCCAATTGCAATCATAGCCTTATGAATCCTGAACATGTTATTGATGATTACCCCTGTATACATGTAACAATAGCATTTAACCGTAAACATGGATGGCTCAGACTTTCTTCCCTTTACGGCAGTTACAACGTTGAGTCCGAACATGAAATTCCGCCCAATACCGAGGTCAATTTCTTTTGTCCTCACTGTCACTCGGAATTGGCAGGCAGTTCAGTATGTCCTGAATGCAGTGCACCAATGATTCTGATGCTTGTTGAGGGTGGTGGGAATGTCCAGACTTGCTCCCGAAGGGGCTGTAAGGGGCATATCCTTGATGTATAGTAATTATGGAAGGATTATGGTAAATATAATAAGAAGCTCTTTATGAAAAAGATCTCATCCATTGAGAATTTCACTGATTTCCTCAGTCTTATCAGGATTAACCCGGATGAGAATAAACCCTGCCTGGTATTGTGTGCCGGAACTAGCGGACAGGCATGTGGATCAAATGACATTATGAGGATTATAAAACGATACATTATAGAACACAATCTTCATGAAAAAATATCCCTCAGGGTTACAGGCTGCCTGGGTTTCTGTGAGATGGATCCCTTTATTATAGTTGAGCCCGGCAATAACGTATATCCAAAAATAAAAATGGATGAGGTTCCATTAATAATTGAGGCAGCCCTGAATGGGACAGTTATTGAGGATATGCTATACAGGCAACCTGAAGATGATAAAATATACAGGTCGCAGCAGGATATACCTTTTTTCAGTAACCAGACCCGAACAATACTTGGGAAGAACCAGCTGATTGACCCCATAAGGATCTACAATTACATAGTCAGGGAAGGATATGATGCCCTATTAAAGGTTCTCACAGACCCCAACCCTATAAGCATTATTAACGAGATAAAGAGTGCAGGGCTGAGAGGACGAGGTGGTGCAGGATTCCACACCGCGATAAAATGGGAGATTGCAAGAAAGTCAGGAAATAAATTACAGCAGAAATTCCTGGTTTGCAACGCTGATGAAGGTGACCCCGGGGCATATATGGACAGGAGTCTTCTGGAAGGAAATCCCCATCTGATAATTGAAGGTATGATAATCGCCGGTATTGCCATCGGCGCCACCAAAAGCTATATATATGTAAGAAGTGAATACCCATTGGCCCTGAAGCATACAATGATAGCTATCAGGCAGGCCAGGTTCATGGGCCTGCTTGGAAAGCAGATCCTTGGTACGGGGATCGAATTCGATATCGAGATTGTCAGGGGTGCCGGTGCATTTGTATGCGGTGAAGAGACGGCACTAATTAAGTCGATAGAGGGGAAACTTGCCCAACCTGAACAGCGTCCGCCATACCCGGTAAATAAAGGTCTATGGGGCCACCCTACGTGCATCAACAATGTAGAAACCCTGGCAAACGTACCGGTTATTATCAGGGAGGGTGCTGAGAATTACAAAAAGGTTGGTATACCAGGAAACAGGGGTACCAAAATATTCTCGCTGGTTGGGAAAATTAAGAATACGGGACTGATTGAGGTGCCTTTGGGAACATCAATTCGTGAAATAGTATATGACATTGGTGGCGGCCCCAAAGGAAATGTGAAACTGAAAGCCATACAAACCGGAGGACCTGCAGGAGGATGTATCCCGGAGAAATTATTCGACCTTCCGGTCGATTTTGAAAGCCTCAAGGAGGCAGGTTCAATCATGGGCTCAGGAGGAATGATTGTAATGGATGAAAATACCTGTATGGTTGATATCGCCCGTTATTTTACAAGCTTCCTGCAGAAAGAGTCGTGCGGAAAATGTTCTACCTGCAGGGAAGGGACCCACAGAATAACGGAGATTCTCACCCGGATAACCAGGGGTAAGGGTAAAAGAGAGGACCTTGACCTGCTTGAAGAACTTGGGCAGGTAGTAAAAGATGCATCCATGTGTGGCCTGGGACAGTCAGCAGCCAACCCCTTGCTTGCAACACTTCGCTACTTCAGGGAAGAATATATTGAACATATAGATAAAAAGAGATGTAATGCAATAGTCTGCAAGGAAATAGTATCATCACCATGCCAGTATACCTGTCCGATAAATACAGAGGCACCTCTCTATATCGCTTTGATAGCCAACCAGAGATTTGAGGAGGCTCTTGAAATTATTAAGAAAGATAATCCGTTCGCCTCGGTTCTGTCAAGGGTATGCCACCACCCATGTGAAACCAGGTGTAAATCTGGAGAAGGCGATGAACCGGTTGCCATAAGGGATCTTAAAAGGTTTGTTACCGATTATGGCATTGATAAAGGACTATGCTTAACTGTAGGAACTATGGCAGAATCCAATGGCCTGAAAGTAGCTATTATAGGATCGGGACCGGCAGGACTGACATGCGGGTTCTACTTGTCAAAAAAGGGATACGAGGTAACAGTCTTTGAGAAAGAAAAGGTGGTGGGGGGAATGCTTAGCCAGGGGATACCGGAGTACAGGCTTCCCAGGGAGATCCTTGAATATGACCTGGATTATATAAGGAGTTCCGGAATTAATATTAAAACAGGCAAAGCTCTTGGAAGGGACTTTTCGATTGAGAGCCTCTTCAAAGAGGGCTATAAAGCAGTTTTTATTGCCACCGGGTCGGATAGATCATTGAAGCTTAACCTAGAAGGGGAAGAGGCCGAAGGTGTCATGCCAGGGATGAAAGCCCTGTCGTCATTAAACCTCGGGGGAAAAATAGAAATCGGGAAAAGAGTAGGCATTATAGGAGGCGGAAATACTGCAGTTGATGCTGCGAGACGTATATTGAGAGCCGAGGCATCAGAAAGTGTGACAATGGTCGATGCCGCAAGAAGCCTGCTGCGCACAACTAAACCTGAAGATGTAACAATATTCTACAGGAGGACAATAGATGAGATACCAGCATACAGGGAAGAGGTAGAAGGAGCCCAGGAAGAGGGGATAAAAATCGAATACCTTACAGCCCCAAAAAGGATTATATCAGAAGGAGGAAAGCTGAAGGCCTGTGAGTTTATCAGGATGAAACCTGGGGAGATTGATGAATCAGGCCGGAGAAGGCCGGTCCCTGTTAAAGGTTCTGAATTCATAGTAGAGCTCGATACCCTTATTATATCAATTAGCGAAACACCGGATGTCTCCTTCCTGGAGAATGAGGGACTTGAATTCTCAAGCTGGAATACAGTCGTGGTTGACCAGGAAACCCTTACGACAGGGAGGCCTGGTGTATTTGCAGGAGGAGACCTGGTTACAGGACCCAATACGGTTGTGGATGCAGTTGCCTCCGGGAAAATAGCTGCCGGGTCAATTGAGCAATACCTGACAGGGAAAGAGATAAAAAGGGAATATAAAATTACAAGGCCTTCAAAATATATACCACCACTGGAATTCTCCGAAGATGAGATGGATGAACTACGGGAAGTCGGGCGTTCAAAAATGCCGCTGCTACAGCCCGATAAAAGGAAATATAACCTTATTGAGGTCTGCCAGGGATTAACTGAGTCGCAGGCAATCACAGAGGCAAAGAGATGCCTCAGGTGTGATCTTGAAACGGATGATGGAAGATCATTCCTAGAAAAGCTTAAAGAAAATTACGAACTGAAAGGAGTAGAGCAATGAAAATAAAGATCGACGGGATACGATTTGATGCACCAGAGGGATATACAGTACTTGAGGCTGCAAGGTTCCTGGGTATTGACATCCCCACAATCTGCTACATGGATGGATTAACATCATGGGGAGGATGTCGTCTCTGCGTGGTTGAGATAGGTGAAGGAGAGAAGAAGAAGATGGTAACCTCCTGTACATATCCCGTTGAAGAGGGTCTGACAGTACATACTTCCTCGGAAAAGATTGTGAGAACCCGTAAAATGATCCTGGAACTTCTTATTGCTAAATGCCCTACATCAAAGACCTTACAGGATCTTGCATCCAAAATGGGACTGAAACAGGTGAGATTCGAACCGGAATGGAATGATTGCATATTATGCGGGCTGTGTGTAAGAATGTGCAACGAACAGATGATGGCCAATGCCATAGGTTTTGTCAGCAGGGGTGACACTCTGGAGATCACCACACCTTTTGACAGGAATTCAGAGGATTGCAGGAAGTGCGGAGGCTGCATGTACGTATGCCCCGCATGTAATCTGAGATGCACGGGGACCGAAAAGGATATTGTACTCTGTAATGGCTGCTATAACAGTCTGCAACCGACATGCATCCCGAATGAAGACAGCTTTAACTGCTGGATGGGATTAAAAAATGAATGTGGAACATGCTATAAAATAGAACCTGAAATATCAAAAACCGTTTAAATACTGGGGATAATAAAATGAAGTACGGAAAAATAAATGCATCAGCAGCAACTCTGACCAAGAACCGGACAGAGGATTCAATTGTTCCCATCAGCGGAATGTGTGCTACCTGTATAGATGGCTGCATAGGTATGTGCGACATAGGCAAATCTTCATACAGAGGTGCCGAAGTCATCTACCCGCAGCCCTTTGGTATTATTTCATCGGCATCTGAAAAAGAGTATCCCGTCGACCTCTCCCACTTCTCAATAATGGGTACCTGCAGGGGAGCTCATGGTATTGAAGCTAACTCAGACAAAGCACTGTTTGAAAATGTAAATATTGAGCAGCACTTTGGCCATGATAATGGTATCAAGGTGAAAATGCCTGTTGTAATCCCGGGCCTTGGTTCAACCAATATAGCGAAAAATAACTGGGAGGGACTGGCTGTGGGGGCTGCCATTTCAGGCATTATTGTCACAATAGGTGAAAATATTTGCGGGATGGATCCTGAATCCACCTTCAAAAATGGAAGGGTAATCCGCTCCCCACAACTCGAAAAAAGGATCAAAACATTCCAGGATTGGCAGAATGACGGATGGGGAGCCATTGTCCTGCAGGCAAATGTTGAGGATACAAAATTAGGTGCACAGGAGTACGCTATTGACAAACTGGGTGTTGAGATTGTTGAATTAAAGTGGGGACAGGGAGCAAAAGATATAGGCGGAGAGGTAAAGATCAAGGATCTGAAACGTGCCCAGATGCTCAAGGAAAGAGGCTATATTGTGCTGCCCGACCCCCATGATCCGGATATTATTAAAGCCTTTAACCAGAATGTTTTTCATGAGTTTGAACGTCATTCTAGGCTCGGTATGGTCGAAATTGAAAGTTTCATTAAAAGGGTTGAGGTTCTCAGGGCAGCAGGTGCCAGATATATCTTTCATAAGACCGGGGCCTATAGGCCTGCCGACCTTGCACTGGCAGTAAAATGTGCCTCGGAAGCCAAGATTGACCTGCTAACCGTAGATGCCGCAGGTGGCGGTACTGGTATGAGCCCCTGGAGGATGATGAACGAATGGGGTGTTCCGCCAGTTGAGCTATGGTCACTTTTTTATAACTACCTGGACAGAATGGCAAAAAAGGGCAACCACCTGCCCGCGGCAGCATTCGCCAGTGGAATTACGTTCGAAGATCAAATGTTTAAAGGGTTAGCCATGGGTGCCCCCTATTTTAAAATGGTAGGCATGGCTAGAGCGCCACTGGCAGCCGCTATGGTAGGTAAAAATCTTGGACTGGCTATCGAAGATGGTGATCTGCCGGTTTATGTTTCAAGGTTCGGACGTACCAAAGAGGAGATATTTGAAACAGCTCCTGAGCTAAGGAAAAAATATGGAGAAAGATTCGATGAGATTCCTACAGGTGCTATAGGCTTGTATACTTATATGAAACGGCTTCAACAGGGACTCAGACAGATAATGTGCGGTTCACGGAAGTTTACTCTTGCTCATATCACCAGGGATGATATTGCAGCTCTCACAAGGGAGGCAGGTGATATTAGCGGGATCCCATATATTATGGACTGCGACAGGGAAATTGCAGAAAAAATACTTGATCTATAATCTTGATTCTGTCGCATCTATTGAAGTAAAAACATTAATTTCTTAGTTTAGTAAAAAACTAAACTAAGCATAATGGATACAAAAGGTCATTGCTTTCCAAAATCAATTATCATACAAGCAGTATATTTCAAGTTAAGGTTTTCATTAAGCTATAGGGATATTGAAGAGATAATGAAAATAAGAGGAGTAAAAGTAGACCATGCTACTATACAGAGATGGGTTTATAAGTTCATGCCAGAAATAGAGATTCAAATGAGAAAGAGAAAGAAAGTAGTTGGTAAAAGATGGAGGATGGATGAGACGTATATCAAAGTGAAGGGTGTCTGGCGTTTTTTATATAGAGCAGTAGATAAGATTGGAAATACGATAGATTTTCTTCTGACAAAACGAAGACAACGCATGAGTGCTCAGTCATTCTTAATGAAAGCAATAGAGAATAATGGGACGCCAGAGTTGATCAACATAGATAAAAGTGGGAGTAACAAAAGTGCCATCAAATTATACAACTATAGATCATTTACTAATGTTGAGATCAGACAATGTAAATACTTGAATAATATTGTAGAACAGGATCATAGGTTTATAAAATGGCGCATTCAACTGGCTTAGGGTTTAAGGATTTTGAGTCAGCAAGAAGAACTTTAACAGGGATTGAGATAGACCGTATGATCAAGAAGGATCAACTGAATACTCAAGAACAAAGTATGTTTAAATCATTCTATTCCTTAGCTGCATAGAATAAGATTTAATTCGGTAATTTAGTGGATGGTTGAATAGATGCGACAGAACCGCAATTAATCCCCTTAAAACCGCTGACAAACAGTAGAAATTGGTAAATTTATATGATAAAACGGGTTTTTACACAGACTCCCGTTGGGCGTAAGCTATTAAACAAGAAATGTAAATATCTATTTTATAGTTAACTTTATGGAAAAAGAAATCATGTATAATCATAGTAGTGTATTGATTGTTTTAATATTATTCATAATAATAATTATAGCTTATGAGCTTGGTTTTAGAATCGGCAGGTTTACTCAGAAAAAGACTGATAAAGAAATCAAACTTCAAACTAATGCAATTCAGGGAGGGACATTAGTACTTTTGGCATTACTATTGGGATTTACATTTAACATGGCTCTTCAAAGATTCGATAGCAGAAGCTATGCAGAGATTAAGGAAGCCAATACAATAGGTACTGCCTTATTAAGAACCAAGCTTTTACCAAGTCCCTATGATTCTCTTCTTCATCGTTTATGTCAGGAATATGTTGACTTGCGGATTGAAATCAGTGGGATTGATTTGACAGAGCAGGAGACAAGAAAAGAAATCAATGCCAGGACAGACGAACTTCAGGATAAGATGTGGACCCTTGCAATTGAAGCGGCTGAAAAAGATCCCAGGCCGGTTACTACTGGTTATTTTATAACTTCTCTAAACGAAATGATGCAAGAGGAGAAAGGATGGCGATTCTAAAAAGGCATGTCCCGGAGATTATCCTGTTTCTTCTTTTTACTATTTTCATAATTTCCTTAGCAATGATGGGATATTCGTCTGGTTTAGGACTTAAGCGTGCCTATATTCCAACATTACTATTAACCTTGCTAATCGTGCTGGTTGTGTTTATAATAATTGATCTGGACAGACCCAAACGGGGTATAGTAAAAGTGAAGCAAGATAGCTTGTTAGAACTTAAAGATAACTAGTCCTCCATACTTAAAAAGTATTCTAGTAGAAAAAGCCAGCGCCATGCGGTCATGTTTAATGCCGCTAATACTGCAAGTAAGACTATAATGTATTGAAAAAGAAAGAACCAATAACCTAATAAAATACCTGGAAAGCGGCACAAAACATACCGCTATCCAAGATAAATTCCAAATTTTTAATTAAGCTGCATATTTGTCCAACATAACATATGGAGTTCCTCTTTTTATCACAGCAAAAACCCTTGCTATCAACTTATTACGAATAATATTTATTACGCTCATTTTAGGCTTACCTTCCTCTATTCTCTTTTTATAGTATTGTTTAAGTTTCATAGCGCAAATAGCTCCCATTGTTAACAGGCTTTTCAGTCTTTTATCACAAAAGGGATGGATCTTTGCCCTCCAGTTAATACTGGATCCTGACTGGTAAGGATATGGTACTGTTCCGCTGTAAGCAGCAAACTTTCTCCAGGAATTAAAACATGTAAAATTGTGAGTATGTAATATCAACTCTGTTGCCAGTACTGGCCCTATCCCCTTTACACTGGTACACAAACGGTAGTTCCTTTCAATGTCATGGTTTGACAAAAAGTAAGCAATATCCAGTGAATAATAACCCGTGTTCTCAAAGCAAACAAGAATATCTTTCCATGAATAATTTAGATCTTTTATCCATCTGTTTAATGCTTTAAACCCGGATTGATTATTATCAAACTGCCGGTGAAGTTTCTTTTGATGAAGAACAGCATCAAAATGAGATTTTGATATGTCCAAGCCAAGTGATTCTGAATAATTTCTCATAAATTTGATATTAGTTGTTTTTAAAAGACTTGCATTTCTATCGCCTTAAAGAGGCCTGGAAGCCTATTATTCCAATTAGGTCGTTGCAAGTGAAGAAAAGGAAATGGGACTAATGCGGTATTAAGAACATTATTTCTATTGACCGTTTCAGATCACCCGTTTCCTTTTCACTTTTAAGGAACAAATAATAATACAATTACAAACTTAAGGCTGACCGTTATCGGCAAGTTAAATAGAAATATGTTTTATCATTCAAGCAATACTAACCTTAAACAACTAATCATGAAAAAGACTTTATTGACATTATTTGCCATTATTCTATTGGCAGGAACTGCCTGTCAGGAAAAAATTGACATTGAAAAAGAAAAGGAAGCTATTATGGCTGTAATCCAAGAGGAAGGAGATGCTGCTGCTGCAATGGATATGGAACGATTACTTGCTGTTCATGTTCAGGATAATCTGGATACCAGGCTTCAAACACGTGAAAATGACTATACCATTTATGCTGGATGGAATGAAATCAAAGCTTTATTTAAAAGTTGGGAAGAAAGTGGTTGGTCTGTTGAAAACCCAAAAAATTTTAAAGAAAATGTAATTTTAAAAGTAACCGATGGTAGTGCCTGGCTCATATGTGATAACATTTGGAAATGGACTTATGAAGGTGAACCAGGTGGAATGGATAATATTGAAATTACTTTTTGGGAAAAGATTGAAGGGAAATGGAAGATCTCATTTACTGCTTATATTACTAAGCCTGAGCCTGAAAAAGAAGTTGAGAAGGGTGAAGGAGAACCTGAACCAAAAGAATTAGAATCAGAAGAAACGGAATAGAAGATTAAAACACCAGCCGATAACAAATCAGCAAATCCAATTTAAACTGTATTTATGTCTGTTGCGTTTCTTTGTTGTCGGGGTAGCAGACCGACAATTCAGCTTCCGTCATAAATTGACCATTAATCATCCAATATAATTTTTCTGAATACATAAATGGGGTACAATATTGGGGTACATAAAATATTAAACCCCTTATGTACAATTACATAAGGGGTTTTTCTTGTAGCCCCACCAGGACTCGAACCTGAATCTGAAGTTTAGGAAACTTCTGTTCTATCCCTTGAACTATGGGGCCAACTACTTATGCTCCATTTTATTCATACAAGTCATCAATCCCTTGAACTTCCGCCTTCGCCAAGGCTTTGGCGGATAAAATGGGGCCGGAATTTGTGCGGCAAAAATAATGGAAATTTGCATCGTATTCAAATTTAATATGATTTATAATTCCCCATATAATATACGACCCCGCTGGGGTCGTTTGTTATTTTTTAATGTACTGTCTACAATTATATGACCCCTACGGGGTCGTTGGTTAACTCTCAGGTACTGTCTGCAATTATATGACCCCTATAAAGGGGTCGACATTTATGTACTCTTACGAAATCCTGACGCCGTAGGCGTCAAATAATTGTAAAGCCAGGACACCCCCATACCTACGACCGCAGCGCGGTCGAATAATAAATTGAAAACAAATTAATTTATGTGTAAATTGTTGCTCCTTTTATATCATTCCAGGAAAAGCCATATACATGAAAACCCTGACCATAATTCTTAGTGCCGGATTAATAAGTCTTACCATTTCAGCACAGACAAATATTCGTATTCTCAGCCCTGATGAAATGCAGGCAGATTTTTTTCAGTTTCGCAAGATAATCGAAGAAAACCAGGTTAACCTGTATGATTATACTCCCGAAGAGGAAATGGACAGGCTCTTTGACAATCAGTATGCAAGAATTACCGACTCGCTGCCCATGAACGGGTTCTTTAAACTCATGACTCCCATAATTGCCGCAATTGGAAATGGTCATACCAATATCTGGATGCCCGGTGAATACTGGAGATCAGGTAATGATAAATTTTTTCCGGTCCAGATAAAATTTGTTGAAGATATAATAGTAGCAGATGGTTCATACACTGAATCAGAACAGTTACCCCGGGGAAGTATTATTCATGAAGTCAATAATGTGCCAGTAAAAAACATCACAGACGAAATGATAGATAACTATTATTCCGAAGGAATGCGAATACACGGTAAAATAGTTATGGTAGCCAGAAGGTTTCCTATGATCTATGTGCGCAGATTCGGGTTCCCTGATGAATATACGGTAACATACAGCCTGCCGGGGGGAAAAAAGAAAATAACCAAAACACTGGAACCGGCTACTGAAAAAGAAGTCAGGGATATTGTCTTCAGTAATTTTGATACACCCGAATTAAAAATGGAATTTATTGATGATGAGAAGAATGCTCTCCTGACAATCAATACCTTTATCTATTACGATGAAAGGGATTATTTTAACAACTTCATTGACAGTTGCTTCAGGGAAATAAAAAAACATAATACAAAAAACCTTATAATTGATCTTCGCGGAAATGACGGAGGGGATCCATACTGTGCCGCAGCCCTCTTTTCTTACCTTGAGCACGAACCACTGCCATATTTCAAAGAAGCACACAGGTATGAATCCCTCCTTAATCCGGTTCCCATGGCTGAAAACAACTTCAGGGGCAATCTTATTGTTTTTATGGATAACCGATGCTTTTCAACCAACGGACATTTCTGCTCTCACATTAAATACCATAAACTGGCCACCATAATAGGCACACCCAGCGCCGGGAATTACAGGTGCACCAATGTCCAGCATACCACCCTGGATAACTCAGGTATAATGGTGTATTACGGAAACAGTAACTACTCCACAGCTGTTGAAATGGATAAAACACAACCTATCATGCCTGATATATTCATTGAAGAAACATATGATGATTTTATGAAGGGAAGGGATCTGTATATGGAGGAAGCCCTTAAGTTAATAAAGTGACTGCATTGATTTTCATAATATGAATAGTAAATGCAGGTTTGAATGTAGAATATCGAATGAAGAATTTCGAATGCAGATTTTTTAAATTCTTAAATCATAATTCGATATTCGGTGTTCTTAATTCAAACGCATCATCCTTGCTCCATGCCCCATGCTCCCTGCTTTTACATCCCCCTAACCCCGTTGGCTTCCTTCGGTCGCCGAGCTCCGCAATGTTATTCCCTCCGGTCATGAGCTCCCTTCGGTCGGTTCGCTCCGGTTAAAAGGGGGAGCCTTTGGAAACTTTATCTATCTTAGTGTTGCAAAATCACAAAATATTATTATGATTAATTTCCTGTTGAAAAGACTTTTCTGGATGCTGGTATTTATAATGATCATGGGCGGTGCACGTGCACAGGAGACCCCCTTTTGCAAGGAGACCCCTTTTTCCAAAGGGGTAAACCTTACCGGCTGGTACCAGGCCGGCAGTGCCAGAAAAGTGCATTACAAAAAATATTCAAAGCAGGACTTTATCAATATTCAGAGTCTTGGTTTCGATGTAATACGCCTGCCTATAAACCTGCATTATATGACGGATGGCGCACCTGATTATATTCTTGATGATATATTTATTGAAAACCTTCTTGAGGTGGCGGACTGGGCGGAAGAATTACAGATACACCTTATCCTGGATAACCATACTTTCAGCCCTTCTGAAGATACCGATCCCGGAGTAGGAACCATATTAAACAAAGTATGGGAACAGATGGCAGCAGAATTTGCTGACCGGTCAGAATATATTTATTACGAAGTGCTGAATGAGCCTCACGGTATTGCTGATGAACTGTGGAATAACATACAACAAAGTGTGATAGAAACCATAAGGGAACATGATAACACTCATTATATAGTAGTCGGACCTGCCGGTTGGAACAGTTATAACAACCTGGCCGCCATGCCTGCCTACGATGATGATAAACTGATATATACATTCCATTTCTATGACCCTTTTCTTTTTACGCACCAGGGGGCTTCATGGAACACACCGTCAATGGTTGATATAGAACATATTCCCTTCCCTTATGATGAAGCTACAATGCCTTCAATGCCTCCCCTTTTTGAAGGCACCTGGGTGGAAGGCCTTTACGCTAATTACCCCACTGATGGGACAGCCTCCAGAGTAAGGGAGCTGATAGACATAGCCGTCCAGTTCAGGGATCAGAGACAGGTACCTATCTTTTGTGGCGAATTCGGAGTGTACCAGCTTACAAGTGATGAGACAGACCGGGTCAGATGGTACGACACCGTTGCGCATTACCTTGATGCCATGGATTTAGCATGGACCATGTGGGACTACCATGGTGGCTTCGGCCTGTTCGAGGAAAACAGCAACGGCCTGTTTGAACATGACCTGAATATCCCGCTGCTTGAAGCCCTGGGCCTGAATATACCCGAGCAGACAGAATATGTGCCGAGACCTGACTCAACGGGCCTTGTCATATATGACGATTACCTGTCCTCCTTCGTCAATGAAGCTTCCTACACCGATGGAACACTTGATTACTTTTACAGCCTGTATCCAAACAACGGTAAATACTGCATCCACTGGACAGGGGCCAGCCAGTACCAGGCCATTGTCCTTGATTTCCAACCCGACAGGGACCTGTCACGCCTGGTTGATGAAGATTATGCCTTGGATTTTGTGGTAAGGGGTAACTCTCCACAAATATCTTTCGATGTACGTTTCCTCGATACCAAGACCGATAGTCCCGATGACCTTCCCTGGAGAATGGGGATCACTGTAAATAACAGCATGGTAAGTTTCGATAATCAATGGCATCACCTGCATATCCCGTTAAAAAATATGACGGAGAAAGGAGCCTGGTATAATGAATGGTACGACCCTCGTGGTGAATTTGACTGGTCGGATATTGACAGGCTGGAAATTGTTCCCGAGGAACATGATCTTGGCCTGGCTCACCTGCTGTTTGACCAGATATATATCACCGATATGGATACCGTCACTACGGAACCGTTCACAGGCATAGATGATTTCATGCCGTACATAACCAACATTCATGATCTTTACAATATCAGGGTATATCCAAATCCTGCAAGCCAATACCTCAGGTTGTCTGCTGATTCACCGCCTGATCTGTCAGTGGTCCTGCTGGACATGAATGGCAGGAAAATAATGGAAACCATATTAAGAGGCAACCTAACACTGGATGTCTCGGATATTACCACGGGTGTTTATATACTTATGGTTTCCGATTCAAAGGGCTGGGTTGCCCAGAGGAAAGTGATTATTGAAACGTTTAATCAACCTTCGTGCTAAGGCATTTAACCTGCACATAGCTCGCCTTCGCCCCGAATTCTCGGGGCTATGGTGGACGTAGGATGGGAAAATTATAACTCAACCATTCTCAACCTTCTCAACCTTCTCAACCCCCTCAACTCCCTTTAATCCCTGCTCCATGCCCCATGCTCCCTGCCCTGACATCCCCCTAACCCCGTTGGCTTCCTTCGGTCGCCGAGCTCCGCAATGTTATTCCCTCCGGTCATGAGCTCCCTTCGGTCGGTTCGCTCCGGTTAAAAGGGGGAGCTTTTGGAAACTTTCTTTATCTTAGTGTTCCAAAACTAAAAATCTAATTCTATGAAAAGCTTTACCGTGAAAATAATCATCGGCCTGGTGGCAGTGATGATGATCATACCTGATATGCAGGCTCAGCGTAAGACAGATAAAGAGGATGCATCTGACCCGCTTGCGGATGTATCACTTAATGTTTTTAAACTGAGAAGCATAGGCCCGGCACTGACCTCGGGCAGGTTGTCCGACCTGGCCGTTAACCCTGACGATCATTCTGAATTTTATGTTGCGGCATCTGCCGGAGGTGTATGGAAAACAACAAACGGGGGAGTGACCTTCGAACCAATATTCGATGACCAGGGCTCATTTTCAATTGGCTGCCTGGCAATGGATCCCTGTAACCATAACGTTATATGGGTGGGGACAGGAGAGAACAATAACCAGAGATCAGTGTCATATGGCGACGGCCTCTATAAATCAATCGATGGTGGCAGCAGCTGGGAAAAATTAGGGCTGGAGAAATCAGAACATATCGGTATGATAGCCATTGACCCCCGCAATACTAACGTGGTATATGTTGCTGCATACGGTCCGGTGTGGAGCGCCGGTGGCGACCGTGGTATATACAAAACAACTGATGGCGGGGAAACATGGGAAAAAATCCTGGAGGTTAGTGAACATACAGGTTTCAACGAGATACATATGGATCCGCGCGATCCTGATGTGCTTTACGCCACAGCCCACCAGAGAAGAAGGAGGCAATGGACATACCTCGGCGGTGGTCCTGAATCGGGGATATATAAGTCAGCCGACGCTGGTAAAACATGGAAAGAAATAAATAAAGGTCTGCCCGGTGGCGATAAGGGCAGAATAGGCATGGACATTTCACCTGCCAACCCGGAGATATTATACGCTGTTGTTGAAGCCAAGGACAGGCAGGGAGGTTTTTACCGTTCAACAAACAGGGGCGCCTCCTGGGAAAAAATGAGCAGCACATCAACCAGCGGAAATTATTACCAGGAAGTAATTGCAGATCCTGTGGATGAAAACAGGGTGTATCTTATGGATGCATTCACACAGGTGACTACCGACGGTGGAAAAACATTCACCCAGAGAGGAGAAAAGAGCAAGCACTGGGATAACCACTGCCTGTGGATAGACCCTGATGATCCACTTCACGTAATGGAAGGCAGTGACGGTGGCTTATACGAATCGTCCGACCGTGGTGAGAACTGGAGGTTCTTTACCAATCTTCCGGTTACACAATTCTATAAAGTGAGCGTGGATAATGATTTTCCCTTTTATAATATAATGGGTGGCACACAGGATAACTATTCAATGGTTGGTCCGTCGCAGACACTCAGCGACCATGGTATAGTATCTTCAGACTGGATAGTGACGGTTACAGGTGACGGTTTTGAATCGGTTCCTGACCCTGAAGACCCGAATATCGTTTATGCACAATCACAGTATGGCAACCTGGTAAGGTTCGACAAGCAAAGCGGTGAAGCGGTTGATATTGTACCGCAACCCGGTAAGGGAGAAAAAGAGTATAATTTTAACTGGGATTCTCCCCTGATGATCAGCCCGAATAACCATAAAACACTGTATTTTGGATCTAATAAGCTTTTCAGGAGCTCCGACCGTGGCGACTCATGGGAAGTGATAAGTGATGATCTCGACAGGAATATCGACCGTAACAAATGGCCTGTAATGGGCCAGGTATGGCCCATGGATGCAGTGGCAAAGAATGGTTCAACATCAAGGTACGGGGCCATCGTTTCCATTGATGAGTCAAGAATAAAGGAAGGTCTTATCTATGCCGGCACTGATGATGGCCAGATAAGTGTAACAGACGACGGTGGGGAAACCTGGTTCAAAATAAACCGGTTCCCGGGAGTACCTGAATACACATATGTTTATGACCTTATTGCTTCAAAGCATGACGAAAACGTTGTTTTTGCCGCATTCAATAATCATAAGAGCGGTGATTTTACTCCTTATGTTTGCCGAAGTGATGACAAGGGCAGAACATGGACAAATATAAGTGGGAATTTGCCTGAAGGAGCCGTATATGCCCTTGAACAGGACCACGTTGATAAGGATCTCCTCTTTGCAGGAACGGAATACGGTGTGTTTGCGAGCTTCGACGGGGGTAAGAACTGGAAGCAGCTAAAAGCCGGTATCCCAACTATAAATATAAGGGATATGGCCATACAGGAAAGGGAAAACGACCTGGTCCTGGCCAGCTTTGGCAGGGGATTTTACATACTTGACAACTATGCTCCAATGAGGGATATCAGTGCAGAAACAATTGAAAAACCCGCACATATTTTCCCAGTAAAAGAGGCCCTTATCTTTAATACATGGAGGCCCCTTGGTGGACTGGGAAGCAAGGAGAAAGGATTCCAGGGAGAAGATTATTTCAGTGCCCCAAATCCTGAAAGGGGAGCTATTTTGACATATTGGGTAAAAGAAGGTGTTATCACACTGGAAAAAGAAAGGGAGAAAAGGGAAGCAGAAGCCTTCAAGGAGAAGAAAGATATTCCCTACCCTACACTCGAAGAGTTAAAGGCTGAACAGGATGAACTGCCCTCCTATCTTATATTTACAATTACTGATGAAGATGGTAATTTTATAAGGGAACTCAGGAGTCCGGTCAGGAAAGGTCTGAATAAGATTATTTGGGATCTTATGTATCCTGCCGATCTTTCTGTCAGGGAAAACCAGGCATCAGCTACAGACGGATTGCCATCATCGAATGTATTTGTTCTGCCTGGCAAATATTATGTCAGCATGTCGCAGAATACCAAAGGGCAGATCAGCGAACTGGCAGGTCCGGCTGAGCTTTCGGTGCTTGAGCTCAATAACCGGACAATACCGGCCATGAACAGGGATGCGATGCGCGATTTCAAACTTAAGGGACTGAAGCTTGATAATGCAGTAAGGGCAGCATCATCAGCACTGAGCGAGATGAGCGGGAAGATAGCTCCTTACAAAGCAGCCACAAAAGCTTTCAGCGGACAGCAGGCAATAGACCTTATGAACGAGATACTGGACCTTGAGAAAAAACTTGAAGAACAGGAAGCAGCCCTAAATGGTGACCGCGACTACAGCAGGCTTGACCTTGATCCTGTATCTTCACTGCGCAGCCGCGTAAGAACGGCCGTTTACAGTGTTTCAGGATCAACATCCAACATAACAGGAACAGCAAGAAAAAGCTACGAGATAGCAGTTGAAGAATTCGAGCCTGTATATGCTAAGATCAAGGCCCTTGTAAATGAGTTTGAAGCTTTTGACGGGAAGCTGGATGAGCTGGGCGCACCAACCACGCCAGGGAGGTTCCCGGAGTGGAGGTAATATTAACCTAAACCACCCCGCCCTTGATCCTCGCATGCTATTAAGCATACTCGGATAAGAGCACCCCTCCTTAAATTTTCAAAGAAAATTCAAGGAGGGGAAAGTTATTGTATTAAAATATCAGGGTGACACGCGTATCTTATCATGTCCAAAGTGCTCGTCAAGGATAGAGATTATTTCGTTGGCATTTGTTTCAATGGGGCGGTGGGTTACTTTCAGTATATGAAACCCGCCCCTGTTGAATATTGTATTTGCATAGTCGAGCTCCATCCTCACCTTTCTCGGGTTAACATAGTCATGATCTGATCCAAGGCCCATTTCCCTGACCCTGTTTGTGCGCTGTGTTATAAGATAATTTGTTATTGTGGTTAACCCGAATACCCTTCGCGAATCAACTGCAAACAACTCTTCCGGTGGCTCGTGTCCTGGAATAATAGGTATGTTGGCTACCTTCCATCCGAACATGCCAAGGTAAATGCTTAAGGGTGTCTTACCTGTTCTTGAAACTCCGACAAGGATTATGTCAGCCCTTGAAAGCCTGTGTACATTGAGACCGTCGTCATGTTTCACGGTGAATTCAATGGCCTCAACCCTTCTGAAGTATTCAATATTACTCCGCCTGTATAACCCCGGCTTACTTATTGGCTGTGTACCAAGAGAATCAGAGAGGTAATCAGAAAGGCCACCTACAATGTCAAAATTCGGAACTCCAAGCTCATCACATATTCTGATCACCTCCCTGCGCATAACCGGGTCAACCATAGTATGTACAATAACACTTTTTTTTGTCTTTGCCCTCTGGGCTGTTTCAAGAATTATATCCCTGCTGATAACATCCGGCACCAGCTTTATCGGGCATTTATATTCAGGAAACTGTATAAGAACCGACCTTACTACATTAATTCCTGAAAGACCCTTTCCGCCTGAAACGATAAATATTGTAGGACAACCCGCGCTGTTAGAATTTTTATTATTAAGATTTTGCATGATTACCTTTCCTTTGAAAAATCTACTTTCAAAAGATAAGATATTTTATTTAATTATTATCAGGCTATTATCCTGGATGGTTTTTGTTCATGAACAGGTTCTAACCTTTTCTCTCTTGTTTTATTCAACATATGTTCAGTCCATTCCCTGTTTCCCCAGAGGGTACAGCCTCCTGCTGATTCCTTAAGGTTTGAATGCTCAGCACGAATATCCTTTAGAAATTCAGATTTCAGACCTTCAATGAGACTCTTCCTGGCAAGGTTTACATCTGACCATGACGCAAAATTGCATGGCTCAAGATCTCCTGTAGAACTAACATGAACAAATCCCCGTCCCGCTGCCAGGCACCCTCCATACTGGTCTTCATCCCCCGGCAAGGCTATGAATAACGAAGAAAACACAAGTCTGAGATTGGTTAACCTTGATGACATCCTTGATTTCTGTACATCACTCAGGCAGTTATTGCTATCCCCGTTAGCTATTGGAACATACTCCACAAAGAAGAATAACCGGCATCCAAGTTCATAATAATCGTTAATGAACTCAGGGCTCATGACTTCTTCGAAATTATTTCTGTTCAGGGTAATAGAAATTCCATAAAACATTCTTTGCTTATTCATCTCTGAAGCAGCATTGATCACTTTCCCATATACACCGCTGCCCCTGCGTTTATCTGTTCTGATAATATCGCCTTCGAGACTGAGAACAGGTATAAGGTTTCTGTTCTTGCTGAATAAGTCCATATAACCATTCTGAAGTAATAATCCATTTGTAAATACAGGGAATATAGTGTTCTTCTGAGCTGCAGCTGCTTCCATTATATCCTTCCTCATCAATGGTTCTCCGCCTGCCAGTAATATTATGCCTGTCCCCAGATCCGATGCTTCTGAAAAAAGTTTTTTGATACGATCAGATGATAATTCATTATTGATATTTCTTTTCTGGGCATGAGCGTAGCATCCTTCACAGTTAAGATTACACCTGTTGGTGATACTGAATATCATTACAGGAGGCACTGCCAAACCATTTTTCTCCATTTCATTGCGTTTCTTTTTTGCTTCCAGCTGGTTTCTGAGAGTTCTAAACCAGAATATATTATTCCTCCCGGAAAAATTTATCTGCCATATTTTGAAAAACAAAACCGTCATCTGGCGGGAAAAACGCCTGCGGTAGTTTTTTATATTTTTAGTTTTCATGATGTGGGTTTTTGATTCAAACATAATTACAGCAGGCAACCGGTGAAATGAAAAATCGGTGAATGAAGGATAAAAACATACAAACGACGAACGACGAACGACAAAAAGAGTTGATAAGGTTAAAGTTTATGAAGTTTAAAAGGTAGAGCTGCATTGCCTGGCGGATTCTGGTTAATTAGGCGGGCAAGGCACGCAAATTACGATCCGCGTCAGTGTAACAAATTACTTTTTCCTTAAATTCGCAATAGAATAATAAAACAGAATGACCATGAAAACTCCATTTTTCATAAGATTACGGAAATTTTTCCGTACAACGGCGCTTGGTGGACTGGTTGCTATATTACCACTTGTACTGATCATTATTTTCTTTCGTTGGATAATAAACCTGATACAAAAGTACCTGGAACCTCTGGTGAATCTTATTAATACTGAGTCAGTACTCATGATTGTTGCATTATACATAATAGCAGTTATTGCCATAATATTATTATTCTTCCTACTTGGTCTTTTCATACAAACAAGGATAGGAAAGTTTTTCAGGACTGTCCTCGAGGAGCAGTACTTGACGAAAATCCCGGGTTATAAACTTGCAAGGGAGACCGTCATGCAGTTTTTCGGTAAACAAAAGTCATTCTTCAGGGAAGTTGTACTGGTTGATATCTTCAACTCAGGTACGCTCATGACGGGTTTCATTACTGATGACCATGAAGACAGCGATTTTCTGACTGTTTTTGTACCAACGGGGCCAAATCCCACATCAGGAAATATTTATCACGTCCTGAAGGGAAAGGCAATACGCACGTCTACAACAGTAGATACGGGAATGAAGTCAATCATCAGCTGCGGTGCAGGGTCATCGAGTATTTTTAAAGACAGGATAGAAGAGATTAACCTGGATTAAGATTCATTTAATAAATCATTACTAACTCCTGTATTCACCTCCCAGTCATCTGTTCTGAAAGGCGAAGCCGGCAATCCTCTTCTCCTATCTCCATCCTCTCAAAAATAGGACCCGAATAAGTAAGTCCCTTTACTCCATAATGCAATGCAAGAGCATTCCGTGCCAGTCGACGGCCCACCTCCTGCTTTTTTACCGGGTGTATATTCTCCGGATCACCTATGTCAGTTGTTACAACCATTCCCGTTTCCGGCAATTCAAGTGTCATCAGCTGAGCTTCCCGCACCAGTGCACCACCCATTGGTTTATCATAATTATATGGAGCAATCTGAACATAATAAAAAGGGAAGTCCCCCTGATTAAACTGCTTTCTCCAATCCTTTATCATTGCAGGAAAAAGCTTACGGTAATGCAGGGCATCATTCCTGTTGGCCTCACCCTGGTACCATATAACACCTGTAATAGCCATTTTTACCAGTGGGTGTATCATGGCATTATATAAACGAGAAGGCTTCTTTTCTTCAGGCATATCACTATAACCCCTGTCAGTATAATATTGCAGTTCATCATTCCCATCAAGGCTTTCCCGGCTGGTCCATGCCTCGGCAGGTGTACCTCCCCAGTTAGTTGACACCAGTCCTACAGGTACACCTATTTTACGGTTAAGCTCCCTTCCAAAAAAGAAAGCAACTGCACTGAATTCAGCAACAGTCACGGTATTAACAGGCATCCATTCTCCCTCAAAGTCTGACAGGGGAGTATCCGATGCATTTTTCTCAAGCTGGAATAATCTTATTAAGGGATATTTGTTTTTTTCAATGTCAATACTGTCCATCTCAAACCAGGGATTCCCCCATCCTCCCATCCAGTTTATTTTGTATTCCATGTTTGACTGCCCGGAGCATATCCACACATCACCCAGTAATATATTACTCACTACTATTTCATTTGAACCCTTTATATAAATATTATAAGGTCCTCCTGCTATTGTTGTAGGTAAAATCACCGACCATTCCCCGTTTGCATCTGCTTGTGCTTTGAACTCATCCAGTGTCCAACCTGCCCTGACGTTTACCTGTACACCTGGATTATCCCAGCCCCAGATCCTGGCTTCAGCGTTTCGCTGCAATACCATGTTATCTGATATTACAGCCGGTAGGCGAAGCTGGGAAACGGCCGATTGGACTAATATTAAGAATATCAATAAGAAGAAAATAGTCTTGGATGTCATAATTATGATATTTAAACCGTGAATTTTGATTTAAAAATAATAAGTTCAAGGTTCTATTGTGAAAAAAAGTTAAAAATCTTCTTTTATACGGAGAATCAATAGAATAATTCCTGATAATTTCTTAATATTTGACTTAAACCCATGAAAAATATCCATTATGCCAAGAAAATCCGAAAAAGGAATTCCTGTAATTACAGGGATGATTATCGCATTGGTCCTGGTCACCCTAACACTTAATGCCCAGGATGTACAAATTAGTTTTGATCGGTACCACGGCTACACCGGCACCTCTGAATACCTGAAAAAGGTAAATAAAGCATACCCTGGTATTACAGAACTGATGACAACAGGTAAAAGCACAATGGGAAGACCCATTTATGTACTCGTAATATCCAATATGAGTACCGGAACAACTATAGACAGGCACATTGACCTGAGGAATAAGCGAAAAGAAAATATTCAGAATGTTCCTCCCATGAAAATACACCAGGGCAAACCGGGTCATTTCATAAGCGGATCAACTCACGGCAATGAATACACCGGTACTGAAGTATGTCTTTATATCACTACTGTCCCGTTTAAAAAACGGACAAGTTGCTTAAATGGTTAATAATTAATTTGTTATAAATATATAATTTTTCAACGATTTGAAATTTAATTTTATGGCGAAATCGTAAAGATAATCG
>Ga0315541_1000769_pt1 | contig 32996 bp, 23 predicted proteins | sample SalMarSW160190MG_FD_203095 | JGI IMG/M metagenome (GOLD analysis project Ga0315541, IMG submission 203095) | Salt marsh sediment microbial communities from the Plum Island Ecosystem LTER, Massachusetts, United States - Salt Marsh Sediment SW1601-190 ...
CCCTTCTACAGCATCTATAATGGATATAAAGCCAGTAGGTGTTTCAGTTACGAATCCGATGGGTATATCTTCAATTAGGAATGATCCAATCTTAATTTTATCTATTCGGGTATTATATACATCAACTTTACCACCCGCTCCTAATGCTTCAGTTTTGACAAAGTTATCCTTATGTTCTATAAGATTACATTTATGAAGAATTTCTCCAATAAGGAGCAGTCTTCCCGTATAACCCATATCAATGGTAAAATTACCGCAGATACTATCATTAAGACAAACTTTAATGACTGGTGTATTAGAAACTATTGAAATATCCAATATTTCTCCATCACCTTTGTATTTAAATTTTTCTTTGTCATAAAGAGTAATAAGCTTTTTATCAAAATTAATATTAAATACAAACATTGACAATATGTCTCCACCAAGGATACCAACAACCTTTTTATCAGGAAGTTCCAAAATTTTTGAAAATTTTGTAGTATTGAGCATTAGATTTTTTATGTTTAAACCGGGTAACGAAAATAAATTCAAATCTACCATCTCAGTTTCTATAGAAGCACCAAGGATGGGAATTTTACCTTTGGTAGAAAGTCCTAAACTTTTTATGTAACCCAGGTCAATAATTGTGGAACTGGCTCCCGTATCAAGGAGAAAGTATTCAGAAGGATTGTTATTAATAGAGGCTTTAAGTAATAGTATTTTATCCTGTATAAACTCAAAAGTAATTTCTGTATAACCAACATCATTCTTGAATTCATATTTCTTCACGAGATTTTCAGGCGGCAGAAAAAGACTGTCAGGATAGGTCTGATTTATTTTTACATCTTTTAGAATTTCTGTGAACTTAAAAAAACTCACGCCGTATATGCTTTTTAACTCAAAAGGAATCTTTACTCCCTCTACTTCACGATAATCACTAAAAGTGGTTGATAGCACTATTCCTTCATCTAATCGTTTTATTTTATGAACAAGATAAGTTGTTGGTTCAATGAGTAAAACAATAGATGAATCATTTTCCGGGGTGATTATAATAGGAACTAAGTCTCTGCCATCCTCATTAACTTGGTCGCCTTTTACATATTCGGCGTTATTCGCTTCAGGATATATATATTGAAATGAGTAAAAAAGCCTGTCTCCTGATATACTTTTTACTGTATCCTCATAAATTATGCCATTGGGTTTAATTTCCCAACTTTTATTGTTTTTAACAATATGTATTTCTATTTCCTTACCAAAATGGTCTTCATATCTATATAAAGAATCTCCTTGATACCAGTTTTCAGTAGTTCCTTCCATTCCCATGCCCTTGAAATAATAACGATAATAAATATTCTTTATTCTGGCGATATTTTCTCTACCACCAACCGCTTCAATGTGTTTCTCAAGAATTTCTGTATAATCTTCGTCTGTTGGCTCATAATTCATGCTTTCTGCTGTTAGTTTTATAAAAGAGCATTGTGTAAAAAAGAAAGCAAAGACTACTAAAACTATCAATAAATACCATCTTGTTAACTTCATATTGTCCTCCATGGTTATCTATACTTATTATTTATTCAAAAAATATATGCAAAATTTAGACATTATAGAGAGCAAAATTGCTAGCCAGTCCGGAATTAACTCAGTTTTGTATCTTTTTAAGCAATTTTTTTACTACTTACTGATTTTCTACTACAATTCACCTATAAGCCACTTTAGGAGTGCTATAATAAGTCTTCTAGCCCAATCTGGAAGTTTTCCATATACCATGCCAGGAAACAGTTCTTCTGCAAGTTGTTCTTTGGTCATTCCTTTTTTATATACCTTCTCAGCTTCGGACAAGATTATTTGTCCTATTTCTATTTGTTGTTCTTCTTTAGTCATGTTTATTCACCCCCTTTCATATTTTGATTTTCCAGGCTGGCTAATAATTTCTTTGCCAAGCTTTTTAGAAACCCTTACTAAACATTCAATAAAAAAGCTGGAAACCTTTCAATTGAATATTGAGTAAAAAACAAAAGAAAGGGATAAAAGCCTAACATTCTTATAGGCAATTTTTGTGCTAAAAAACGATTATATGATAATTTTATAGTTCATATTGTAATAATTCGCTAATTTTCAGTAAGTTGCGGAATTTAATATTTATTTAATTGTTATATTTTAATTAAATTTAAATTTATTTTTTAATCAAATTCTGTTGCAGTTTCGTGACACTATTTTCAAATTTGTTACAATTTTGCTACATCAATTGTTTAATGTTTATTTATCCAAAATTAATTTATATTAAAAAAGGGTTGAATTAATTCAACCCTTCACATTTTTAATTTTATAACATCTAAATTTAATCCAATCCCAAAAATTTTAATTTTCTGTAAAGTGTATATCTACTAATTCCAAGCATTTTTGCCGCTTTTGTTTTCTTTCCATTTGATATTTTTAGAGCCTGTTTGAGAATATCAATTTCTGCTTTTTCAAGAATAGATTGAAGTGATGTATCAGTATTTCTTAATTGTTCTTCTGTTTTGGAAGAAATAATTTCAGACTCATTAACTCTTTTATCAAATTTTATAAAAACCAATTGTTCTTTTTTTATATAATCATCTTGAGCTAAAAGTACAGCTCTTTTAACAACATTTTTAAGTTCTCTTATATTCCCGGGCCAACCATAAGAGATAAGAGAATTCATAGCATCTTTTGATATACCAAGAATATTTTTTTTCATCTCGATACATGCTCTTCTTACAAAATAGTTTGCTATAGCTGGAATATCATCTTTTCTTTCTTCTAATGTTGGAATATCAATCTTAAACTCATTTAGTCTATAAAACAAATCATCTCTAAATGTTTTTTTGTTCACTTCTTCAATAATATTAATATTTGAAGCAACTATAATTCTTACATCAATTTGAATGGCTTCCTTACCACCCAATCGCTGGATTGTTTTCTCCTCAATAGCTCGCAGAAATTTTGATTGTAAATTTAATGGGAGATTATTAATTTCATCAAGGAATAAGGTTCCACCATTTGCCTGTTCAAATTTTCCTATATGAGTAGAAACTGCGTCTGTAAAAGCTCCTTTTTCATAACCAAATAATTCGCTTTCAAATAAGGATTCTGGGATAGCACCACAATCCACAGCAATAAATGGACCATCTTTTCTGGAACTTTTTTGGTGAATCATTCTGGCAATTAGTTCTTTTCCTGTTCCAGTTTTTCCCTCTAAAAATACACTCATATTGGTTGAAGCCACCTGTTCAACAAATTTAATAACCTTTCTAATCGGGGCACTTTCTCCCATCATTTCTTTAATACTTATTTTCTCATCCAGTCTATCTCTTAATAGTTTTACTTCACGGCTCAACCTCAAGTTATCCAGAGCTTTCTTAATGACTAAAATCATTTCTTCATTATCAAATGGCTTCTTGAGATAATCATAAGCACCTAATTTCATAGCTTCAACAGCAATTTTTATATCACCATAAGCAGTTAACATAATCACAATAATGGAATTATCATGTTGTTTTATTTTTTCTAAAACTTCTATTCCATTTATATCTGGAAGTTTTAGGTCCAGTAAAACAAGGTCTGGAGACGATTTCTTAACTTCCTTCAAGGCTTGCTTTCCATCTTCAGTTTGATATATTTCATAACCCTCTTTTGATAAAATCTTATTAAGAATCAGTCTCATATTTTTTTCATCATCAACTATTAAAATTTTTTCCATTCTTAAACTCTCCTACATCTTATTGAATTATGAGATTTGCAAAATACCCTTTTCTTGTCATTCCGTACTTGATACGGAATCCAATATCCTTTATTTAAATGGATTCCCGTTTTCACCTGAATGACAAATGAAGTAAAATTATCTATTTTGCACATCTCATTTATTGAATTATCAATTCATTTAATTGGAACAAACCGGGAATGTTAGAATAATGCAAGTGCCTTTTCCAATCTTACTATCAATATTCAAGCTCCCTTGGAGAGAATGCACAATCTGATGAACTAAACTCAAACCCAAACCTGTTCCACCTTTTTTTGTAGTAAAGAAAGGATTAAATACTTTTTGTAAATTTTCTTCAGATATTCCAACTCCTGTATCTGAAATACTTATTTCTACTTCTCTATTATTACCTTCAGCACTAATAATAAGTTTGCCACCTTCAGGCATTGCAGAAAGTGAATTCAATATTAAGTTCAAAAATACTCCTTCTATTTGATGTTCATCATAAAGAATATGTGGTAATTTTTTCGGAAGTTTTTTAATAATCTGCACTTTTTGATTTGAACATTTCGTTTCAACAAGTGAGTAAACCTTTAATATGGGTTTCAAAATATCGCCTTCTATCAATGATATTTCTCTGGGTTTAGCAAACTCTAACAAGGAAGTTATAGTTCGGTTTGCTTGTTCAGAAGATTGATTGATAATATCCAACAATTCCATTATTTCACTGTCTTTATCTTTATAGATAGAATTAAAATATTGAACAGTAGAACTAATTACAGCTAAAGGGTTTCGTATTTCATGAGCAACACCTGCAGCTAATTCGCCAACACCTGCTAATCGTTCTGATATGCGTAATTGTGCCTCCAATTTTTTTCTTTCAGAAATTTCATCTTTCAATTGAATGTTTGCTTCTGTGAGTTTCTTGGTTCGTTTAGCAACCAATCTTTTTAATTCTTTATTTAATTTCTGTTTAGACTTGTAATGATAGAAAATAAAAAACCATAAAATTACAATTATCAATATAATAAACAATAGACGCATTTGAACTAATTTTTGTCTATCAACCTCTAATCTTTGAATTTCATTATCCCTTTGTAAAAGAGTAATTTCTTTTTCTTTTTTTTCTGTTTCATATTTAGTTTGCATTTCAGCAATATGTTTATCAGATTCTTCATTAAATATACTATCTTTAATGGATGAATAAAGTTTATAAAAGTCTAAAGCTTTTTGAAAATTATTTTTAGCTGTATAAAATTCAGATAAATAGATATAACTTTCCTGGAGAATATTATCTGCTTCAATTTCTTGAGCTAATTTCAAACCTTTTTCAAGAAACAAAATTGCTTTGTCATAATTTTGTAATTTTAAGTAAAGGCTTCCAATATTGTTAGAAGAGTTAGCAACTCCAAATTTATCACCAATTTCTTCTTTAATTGTAATTGATTTCAGAAGATATTCTACCGCTTTATTATAATTGTCTAAAGAACAATAGACATTACCAATATTGTTAAAAGATGCAGCAATACTTTTTTCGTCACCAATCTCTTCAAAAATTTTCAATGATTTCAGATAATATTCTAAAGCTTTTTCATAATTGCCCAAAGCATCATAAATAATTCCAATGTTGTTTACACAATTAGCAATACTATTTTTATCTCCAATTTCTTCTCTAATCTTTAATGATTTAAGATGATACTCCAAAGCTTTATCATAATTGCCTAAATTTTTATAAACTGTCCCAATATTATTTAGAGTAATTGCTATAAATTTTTTATCGTCTATTTCTTCATATATTTGTAAAGAGTTTAGATAATATTCTAAAGCCTTTTCATAATTACCCAAAGCATCATAAATAATTCCGATGTTATTTGCACAATTAGCAACACCATTTTTATCCCCAATTTCTTCTCTAATCTCTAATGATTTGAAATGATATTCTAAAGCTTTATCATAATTGCTTAAATCTTCATAAACATTTCCAATATTGTTTAAAGTAATTGATATAAATTTTTTATCCTCTATTTCTTCATATATTTGTAAGGATTTTAGATAATATTCTAAGGCTTTGTTGAAGTCACTTAAAATACTACATATAATTCCAAGGTTGTTCAAAATCGCAGCAATACTTTTTTTATCACCAATCTCTTCAAAAATTTTCAATGATTTCTGATAATACTCTAATGCTTTATTATTATTACCTAAATAATAGTTACCTAAAGCAAGATTACTCAAAGCATTGGCTTTTTCTTTTGTATTGTTTAATTTTTCTGCTAATTCTAAAGCTTGTGTGCTATATTCCAAACTCCTTTCAATTGATATTTTTAAATATTCTTTTGAAAGCTTATTTAACACACATATTTTCTCATTGCCAGATATAGTATCTAAGACATTTTTAAGGCTATCTATTTCTGTGGTTTTAGAAAATAAGGAAGAAGTAATTAAAAAAATCGCGAAAATAATGATTATATTTTTCAATTGATTTTCTGTTTTATTAATTTGAAATTATATGTACTTACGAAATCGTTTTAATTTTAATCTTTTCATTCTACAAAAATTATTCTGCAAATATAAGTTTTATAGCAACCGGACGATGGTCTGAGATATTCTTGTAATAAACATCCCAATCACCTTCTAAATACTTATCAATTGTAATTGTTTTTATTGTTGAACCTGGGTTCTCAAATTCATCAAAAAGTTCATTAGTAATAAGTATATGATCTAAATGACTGGGCCAATATGGATATGACCAATCCGAAATGCTATCTGCAGCAATTTCCATATCTGCAAAAGTATAATTATCTGAATCTCCAATAAAATTCCAGAATACATTTTGCTCTTCTGGTTCATTAATATCATCATTCAAATCACCTAATATTATTACTGCAACATCCGAGAAGTTATCCTCAATAAATTTATCCAATTTTATGCAAGCATCTTTTCTTCTTGCTTGGTTTTTCTCTCCGCCCATTGCCTTCAAATGATTGTTGATTATTAAAATTGGCGTTTTTTTATATAGCAATTCCATTACTAACGGATGTCGGGGAAATGCATATTGGTCATCTGTATAAATCTCATAAATTTTTCCAACAGTAATATCATCAATTTTTTTATACAAATAAGCAAGATTCATTTCCCATTCATCACTATTTGCACGATAGCCATCCCATACATTCACCGAATCAATCTGATTTAATTTTTCTATCAAAAAAGTAAATGAAGAATCACTTTGAATTTCCTGAAAACCAACTATATCTACATCAAGATAATAAATAACCTTAGCAACATAATCAACAGTAGTCTCTTTATTCTTTGGAAAATTTTGTAAGTTCCATGTCATAACTTCAAAAGTGGAATCTGAACCGAAAAATAGATTATCAAGTGTTAAAAATGTGGAGTCTGCTGAATTGCCATAAATATTGAAGCAGAATAAGATAGTCGTTAATCCAAACATTAATAATTTTTTCATAGCATTGCCTTTCTACAATTAATACTTAAATATTCCAAAACTTTCACATTTATTATCTTTAAACATAGATTTCCATTATAAATGTCAATTTATTTAAAGTTATGATTTAGTATATTCATACGGTTAAAAAATAGAAATACCAGAAAATTTAGATTAAATTAATCCTTTTTTCTCTTGACTATTTTTCTTTATATTTATAAAAAGTAAAATCAATAAAATATACATGTCCCGAAAACAAATCGGGACCCAAAGGAGCATAAAAATGCTATTTCAGTTGATTAATGTTGTTATATTCTTTTTTGTGTGTCCTTTGTGCCGGCTTTGTGTCCTTTGTGGTTAATCTATTTTCAAGGGAAAAATCAGGAATTAATGTTCGTGTCCGTCTGTGCGCCTGTCTAGGCTTGGCCTAGCCAAGACTGGCCGAGACCGATAAGTTCGTGCCTGTTCGTGGTAAAAAAGATGAAAAAGATTAGCCACTAACTAACACGAACGAGCACAAACCTTTAATCAAAGTTTTATTGGGGCAAGATGAAAAATCAGGAAATTATTTAGTATGATTATCAAAAACGGAAAAGTTGCTCTTTTGGGAGAAGATAAATTTTTAGATGTTGATATAAAAGTTGAACAAGAGAAAATTACTGAAATAGGAAAGAATTTATCAGAAGACACTAAAATTCTGGATGCAGACGGACTTCTTGTTTTTCCAGGTGGGATTGACCCTCATGTCCACTTTGATGAACCCGGATATACTTTTAATGAAGATTTTTATCACGGAACTTGTGCAGCTGCTTCTGGTGGAATTACTACAGTTATTGATATGCCGTGCACTTCCATTCCTCCAGTAACAAATATAAACAATCTCTTTACAAAACTAAATATTATAAAGAAAAAGGCAATAGTAGATTTCGGATTATATGGTGGGGTTTCTTCCCAGTCTTTTGAAGAAGGCTATTTACAAAATATGGAAGAACTATCCAGATTTGTACTCGGTTTCAAAACATATTTCATCTCTGGTATGGATACTTTCGGACGATTGAATCTTTCTCAATTTAAGAAAGTTTTAATAAAAGCAAAAGAACTGAATTTGCCAATTCTCCTCCATGCTGAGGACTATAATTATGTCAAAAAAGCAACCGAGATTGTTAAAAAAGAGGGGCACTTGCCAATACACTATTATGCTTCTCGTCCTGAAAAAGCAGAAATTATTGCAGTTTCAACAGCAATAAAAATTGCAAAACATTTTGATGTTAACTTACATATTGTTCATATAGGAACTGCAAAAGCCGCCAAAATTGTTAGTAAAAGTAATGCCACTTGCGAGACAGAACCACATTATCTTGAATTTGATATGAATGATTTTGAAAAAATTGGTTCGGCTTTAAAGACAACTCCTTCTGTGAAATCATCTCCAAACAAGGAAAAATTATGGAAATACCTATCAAATGATTCTATCAATTTCGTTGCATCTGACCATGCCCCTTGTCCAAAAAAAGCAAAAAAGACCGGTTCTATTTGGACAGACTATGCTGGTATCCCCGGATGTGGAACATTATTTCCTTATATGTTTTCAGAAGGATTTATGAAAGGAAGACTCAACTTAATCAGGTTTGTAGAAATAATTTCAGAAAATGCTGCGAAAAGATATGGAATTTTCCATAAAAAAGGTTCAATAGAAGTTGGAAAAGATGCAGATTTTGTTTTAGTCAATCCTAAAAAAAATTGGATTGTTAAAGGAAAGGATTTTTATTCAAAAGGAAAAATTACACCATTTGAAGGATTTGAACTGAAAGGCAAAATTACTAAAACGATTCTTAGAGGAAAAGTTATTTATGACTCTGAAAAAGGAATATTGGCTGAAAAAGGATATGGAAAATTTCTAAAGCCATAGACAAATAATATTTGCCACAGATATGCACAGATTTAACATAGACAATATATTTTATCAGTAAATATCCCCGCCTGCCCCCGATTTCATCGGGGCTCCGCGGGCAAATGTGTAAATCTGCTTGCCTTGCCGTAGTTTGACGAAGGCAGGTGGCTATCAAAGGTTACTATGGATATAGAAGGCATTGTTCTTGCAGCAGGTTTTTCAAAAAGAGCTGGAATTTTCAAAATGGAATTGATGATTGATAACAAGACAATGATTGAACAAAGCATTCAAGGAATGTATAATGTTTGTTCAAAAATCATTGTTGTATGTGGGTATAAAATTGAAAGAATAAGAAAAATTTTGAAAAATTACGAAAAAGTTAAGATAGTTCTAAATAGGAATTATAAAAAAGGTATGTTCAGTTCAGTAAAAACTGGCATCCAGCACATAAAATCAGACAAGTTTTTCTTGCTTCCAGGAGATGTCCCATTTGTCAAAAAAGGGGTATATAAAAAAATGCTGTCTATTCAAGGAGATATTGTTATCCCATCCTATAAAGGCAGAAAAGGCCATCCTGTCCTGATTAAATCATATTTGATTAGTGAAATACTTGCTGAACCAGAAAACTCAAATCTGAAAATATTCATAAATCGTAAAGGATATACTTTGATAGAAGTAGAAGATAAAGCAATCCTCCTTGATATTGATACATTAGAAGATTATAAAAAAGCAGAAGTTAGGGGTTAAAAGTTAGGAGTTAGAGGTTAGAAGTTAGAAAACATTTAAAGTGAAATTATAATAAAATATAATCAGTGTAAATCTGTGGTTAATAAAATATTGTTCGTGTCCGTCTGGGCGCCGAGACCGGTTAGTTCGTGTGGTTTGTGGCAAAAAAAGGATTTACAAATGAAAATTTTGGATGACTTAGCAAAAAGTATTTCATCATATCCTGTGAAAGAGGTATTTGCAGGAGTATTTGATACTGTGGTTTGGAGTAAAAATCTTGGATTCGCAAGTACTATACAAGAAAAGGAAACCCCACATCAAGGCATAAGAGAGGCTGGCAATTTGATTAATAAAAATGTAAAAGAACTCGGTCAGTATGTATTTTCTGAAAACTGGTTAGAAGCTTCTTTGGGAATGGCAGCAATCAATAGTGCTTTACCTGTTGAACAAGAGAAATTGAGAACCATTAATGCACAAGAAATAATTCTAAAAAAAGGAAAAGGGAAAATTGTTGGAGTGATTGGCCATTTTCCATTTCTAGAAAAAATAGGGCAGAAATTCAAAAAAATTTATGTTTTTGAGAAACAACCTAAAAATAACGACTTACGAGAAGAAGATATTCCAAAATATCTACCTGAAGCAGATGTAGTTGCAATCACATCAACCTCTCTTACAAATCATACATTTGAAAACATTGTTAAATGTATTAAAAAGGATAGTTATGTTATAATGCTTGGTCCCACTACACCTGTCTCCCCTATCCTTTTTGATTATGGCGTTGATGCAATTTCTGGCTTATTTGTCAGAAAAGAAAATATTAATTTTGTTATTACGCAGGTTAAAGAAGCCACCCCTTATAGAAACATCAGAGGTAAAGAATATGTAACAATTTTGAAGGAGGATTACATTGATTAATATATTTGAAGAAATAGTGAAACTCAAAAAAAACGGTGGAGATGCTGTTCTTGTTACTGTCGTAAATAAAGAAGGACATGGACCCTCACAAATTGGCGGCAAAATGCTTGTTTTTCCGGATGGAAAACGAATTGGAACTGTTGGTGGCGGCGCTATTGAAAAAGCTGCTCTATTAAAAGCAAATAATATATTTTCCTCAAAGAAAAACATTTTAGTGAAATATAACCTGAGTAATGATGAGAAAATTGTAGATGATAAAAATCTCGGGATGATTTGTGGTGGAAAAGTTACACTCTTTTATGACTATTTTGGTTCACGAGAAAACATTTACATTTTTGGTGCAGGATATATTGGGAAAGCTCTTATATATCATTTAAAAAATCTCAACTTTTCTGTAACATTATATGATTGCCGTAAAGGAGAGCTTGAAAATATAAATGGGATTCGCAAAATATATGTTAAAAATTATAATGACGCTCTCAAAGATGAAAAAATTAAGGCAGAAAGTTACATCATTGTGACCACACACTCACATGAATTTGATTATCTCGTTTTAAAAAACATTTTTAAGGCTGATTGCAAACCAAAATATATTGGAGTGGTCGCATCTCTTTCTAAAGGGAAAGCAATAATAAAAAGGATAAAGGAAAAATTTACTAAAAATATTAATTTTGATAACCTTTATATGCCAGTTGGCTTGGATATTGGTGGAAGAACTCCTGATGAAATTGCAATTTCAATTATTGCTGAAATTCAAGCAATACAATATAAAAAGGATAATGTTCCACATTTAAGAAAAGATTGGAGATAGTATGATAAATGAAATACGAGTAAATAGCTGGAATGAACTACAGGAAAAATTATTTGAAGATTCATGGAATCCCGAGTTGGGCCGTTTTCGTTCAAGGTATGCATTTCGTGGACTTTCAGATGCGAATTTCAAATTGAAGACTACATTGATTCGTCTCGGTGGTAATTTTATAGAATTAGAACACCACTTGTTGCGTAATTTCAGCAAATATGCTCATAGAAATGTTGTAGAGCATGATTCGGTATGGCATTGGCTTGGTGTAGCTCAACATCATGGACTACCTACACGGCTTCTTGATTGGACATACTCACCTTATGTAGCAATGCATTTTGCAACAGCAAATATAGAAAAATTTGATATTGACGGTGTTGTTTGGGCAGTAAATTATATAAAAGCACATAAGTTGTTGCCTGCTATTCTTAAGGAGGAACTACAAAAAGAGGGGGCAAACGCTTTTACTGTCAAAATGCTTATGAAGCATGTTAACTCTTTAGAAGAATTAGACAATTTATCGCCTCAAAAGGACTTTGTAATTTTTCTTGAACCTCCATCAATTGATGATAGATTTATCAATCAGTTTGCCTTCTTCTCAACTTCATCAAATCCAAAACTTGTCCTTGATGATTGGCTTTTGGATTATCCAGATATATGGCAAAAAATTATCATACCTGCTGAATTAAAATGGGAAATCCGTGATAAATTAGACCAGGCAAATATAACAGAAAGAGTTTTATTTCCCGGACTTGATGGTCTAAGCCAGTGGTTAAAAAGACAGTATGGTCCAAAGATATAAGCTTTGACAGAAAGAGGAGTATATTTATATCAATTATCCGCCATAGGTGGATCTCCGACAAAGTCGGGATGTGCCTTTGGCATGACGCCTCTGGCGGAAATGTGGATGGAAAACCTTATAAGACTAATAAACTGATCCTACTACTTTAAAACTTCGTAGGATAAATCCTCCTTCGTTAACCCCTGCCTGTCCCGATTTTTCGGGAATGCATCTGGACTGAGCACAGGTTTTGATGAGGTAAAACGAAAACTCAAGTGAGCTGTCAGGGACCATTCCCTGACAGCCATTTGTGTCATGGTATGGATCATGACGCCCCAGTTTAAAAAACAGAGACTCGACTCGAATTTTACTGATAAATATCCAATAATATATTTAGGTAAAACGAAAATTCGAGTCGGATTTCAGTAAAAATCTGTTAATCAAATTAAAGCATACTTCAAATCTATATTCTTTATCAGAACGAAGGTCGGTGATTGGGGTTATCTCTTTATTTAATATATCGCGAATGTCTGAATAATCAATTTCAGTATTTTTTTTGTTGATTAAATATTTCTCAAGCAAAACTAATCTTCGTGGATATTCATTTAAACTGCCGACAGCAAGCTTTATTTCAACGATTTTTTCATTCTTTATTTTCTTTAAACCTGCTAATGAAACTTTTGCAATTGACAGAGCTTTGCGAGACCCAACTTTTTGATAAAATGTATCAAATCCATTTTCAGCATCTTCCGGGATTAAAATAGCTTTAATAATCTCATCAGAATTTAATATGAATCTTTTATACCCCAGATAGAAATTTTTTAAATCAACTATTCTGCTGTTGTCTTTGGAACATAATACTAATTTAGCGTCAAGAACGAGTAGTAAAGGCACCACATCTGCTGTTGGCGAACTGTTTGCAATATTACCTCCAATAGTTGCAAGGGATTGTATGATAGGCGATGCAAATTTTTTTAAAGAATTCTGGAAAAAGGGTAATTTTTTATTAAGTAAATCAGATTCAATTATTTGCTGAAAAGTTGTGGTTGAACCAATCACAATATAATTTCCATCTTCAGCGATTCCATTTAACTCTTTAATATGATTGATAAGAATTATTGTGGAATTTTTAATGATATTCTTCTTTATTTGAATATTTATATCAGTTCCACCTGCAAGATAGTATTTATTTTTCTTTGTTTTTGAAATTATTTCATATAATTCTTTTAGATTAGCTGGTTTTATAAATTTCATAATCAACCTATTTAGTTATTCAAAGATTACTCAAATACTTAATTCTTTCATTCTTTTACAAGCAATCATTATTGATTCAAAGATTTTTTTATAACCTGTACATCTGCATATATTTCCAGAAACCGCTTCTTTTATTTTATCAAGATTTGGCTCTCCACCATTTATTAAATAATAATAAGATGAGACCAAAATACCCGGAAAGCAAAATCCGCATTGAACAGCATTAGTTTCATCAAAGCAGTTTATGAGCAATTTACCTACAGGTTTTTTAGCAATCTCTTCTGAAGTAATTACCGATTTTCCTTCAATATTACAAGCATTGACAAGGCAGCTTGTTACAGGTTTTCCGTCAAGCAGCACGGTGCAAGCACCGCATTCACCTTCACCGCAACCTTCTTTTGTTCCAAGAAGTCCAAAATCTTCTCGCAAAATATCTAATAATCTTTTCATTGGGTCAACATCTATGCTGGCTTCTTTATAATTTAAAGTAAAATTTATTTTCATATGAAAATCCTTTGCCACAGAGACACAGAGAACACAGAGATAAAAGTAAAATTACGAATTACAAGTACATTGCAATGATCCTAACACCATTTATAATGGTGTTTATTACTCTCAAATAAGAATTTCAAAGTTGAGATAAACAGGATTGCAAATCCTGTTGGATCAGATGATTTCATAATCAACTCTGTATACTTGATTATTTTCATGCTCATTTGCGTCCCGCTTCTTTTCGGGACATGTGTGTTTCATATGTAAATCTCTTTTCTTTATCTCAATTCGGGGTTTAGCCTGTTTTTTTCATTTCATTTTTTTATCTTAATTGCTTTAAGAATCCTTTCGGGAGTAAGTGGTATCTCATCAATAAAAATTTTAGTTGCATTGTAGAAAGCATTTCTAATTGCAGGTGCAGGGGTATGCATTGGAATTTCCCCAAGTCCTTTTGGAAAATCATTATCTGTATGTATAAATTCAACATCAATATCAGGAACATCACAAGAAGTTGGTAATGCATAATCTGTGAAACTTTGAATTCTTCCATAATCCTTTTTATAGAAAAACTCAGTAAGTCCATAGCCAACACCTTGCACAATTCCACCTTCAGCTTGACCTTCAGCTACTTTCTGATTTACCACATACCCAACATCAAATACAGTCCAAATCTTCTTTGGCTCAATTTTATATATTTCCGAATGATAAAATATTTCTGCAATGCAGGCTACCCAGGAATAATCCTTATATGCAATTCCTTGAAAAGTCTCATCATTGAATATTACAGATGGGTCTGGGATAAAATTCAATCTATATTCTTTTGGAAATTCTTGAATGTTATTCTTTATATAATTTTCAATATCAGAATTTAAATCCTTCCGAATTTTAAAAGATAACTTACGAAGCAGATTTCCAACAATATAAATCGTTCTTGAAGCAACAGTTGGTCCGCTATTTGGAGTCTTGCTTGTATTTGGAATTTGCACAATAATTTTTTCAAATGGATATTTAAGAGCCTCATTAACCAATTGAGCAAGTGTCGTATGCGCACCCTGACCCATATCAACATTTGATACAAAAACTTTAATTATACCTGATTTCTCAATTACCATTTTTACTTCTGAGTTGAGAACTCTCTCTCCATTCCCAGTATAACCGCTACCATGATAGCCAATAGAAAGCCCGATCCCTTTTTTATCTTTGTGGGTCTTATTGAATTCTGCGAATTCATTCTTCTTTTTATGGTAGTTGGATTTTTCTATTACTCTTTCAAAACAATCTAAAAGATGATTTTCTGTAATTTTCTGGCTGCTTGGAAATTCATCACCGATTTTGAAAATATTCCTTTTTCGGAAAATGTATGGGTCAAGATGCAAACTTTCAGCAATCCTATCAATGTGAGATTCAATAGCAAAGAATGCTTGCGGAGCACCGAATCCACGAAATGCTCCATTTGATGGGGTATTACTTCTGAGCAATCTTCCTTTTATAAAAACATCATTACAGGAATATCCTCCGCCTGCATGAAGGACTCCACGAGAAAGCACGACTGGAGAAAGGGTTTGATATGCACCTGCATCTAACTTATAATCAATATTCATCTTTTTGATTTTTTGAGTTTTTGGGTCCGTATGAGTATCAATTTCAACTCTGGATGGATGGCGTTTGGTTGTAATTTGAATATCATCACTTCTATCCAAAACAATTTTGACAGGTTTCTTACTTTTATATGACAGCAGAGATGCAATTCCTGCAACAATATTGGGGAAATCCTCTTTACCTCCAAATGCTCCACCAATTCCTTCTGAAGTTTCAATAATTGCTTCTTTTATTGCATCTCCCATAATAGATTCTACAGCATCTTTTACAAAGAATGGGCATTGCATTGTGCCTTTAACAAACATTGTTTTATCAGTAGGATTATAGACCGCTATCATCCCTTGAGGTTCAAGATAAGCTTGTTCTTGATAAGGTGTGTAGTAAACTGAATGATTATGAATCCAATCTTTTTTAGGTTTAACATTTTTTGTATGGTCAATAATAATTGTTTTACCAAAGGAATTAGCTTCATTGTTTAAAGTTTTTTTAACATCGGTTAATGCAGGTAGTTCTTCAAAGTCTATTTGGATTTTATTGATAAATTCTTTTAATATTTCTTTTGATGGATGAGCGATTCCCATAATTATCTGTCCAAAATGATGAACTTCTTTATCCACCATAAATGGCTGGTCACATTCTGGCTCGGGCACAATATTTTTTCCAGGAATATCTTTGGCTGAAATTATTGTAAATTGAGATAAATTGAATTCCTTGGGAAAGTTTATTTTTTTGATTATTCCATGATGAATAGACGAATATAGGAATTGTCCATATATCATTCCATCATAAGAATAGTCATCCAGAAATTTTGCTTTTCCTTCTAATTTTTTTCGAGCATCTACCTTTCTAACATTTTTCATCTGACAATTCTTTTTTCGCCACGAATTTACCCTGTGAAATCCTTCAAAGAAGGAATCCCGATATATCGGGATTATTTCACAGGGCAGGCACGAACAAACACGAACAATATTTTATTCATAATTTTTATGTTCCGTTTTGTCAACTCATTGATATGTATGTTTTCATCTAAAAATTCTTTATCACAGAGAATCATTCCGTCCACACAGGAATATGCTTTATTTCTATTCCTTTTTTTGATAATTACTAATCAATTTTTTGACCGCTGATAAATTTGGAGAAATTGCATCTGGAATAATTATGTTATCTTCAACTGCCTTTAAATCTTTCAAACCACTTCCTGTTATTAGAACCACATTTTTGGCATTTCTATTTATTTTATTTAATTTGTCAAATTTTAGCATTCCAGCAAAGGAAGCAACACCAGCGGGTTCTGCAAAGATTCCTGTATTCTCACTTAAAAGTTTTGAAGCAGAAATTATTTCTTCATCAGAAACGGAAACCCATTCACCATTATATTCTTTTATAAATCCTTTAGTCATCCAGAAATTTCGAGGAATATCAACTGAAATGGAATCAGCAATTGTATGGCTCTTTTTTGATATAAATTTTTCAGATTCAAGATTTCTAACAACATTATCGCTTCCTTTGGATTGAACTGCAACTATTGTGGGAATTTTATCAATAACATCTAATTTCAGCAAATCCTCAAATCCTTTATAAACACCAGATATAATAACGCCATCACCAACTGGCACGAAAATCCTATCAGGTAATTGCTTGTTTAGTTGCTGATAAATTTCGAATGAAACTGTCTTTTTGCCTTCAATTGTAAGTGGATTGTAAGCTGTATTACGATTATACCAGCCAAACTTCCTTGTTGCCTCTACACTCAAATCAAATGCATCATCATAAGTTCCATCTATTGGAATTATTAATCCGCCATACATTACAATTTGTATCAACTTTGCTTTTGGAGCAGAAGCAGGAACAAATACAATTGCCATTTGATTTTGTGAAGCACAGATACCGGCAAGTGAAGAGCCAGCATTTCCAGTTGACGCTACTATCATCGTATTAATTCCGTTTTCTTTAGCATAAGCAGAAACAAGGTTTGAGGCACGGTCTTTAAAAGAAAATGTCGGATTTTGTGAGTCATCCTTTATATATAATTGAAAAGGAAGTTCCAATCTTGCCGACATGTCTGACATTCTCAATGACTTGATTAAATATAAAGGAGTATGTCCAACTTTTAGAAACGATAGATTTTGTATTGAATTAATTGGCAGTAATTGAATAAACTTATTATTTATTAATTTTTGAAATAGATTTTCATTATTATATAAATCTTTTATTTTTTGGTAGTTATAAACAGTTTTTAAAATTCCTTGAGGAGGACAGTTGGTATTGTTTTTCTTTTCACAATCAGGGCACAAATATGTTACATTTTCAGGTGGATATTTCTTTCCACAAGTTATACATTTAAAATAAAATTTATTTTTCATATTTATATTTAATTTTACCACCCCGATACAGTCGTTCCTCCTTACGGGGCAGGCCGAGAACACCGAGTTTTACGGAAAATTATTTATCTATTTTTATTCGTTGTCCTTCGGTGTTCTCGGCCTGCCTGGCGTAGCCTTGGCAAAGACAGGTGGTTAATTTTATTTATACTCTTTCAACAAACCTGTTCGTTCATTAAATTCATTGATTTCTTCATCCCATTTATCAACCTTTGCAAATTGTTTATTCCAATAATTTTCATCATACCACTGAGCATTCAATTCATCAAGGGTTTTACCTTGTTGTTCAATCCATGTAAAGTATTTCAGATTATGCATACGCCTTTTGTCATAATAGGTCATTTCAATCATACTATCAGTGGTAATTCCCATTAAATCAGCATAAAAACAGGTAGCCGCCTTTTCGTGATTATATTCACCAAACTTTTCTCTTTCTTCAATTATACGAGATTGATACATTTCCATTGAATCGGTAGCAACAGTCAATATAACATCATTTCCATTCATTTCGTAATATTTTGCCATTTTGATTGCACCCATTAAATTTGCAATAGATGAAATTCCTAAAAGGTCAAGTTTGTTCACTAATTTGGCATCAATTTTTTTATCTTCTATGAGAAATTTCTTTCCTGCTGGTTCATTAAACAACCTCATAATGTGCATATTAGGTTCATCATCTATATCGGCAACCATATCCATATTTTTTACATTATGTATCCAGGGAACATGCTTGTCACCGATACCTTCTATTCTATGTCCACCATATCCATTAAGAAGAAGTGTGGGGCACTGCAGCGCCTCTCCTGCACAAATTTTTATCAAAGGAAATTTTTCTCTCAAATAATCGCAAGAGCCCAGGGTTCCAGCAGAGCCCTGAGTTAAGAAAACTGCACTTAATCTTTGAGCTTCTTTTTTCTCATTATTAAAAACTTCTTCCATTGCTCTACCTGTAACTGCATAATGCCACAAAGCATTCCCTATTTCATCAAATTGATTAAGCACAACAATTTCATCTCCTCTTTCGGCTTTCAGCTCTTTTGTTTTATCGTAAACTTCTTTTACATTACTTTCACAGCCAGGAGTTGCATAAACTTCTGCTCCAATTTTACGCAACCAGTCAAATCGTTCCTTTGACATCATTTCGGGCAATATAGCAATTGATTGGCACCCAAGAAGATAGGAATCATAAGCTCCGCCACGACAATAGTTACCTGTAGATGGCCAGAGAGCTTTCTGTGTTGTAGGATCAAATTCACCACTAACTAGTTTTTCTACAAGGGGACCAAAAGTAGCTCCAACTTTATGAGAACCTGTTGGAAAGAATTTCCCAATTAACATAAGAATTCGTGCTTTAACTCCAGTTAATTCTGAAGGCAATTCAATATAGTTAACTCCACCAAAACCACCTCCAAATTTTTTCGGTTCATTTTTCCAGGTAATTCGGAAAAGATTTAATGAATTAAGATCCCATAAACCAATATTTTTTAATTTATTTTTTATTTTTTCTGGAATTAATTCTGGATTACGCATTTGTTTATATGTAGGAATAATAATGTGTTTTTCCCTACATCGTTTTATTGTATTTTCAAGTATTTGTTCTTTTGATTTCATGGTTTCTCCGTATAATTTTAAAGCTACAAAATTATAAAGTTTATTTTTTCTTTGTCACTTTATTTAACAATTATAGTCCCTGTTTTCCCTTGGAGAGCATCAACAGCATTTTTCAGAGAAGTAATTATTGCTCTTTCTCCACCACCTTTTATAAATCTGATTGCAGCAGTTACTTTGGGTCCCATACTTCCGGCGAGGAAATGTCCTTCTTCAAGATATTCTTCTGCGTCTGCAACGGTTATCTTTCCCAAAGCTTTTTCGTCTGGTTTGCCAAAATTTATATATGCATTTTCTACATCAGTTAAAATCAAATAGATATCAGCATTAACAGATTGAGCAAGTTTATTTCCAGCTTTATCCTTATCAATAACCGCTTCCAATCCAACTAAAGTTCCGTCGGATTTTTTCATCACTGGAATACCACCGCCACCTGATGCGATAACAATTGCATGTGCATCCACTAACGCCTGTATGCAGTCTGATTCAACAATACCATAAGGTTCAGGTGAAGGAACAACTCGTCTCCAGTTTTTTTCTCCATTTGGCTTGACTTTTTTTACAACATAACCTTTTTTTTCTTTTAATTCTAAAGCCTTTTCTTTAGTATAAAAAGGACCAACAGGTTTGGTTGGATCATCAAAATCAGGGTCATCTTCTCTCACCAATACCTGAGTTACCACAGTTGTAATAGGAATATTTTTTCCTTTTCGCATAAAATAGTTCTGCAAAGTATTTTGGAACATATATCCAATCTGTCCTTGAGTCATTGCACCAACAATATCCATTGGTTGTGCTGGAACGAGTTTATTTCCTTCTTCCTGTTGAATTAAAAGATTTCCAGCTTGAGGTCCATTTCCGTGTGTAATAATTAGTTTATATCCCATTGCATTTATTTTTACAAGTTGCTCACAGGTAACAGCCACATTTTTAAATTGTTCTTTGGCAGTTCCTTTTTCATTAGACTGTTTGATAGCATTTCCACCCAGAGCTATTACAACGAGTTTCTTTTTTTGTGTCATTTATATTTCTCCTTAAATTCTTCAACTCATCTTCTACTCTTTTCTTTTAGAAAACAAAAGGGGAAAAAAGGAAATAAGTAACCTGATTTTCCTAATATTTTCCTCTCTTAAGAGAGTGTGTCAGCATGAATTTTATATATCAACTTTCATTCCAGCAATAGTCATTGCCATAATTGTTTTTTGGATATGTAAACGATTTTCAGCAATATCAATTATGATAGACCTATGTCCACTTGCAACCTCATCAGTAACTTCTTTTCCCCTATCTACAGGCATTGGATGAATAAACAAGCCATTATTGGTCCTTTTCATCCGTTCTTCTGTGCATATCCAGTTTGTCATTTTGCTTGCTCTTTCTATTTCTGCTTGTTTTCCAATTTGATAGAAATCGGGACCAAACCAGTTACGGGAATAAACAAATTCTACATCACTTGCATAAGCTTCATCAGGACTGTTGCAAATATCAAATGTTTTCCCATTAGCTTTGCAATTTGCTTTTACTTTTGCTATCTCTTCTTCGGGAAGGTCATAACCTTTTGGAAAAGCTAATCGGACATTCATTCCTAAGCGAGAAGTAGCAAGCAGATTTTCATGAACTGAACAATATGAACGAGCCAAATTTCCATGAGCCCATGTCATAAGCACAGTTTTTCCTTGCAAATCACCTTTGTGGTCCTGCATTCCCATCACATCTGCAAGCCCCTGGCAGGGATGATACTTATCATCTGCCATATTGATAACAGGAGCGTTCATATATTTTGCATATTCTCTGAGAAGAGCATCACCCTCACCATAATTTTCTACAGAAATTTCCAGAATTCTAATTCCTAATCCGCAAGCATATCTATCAAGAACTTTAGCAGCATCTTCAATAGTTTCGCCAGCTTGAACTTCTACTCCGATACTGGTTTTTCTCAATCGCATTGTTTTGGGTTCCAGAAATTGTGCATGTCCACCTAACTCTGTTGCAGCAGCTTCAAAAGAGATTCTGGTTCTCAAAGATGGATTGTAGAAAAACATCAAAAAAGTTTTATCTTTTAATAATTGATTATATTTATCGCTGTATCTATCAGCTTTCATCTCTTTTGCTAATTTTAATATAGCATTAATCTCTTGCACCGATAGCTCTTGAGTGCAAATAATATCTTTTCCTTTTATATCTATTAACATTTTATCTCCTATCGAAATTTAAAATATAAAATACAAAACTCAAAATGCAAAATGAGACTTACCAAAAAAGGTGTTCTTCTCAGTCTAAAATCATTTTTAATTTGTAATTTTCTACTTGTCATTTTTTGTTTTTTAATTTCTTTTGAGTGGTGATAATTGATTGAGCAATTATATTTGCCAGTTCTTCAAATTCTTGAAGTATATTCTTGAGTTTATGGGCAGGAATTAATTCAGCTTTTTCAATTACATTTAACCAGAAAATAGATTCTCTTAATTCTTTGAGAACTATTTTAAGTTTATGGATAAAATCAGCATTACTTTCAGAACCTCTTGCTTCTTCATAATTTGCACCACCAGAAGTTCCAGCTTTAAGCAATTGATTACCGATATGTTTTCCCACAAAATCTTTTGGTAAAGCTCTAACTAATTTAATTACTCGAACTGCTAATTCAATAAACCTACGAGAAATATCATCACCTTTCATTTCACATTCCTATTTCTTTTTAATTTTTAATTTTATATTTTTAATTTTATATTTTTAATTTTATATTTTTCCCCGATTTATCCATTCTCTGTAGTCCCGATTCAATCGGGACGAAGGATGAATCGGGATCCCGCTGGAAGCGGGAAATTTTTCTATAATCTACCACCCATTAGAAGTGCCATTATAGCTTTTTGAGCATGAAGACGGTTTTCCGCTTCATCATAAATTACACTTTGAGGACCATCAATCACGGCATCAGTTACTTCCATATCACGGTCTGCAGGTAAGCAGTGCATATAAATTCCATTCTTATCAATTAATTCCATTCTTTTCTCATCACAAATCCAATCTTTATTTTTTTCGAAAAGAGATTTCATACCATCCAGATTTTCGTGTTTTACAATTTTACCATTTTCATTTACTTTAGCAAAATAATCAAATGCTCCCCAGGATTTAGGATAAACCACTTGTGCTCCTTTGAAAGCATCCTCCATATTGTCAGTCTCTTCAAATGTGCTATTGTTCATTTCTGCATATTCTTTACATTTTTTTATAATTTTAGGGTCAAGTTCAAATCCTTTTGGACGCGCTAAGACAACATTCATTCCTAAAAGCGAAGGAGCGAGAGCAAGGCTTTGCGGAACTGCAAAAGGTTTTGCTGTTGAGCCTGAATATGCCCAGCTTATCACAAATTTCAGTCCTTTGAACTGACCGAATTTTTCCTTTATTGTAAGCATATCTGCAAGAGCCTGGCATGGGTGATAAACATCATCTTCCATATTTATAATAGGGATATCTGCATAATATGCAAATTCTTTTAAAGTTTCATGAGCAAAACCATAAATCCAATTTGAGGCTTTTCCATACATTCTTATTGCAATAGCGTCACCTGTTCTACTTAGAACCTGTGCGACATCACAAATTCTTTCTGTTTTATATGGAATCTCATATCCTTTTCGTGCAGGTATGTATGTTTTTCCAGGTTCAAGGTCAACATGATAGCCGCCAAGCTGTTGAATTCCAGCAGCAAAAGTGCTTCGTGTTCTTAGAGAACTGTTAAAAAACATTGTATAAAGTGTCTTGCCTTTTAAAATATGTGATGTATCTTCATTCAAAGCAAAACGAGTTTTAAGTTCCTCTGCAAGATGCAATAAAGTTTCCCATTCTTCTTTTGTATAATCCATTTCCGGGCTCAGCCAATCTCTTCCAAAAAATTTGTTAGTTCGCATAAAAACTCCTTAAATATTTATTTGTGAAACTTCTTTTCAATCGTTTCTTTATGTCAAGTCTAATGATAAGCGAAAATGAAAAACCCTTCAATCCACGAATACTGATTGAAGGGTTTTGGTTTATAACCTAACCTGGACAAGCCAGAACCAAACAGGAAATATTAATCAGTAATAAAGCCAATAATTTCTAAATCCAAATTCCTAATGTCAAATAAAATTTCAACCCCCAAATGTCAAATCATGCCAAAACAAAATCTCCGAAGACAAATCCTTTTATATTTGGTATTTGATATTTGAAATTTTATTAGAAATTTGATATTTGTAATTAGTCATTTAACCGCTTCTATAAAAGGATTTCCAGACATAATACTCCCGATATATCGGGATGCCAAATTTTACACAAATTTTATTGATAAGATACTAAGGATATCGATATCTATTTTAATAAAATCATCTTTCTTATGAATATATTATCTCTTGTAGATAATTTATAGAAATAGATTCCTGAACTTATATCTTTTGCATTCCTATCGCACCAATTACTGCATCAATCTGTCGTCCTCGCTCATCATTTCCAGGTCCTTCTATGGGATGTGCTTCAATATCAAATTCTAAACCTTCTATTTCACAGTTTAGCCGGCAAGATTCATCTATTTCAAAAGAGAATCCTCCTAAGCCCACTTTAAATGGAATCGTTTTCCTTTTAATGTCCGAAGCCAACTCTTTCCTAACATACGACCTAAGTGAGCCTGCATCAAATAAAACAAATACTTCTTTTCCCTCCATCTTCATCTCTTTAAATCTTCGTGCCATTTCACATACTCTTTTATTTCATTATTTGATTATTGCTACATTTTCTTGTTATTTATATATTTCATATTTTCCATAAAATGATATTCTAACATCTTTTTATTAATTATCTTAAATGAATTTCTTAGGGCATATAAAACCCAAGTAGGGTTTTATATTAGATTTAACTTCTATCTGCTTTAAGCACAGCAAGGAATGCTTCTTGTGGTATACTAACCTGGCCAATCTCTTTCATCCTTTTCTTACCCTTCTTTTGTTTTTCAAGAAGCTTTCTTTTTCTTGTTATATCACCGCCATAACATTTAGCCGTAACATCCTTTCGTAAAGCATTTATAGTACTTCTTGCAATTATTTTATTTCCAACTGCTGCCTGGATTGCAATCTTAAAGAGATGTCTTGGTATTATTTTTTTGAGTTCTTCTGTAATGCTTTTACCCCAAGCAAATGCTTTATCTGAATGTGTGATAAATGACATTGCATCAACCTTCTCGCCATTAACAAGAATATCAACCTTTTGGACATCGGAAATACGATGTTCTTTATAATCATAATCAAAAGAAGCATAACCTCTGCTGACAGATTTCAATTTATCATAAAAATCAAAAAGTATCTCAATAAGCGGAAATTCGTAATGAATTGAAACTCTTTTTTCATCTAAGTATTCCAGATTTTTTTGTATTCCTCTTCTTTCTTGAGCTAATCTCATAATGTTGCCAATATACTCGGTTGGAACAAGAATTTCACAATCCATGATTGGTTCTTTTATATATTCAATATCACCTAATTCGGGCATAAGTGAGGGGTTATCAATAATGATTTCTTCGCTATTTCTCTTTTTTACAATGAATTCAACACTTGGTGTAGTAGAAATAATTGAAATTCCATACTCACGGTTTATTCTTTCTTTAAATATTTCAAGATGAAGAAGGCCAAGAAATCCACAACGAAACCCGAAACCTAAAATCAAAGAATTTTCAGGCTCATATACAAGAGATGTGTCATTAAGCTGAAACTTTTCAAGAGCATCCCGAAGGTTATTGTAATATGCACCATCCATAGGATATATACCACTGAAAACCATCGGTTTGGGATTTTTAAAGCCAGATAGGGCATTTATAGTAGGATTTTCTGCAAGAGTAACTGTATCTCCAACCTTTGCTTCACGGACTCCTTTTACTCCTGCAATAATGTAGCCCACTTCACCTGAAGTAAGTTTATCGCCTGTTTCCATTTTTAGACCAAAGTGACCTATATCTTCAATTTCATATACTTTATCTGTTGCAAAAAATTTTATTCTATCACCTTTTTTTAATTCACCATCAAATACTCGGATGTAAATTACAACTCCTCTATATTGATTATACTGAGAGTCAAAAATAAGAGCACGGGTTTCTTTAAATTTTGAAGGAGGTGGAGGAATTTTTTCTATTACTGCATCCAATAAAGACGTGATTCCAATTCCGTCTTTTGCACTAACAAGGAAAATATCTTCCTCAAAAACACCAATAAGGTCAGAAAGGTCTTTTCTAACTTTTTCTACATTTGCAGAAGATAGGTCTATTTTGTTTATTGCAGGAATTATTTCTAAATTATGGTCAAGTGCAATGTATAGGTTGCTTAATGTCTGAGCTTCAATGCCTTGAGATGCGTCAACAAGGAGTATTGCACCTTCGCATGCAGCTATACTTCGTGAAACTTCATAGGAAAAATCTACATGCCCGGGAGTATCTATCAAATTTAATGTATATTCTGTATTTTTATAAAAATATTTCATTCTTATTGGATGAGCTTTTATTGTTATACCTCTTTCTCTTTCTAAATCCATATCATCAAGAATTTGGTTAAATTCTAATTTCTGGACAGTATGTGTCTTTTCAAGAAATCTATCTGCCAAAGTAGATTTCCCATGGTCAATATGAGCAATAATGCAAAAATTTCTAATATTATCTTTTTTCATCTGAAAATAAAATATAAATGACAAATTTTAAACACCATTATAAATGGTGTTAATATCGGTTTATTATTAAATAAATAATCGGAACTAATCCTAACAGGATTTGTAATCCTGTTTCTATATCATATTCATCATTAAAACAAATATATAATTTTCATATTACTTTCAGGCTCGGCGCCTCTGTCTCGGCTTGGCGAGCCAAGACGGGCAGACGGATGTGTCCGATTTATTTTCGGGACATGTATGTTTCATATATACATTGCTAACCATTATACATTGCTAACCATTGAATGTAGAACGAGGTTCTTAGCTCGTTTTCTTAACTTAACGACCTTGGCCGGTCTCTGCCAGTCTTGGCTAGGCCAAGCCTAGACAGGCGCCCAGACGGAAAGGTCGTTCTACACCTCGCGTCCGCGGAGACGGACCGTGCCTGAGTAGTTAGACTTGATTAAATACTTTGTTTTTTCAAAGCTGCCTTTAAATTTTTCTTTGTTCCTTCCGAGTTTGGCCATATTTTTAGAGACATCCGAAAATGTGAAATCGCATTTTGTAAATCATCTTTCATAAAGTATGCACACCCAATGTCATGATGAATTTTTGCAAGTTCTATATCTTTATCAAGCATTCTTTGAAATATAGTGGAATCGTAATGCTTCTGGAGTTCTTCGGAATCTGCTTTCAAAAGTAGTCCATTTATTATTTCCATAATTTCAGGATAATTAGAATATGTATGAAGCCCTTTTTTTAACATACCTTTATAGCATATTTTTAGATTTAATCTGTTATCTAATGTCTTCTGAAAAGCTTTAATTGCGAGGTCCCATTTTTTCCTTTTTATATGAAGCTTTCCAATTTTGCTATATGAATTAAATGCAAAAGGAGCCGTTTCTGCCGATTTTGTGTAATATTCTATAGCTTCATCTATTTGACCAGTATTTTCGTAAATCTCTCCAAGATTATAATAAATCACATTGATATATTCCGAGTTTTGCTTAAGAAGTTTTTTAAAGATAAAGATTGCCTTATCATATAATTTCATTTGTGAGTAAGTTATAGCAAGATTTATATGTGCTCCATCCATGTTGGGTTGAATTTTCAGAGCTTGAGTATATGCAGATACAGCTGTTCTATAGTTTGCATTTTTGAGACAGTAATCCCCCATATCCTTGTAATTTTGTGCTTCAATATTTTTACCGGGAGTTGAAATACTTTGAAGCCAGGTTGGATGGATTAAGGAAATAACTCCAAAAGCAATAAGTAATCCCAAAATAGCAACTATGCAATATCTGATTACTTTATCTTCAGTTTGTGATGTCTTTTTTACTCTTCTCTGAAATCTGCGTTTCTTATCAGGAATTGTGGATAATATACAAAACATTATAACCTTTCTTTTTTAGTTCATTAAATTTTTCGCATGCTTCCGGGGTTTTTAGAATTATGATTTGAAGAGGAAGTTTTGTTTTTGGGTTAAATATGAACTGTGCTTCCTTTTCTTCAGGGAATCCCCTGCCTCCTTTTCCATCACTGCCACTTCCGATAAGAAGGATATCTTTTGAAAGAAGATAGATAGTATTGTATTTATCCGGATTAATAAAATAGATTTTTTTATCTACCAGTCTGAAAGTGCCATTTGGATATATCATAATATCAAAATACGGTATAGGAATCCCTTTGTACATAATAAGTCCTTTAGTATTATTAATAATATTTCCGTTATGGTATTTGATAAAGAAGAAGCTCTGAAAGGCTACCAGAATAATTGCAGTAGAAATAAATATGGTGCGATATATTTTCTTCTGAGAGTTATGAAAAATAAAAAATAAGATAAAAAAAGCACCAATTAGTAATAGAATAGCAACGGGTAGATATTTTTTATTAGAAAGTATAGAGCTAATTAATAGAAAAAGATAGGCAAAAACCGCTTCTAAAAAAAGTAGTGAAAAAGGATTTTTCAAATAATCCCTGATTTTTCTCTGCCGTAGTTTCCAACCATTTCTGGTTATTTTCCCACTCTCAATAATAAAGAAAACTACAACCATACCTATTATTGTGCCCCAGGCATCCTTGGCAACATCGCATATATCAAATATACGGCTTGAGATAAAAATCTGTGCAACTTCGTCAAATGCAGAGGCGGAAAGTACTGTAATAAAAGTATACAGAATAATCCGTTCTGATGGCAGTTCTTTCTGCTTTAAAAATCTATATATTATATAGGAAAAAATTCCATATGCAAAGTAATGCCAGTTATGTTGTAATTCATAAAATCTATGATGGAAATAATAATCTGTGGAATTCTGTCCTAAAATCATCATTAGAATGACAACAATGCAAGCGAAAATGCGGAAACGAGTTATCTTATGACGAAAAATTACAAGAATAGCAATAACAAAAATGATGGCGATTGCCAAAATATATGGGACCTCTAACTTCCAAACATTAAAAGACAAATCGGAAGCCATTCCGATTGCTTGTTGCAAATAGTTTTGTATTAGTAAAAAAGGGGTAGCGATAAGAAGCAGAGCATATAAAATAAGATTGGTAACAGGAGAATAGAGTATTTGAACATTTTTCTTCATAGGTTATTTTCCAATTGAACAACTAATTATTTTTTACTATAAATATTATTTTTTATCTGAAAAATAGCACACCCGTCTAGGCTAAAGCTACGCCGGACAGGCTGATGACACACCCTGTCCTCCGATTTCATCGGAGTCCACCCCTCTTGTTAGAGGGGATTTCTATGATTCCTTACTAAGAGGGGAAAAATTCTCCGCCTGTCTAGGCTCGGCCTAGCCAAGACTGAAAGGAGAATTAGGCTTGCCCCGTAAGGAGGAACAACTGTATCGGGGGGTGTGTTATTTTCATCATTCTTTGTCCCGACTCGTCGGGATGTATGTTTCGTCTCATTTCTAACAAGTTTTATCAGTTCACCGTCTTCTTTTTGGTTCTATCATAGGTAAAAAATCTTGTTGTCTTCTCGTCTAATTACAAAATTGAAAGAGCACTGTTAAATCCTTTTAAACCGTTTCCTTAATTCATCAAATGGTATTTCTATAATTGTTGGCCTACCATGAGGACAGAAAAAGGGATTTTGTGTTGCGAATAATTGATTTATCAATCCTAACATCTCTTTCTTACTTAATTTCTGTCCAAACTTAATTGCTGCATGGCAAGCATAGGATGCAGCTAACTTTTCTTTGAAATCCATTTTAGCTTGATATTCTTCTTCTAATTGTTTTAGGATATTTATTAACAGTTCACCGTTATTCCAATTTTTTAAGTCTTTTGGGATTTCTTCCACAATGAGCGAATTACCACTAAAGATTTTAATTTTAAAACCGATCTCTTTAAATGTATCTAAATTTTTTTCAATCAAATCTGGAATGGTCTTTTGGAGATATTTTGGTAAATCAATTACAAGAGGAAATAATAATTTCTGTCCGAATATGCTCTTATCAGATTTTTTAAAACCATTAAGAATTTTTTCATAGAGAATTCTTTCGTGAGCAGCATGTTGGTCAAATACAATCACACCATCTTTGGATTCCACAAATATAAAAGATTTTCCAATCTGCCAGGGATTAACAATCTCTGTCTCTACAATTTTATTTTTGTCTTTGATAATTTTTTCTTCAAAAAAACTCACTAATTGAACATCCCTTTTATCTTTTTTAAAAGTGTCTATTTTAAATACTTTTTCTAAGTCGTCTTTGTAAATTGAAAAAAGCTTAGGTTTAATTTTTTGAAAATCTGGTTTTGATTTTTTACTTATGGGCAGTTCTCTCTTACTCGTAGAAATGGACAAGGAACTTTCAGCTTCAGATTTGATTTCAGTATATCTTTGTTTTTCATAATTTAATAAAGAGTTAGTAATCGTATTTCTTACAAAATTAAATATAAACCTGGAGTCAGCAAAGCGCACCTCGGTTTTTGTTGGTGATACATTAAAATCAATTTGTTCGTTAGAAATTTTAATGAAAATTAAATATAATGGTAATTTAGATTTTATAAGACTTTTTTTACTAAATGGTTCATAAGCCTTTTTAATAGCACTATAAATTATTTTATCGTTAATATAACGATTATTAATGAAAAGAAAGTGAGAATTCGGCCATGAAATCCCTTCTTGAAATGAGCCGATAAATCCTTGTAAACTAATAAGAGGATTTTCATGTTGAATTGGAATAATATTTTCGTGAAAGAATTTATTTCCGAAGATATCAGCAATTCGTTTTTCTAATAAAGGCACTTTCGGATAGTTTAGAACCTCTTTATTATTATGGATTAAATGGAAGCCTGTTTCAGGATGTGTGCAGGCTAAATATTGAACAGCTCTTGTTATATGACTCATTTCGGTTTGGTCAGTTTTCAAAAATTTTTTTCTTGCAGGAACATTTTTAAATAGATTTTTAACCTTCACAGTTGTGCCAGGATTACTTGCCACTTCAGATACATTTATAACCTTTCCATTTGATTTAGTAATCCTGGTTGCTGGGCAATCCTTACAATTTTGAGAAAGGCTTGTAATTTCAACATCAGAAACTGCAGCAATGCTTGGCAGGGCTTCACCGCGAAAACCTAATGTTGAGATGTTTTGAATGTCTTCAAGTTTATAGACCTTGCTTGTTGCATATCTTTCCAGAGAAAGTAATACATCGTCTCGTAACATTCCGCTGCCATTATCAATCACTTTAACTAATTTTTCCCCACCTTTTTCAACCATGATTGTAATGCTTGTTGCATTTGCGTCTAAAGAATTTTCAATTAATTCCTTGACAACAGAAGCAGGTCTTTCAACAATTTCCCCTGCAGCTATGTGGTTGATTATTTTCTCTTCAAGAATTCTTATTCTGTTCATAATTTCTCTAATGTTATATTTAAGAAAATAAATTTTAATTAAATAATAATTAGTCAAGATTTTTCTTGACAAAGATTTTTATCATTTTAAAAATAATCTAAAATTTGTGGAATCTAAAATTAATAGGATTTATTAAAATTAAATTAGAATGATAGTATTTTAATAACATAATAATTTAAAGATGGCAATGATGGCAATATTAAATCTTAATAGAGATGAAACATTCATGTCCCCGATTGTAAGCATTCCCAATCCCCAATTATCCCCGATTAAATCGGGGAGGGGAGGGCTTGGGAATGAGTTTGTTTATTTTTTTTCTTTGTGCCTTTGTGGTGAAAGGATTTACATATGAAAAAATGTGGAACCACGACAATTTTTATGTACCGTAATTACCAATTTTGTAAGTATAAAATAAAAAAAAGTTGACAATAAAATAAATAGAAATTAAAAAAGGAAAAAACTTGGTATTGGTAAAAGAAGGTTGATTTCAAAAGATGAAAGGATTGATTTAAGAATAGGTTATATGAAGAATGTTAATGTCAAAATTAGGCAACCAGCCTCTTTTCAGTTATTTCCTCAACTTTTTGGCTGGAACAATTTCCTCCAATAATATTATACGAGGAAACTATTATGTTAACTTCAAAATTAGGAATCCTGGTAAATAATCAAAAGATTGTCTACCAGCATATTTAAAATTATGGTAACTTATTAAATAAAAATAATGAAAAAATCCTATTATAGGAGGAAAAATGAAAAAGATAGCATGTATATTAGCAATGCTATTGTTTATTACTTCAATGGCGTTTGGCGCTTATATTGAAATTGGCGATGGCACAAGCACTATAGGATATGTTCCAGCTTACGGTCTCTACGATTATAGTTGGTCCCAGGTAATCTACCTGCAGTCAGAAATTGGCGATGCGATTGATATCAACAAGATCTCTTATAATGTGTCTACCGAACCCGATTCTTATACTATGCCTGATCAGAAAATTTATATGAAGCACACCGCAGATGCTACATTTCCAGATGCTGCCTATGATGACCCTGCTACTGCTGGATTTACACTTGTATATGATGGTCCTGTGACATGGGATGGCTCTGGCTGGAATGATATTATGCTTGATACCCCATTCAGCTATAATGGAACAGATAATCTTATTGTATACTGGCAGAACTGGGATGGAGATTGGACTTCCGGTTATCCACAGTTCTACTACACTTCTCAAACGGACAGAGCAAAGTACAAATTTCAAGATACTTCTTTCCCCGAGGTTGCTGGCACTCTTGGCGCCTATGTAGCAAATATCAGGCTTCATTATCCTTATGATGGACCTGAGATATACCTGAGCGCAAGTAGCTATGATTTTGGTATGATTGAGGCTGATACTGATGCTTCCTTTGATCTTACTATCTATAGCTCTGGTACAGAAGACTTAGTGATTACGGACGCAGTGGTAGCTGCACCGTTTTCCTGTGATTACTCTGGTGGAACTATTCCAGCTGGAGAAAATGTTGTGACAACGGTCTGGTTTGAACCAACTGAAGCCGGAGAATATTCAGATACCCTGACCTTTGAGATTGACGGAGATTTTGCTGGAATGAATACCGCCCTATTAACTGGTAGTGCATATCCTTCTGGTTATGTATTTGAGAGCTTTGAAGGAGATATCTTCCCGCCCCTGGCATGGGATGTTCAAAATGTAGCAGGTCAGGACTGGGCACAATATTCTTCCGGATCTCCTCCAGACGGCAGTAAACACGCAAGATTGTATTATGTGTACGGCACAGGTTCACAATCTCGACTCATAACTCCAGAGTTGCTTCCACTAAATAGTGGTGATTTTACAAAATTCATGGCACGATATT
>Ga0315541_1000770_pt1 | contig 32980 bp, 27 predicted proteins | sample SalMarSW160190MG_FD_203095 | JGI IMG/M metagenome (GOLD analysis project Ga0315541, IMG submission 203095) | Salt marsh sediment microbial communities from the Plum Island Ecosystem LTER, Massachusetts, United States - Salt Marsh Sediment SW1601-190 ...
TCATCCGGCTTCCGCTTCGGCTCGCTACGCTCGCCTACGCTCCAGCCGGATGACACGAACACCCGAACACGAACTTACACACAATTAGTTACACCACTTGATTGGGCTGATATAGCCGGGTCAGGTTTCACTTGGGCCGGTCTCCGCCTGCTGGAGCCGGAAAGGGATTTGCCTGTCTGCCGGACCGTGATAGAATCGCCGAGATGCCGGCGGTCGTCTTGGGAGCGAGCCCACCTCGGAAACCCCGGATAGCTGCGCCAGGCAGGCGCGGGCGCTGCCGGCGAGAGACGACCTCGGGAACAGTCATAGGGAGCGCCGTGATGCGGACCAGAGAACCTCACTCGTTCTGGAGAGGGCTGATTATGGCGGCATTGATACCTGCACTGAGCGGCTCGGCGGAGGCAGCGGATCTTCCCCAATGGGACCTGTCGAAGATGGAGGGGCTCGACGCCGCCCGATGGGGTCCGCCGACGGTGGACGGCACGGAGGCCTGCCGCGTCGTGAAGGCGGGCAGGACGGGCGTCTGGCAGGTCCCGGTCTGGTGGGGTGATTCGTTCCGGCCGCCCACGGGAGCCGTCTACGTGCTGGGCATTCGGTACAAGGACGTGATCTCGGTGCCGGCCGTGCTGTTGGCCCACGCGGGCCTGGCGCCCTACTGGCGGCATTCGGAGGTGTATCGCTTCGGCGGGCTGGCGGATGGGAAGTGGAAAGTGGCCGAAGCGCCCGTGTCGTGGGACCTGGTGTGCAGGATCCGGGGAGGGAACAACACGGCCTTTTCCGTCAGGACGGAAAAGGAAGACCTGCCCCTGGGAAAGGTGACGGTGCGACTGGCCCGGCCGGGGGATGCCGAACGCTACTTCCGGGAGACGCGGGAGTGGATAGAGAGGCTGCACGCGGCTCGGTTTCCCGACGTTCGGCCGGCCACCGCGCAAGAGCCCGTGCTCCCGGAGGCCTTGGCCGCGAAGGCCATCGTGCCGTTCGTGAGGAATTACTGCGTCTTCATCCGCGAGAACTCCGCGCCGGCGGAAGGAGAGGCCGGGTCGCCCATCAAGATGCGGATGACGTTGGACGAGCTGGAATCAGCGAGTTTTGGCATATACGCCAACGGCCGCGATCTGAAGAACGTCACCTGCCGGATGTCGGCGCTGACGGGCCCGGCGGGAACACTCGAATGCCAGGCCGACCTGAAGACGATCGAATACGCCCTGCTCGGCGGCCGGAGGAGGGCCAGGCGCGCCCCGCTGCGCCTGTGGCCGGCGTTTGCGGTCGACATCCCGCCCGGGCGGTCCCACGGGTTCTGGCTGACGATCCGAACACAGGATGGAAAGAGCCAGCCGGGCACGTATCAGGGCAAGGTATCGATTACGAGCGGCGACGGTTCGGCCGAGCTGTCGGTGGAGGTCGAGGTGCTGCCTCTCCGCCTGCTGACCGTGGACGAGGCGGGGGTCGCCATGGGCGCGTGCATCAATGCCCTGCCTCCCGAACAGGAGATGCAGACGTTCCAGGACTATAACCTGCGGACGGCGCAGTCGCGGTTTCACTCGACCAACCTGGCGTTCTCCGTGACGGACGGCCGGCTGGACATCGACTTCGGCTACCTGGACGAGTGGATGGAAATGGCCAAGAGCAAGCGCCTGGCCTTCTTCCGGTACCTGATGGGGGGGAATCCCTACGGGTTCCCCAGCACGATGACCGGCGAGAAGGCCCTCTTCACTAAGGTCCACGCCGGGCCGGACGCACAAGAGAAGTTCATCGAGCGGCACAAGGCGTTTCGCGACAAGCCCGAGACGGCCGGCGTCCTGCCGGAGATCCGCGATTTGTACGCGCAATGGACACGGGCAATGGTCGAGCACGCCAAGGAGAAGAGCTGGCCGCAACTGGTCGTGGAGCCCTTTGACGAGCCGGCGAAGTGGGTGCATGTCTTCGTCTTTGATACGTCCCCCGAGGGCTGCATCGGCAGCGGGGAGTGGATCAAGTTTCACTTCAAGGATGCGGCCAAGCTCATGCGCGATGCCACGAAGGACGCCCTCGTCAGCGCGACCATCCACCACGCCAAGCCGGGCATGCCGTTCCTGCAGGACGTCGATCTCGTCTCCACCAACGCCATCCACGAAGACCTGAAGCTGGGCGACAAGGTGAGGGCGGCCGGCAAGATCTTCTGGCAGTACTCCGGGTGCAACGCCACCCAGCCGCCGGCGATCCCGCGGTACACCTACGGGTTCTACTTCGGGGCCTTCCGGAGCACCGGCGGGGTGACCTGGGCCATGAACTGGTCGCGTGGGTTCGATCTGAGCGGTTCGCAGTGGTGGGCGTATTCGTGGTACACGCCGTTCGGGACGATCACCTCGCCGGCCTACGAGGGGATGAGAGAGGGGCTCGACGATCGGCGGCTGATCGAGACGTGCCGAAAGGAGTTCAAGGGCAACGCCGACGCCGAGAATCTCCTAGAGTCGATCCTCGCCGAGGCCGTCACCGGCCGCGCCAGGGGCGGGAGGGACACGGTCAACGATTTCTACAGCTCGCCCCGGGAGGTGGCCAAGCTTGACGTCTGGCGAAACCGGCTCCTCGACGAATTGCTGAAGTTGAGGAAAGCACGCTGAAGGCTCGGCGCTCCGCTGGCCCGCGCGGCCTCAGCGAATGGTGAAGGTTACCTCGTCCAGCGTAATCGGCAGGCGATCGGTCTTGTAGTCCAGCTTGGCCGTGAAGGTTCCTGCCAGATTTCCGGGCACTCGCCACGAGTGCGAACAGGAGAAGCCTCACCCATACTTCAGCCGGCAGTTGTAGACGCGATCGCCGGCGGCGTTAAAGACGGTGACGGTGGGCGCTTTCGGCAGGCCGCCGGCAACGCGGATTCCGCGGATCTGCGTGCCCGCGGCGTCGCGCAGCCGCAGCAGGAAGAGGACCGTTCGCCCCCGCTGCTGCACCTCGAGGCCGGCCTGCAAGGGGGTCTTGATCTGGTCGCCGCTGACCCAGCCGCCGGGGTTCAGCAGGACCGACGCCTCGCCGCGGGCGGGCCCCTTGCAGCCGATCTGTCGCACGACCAGGGCCGCCATAGCGACAACCCCGATGATGAGGAAATGTCTAAGTTTCACCCTGATTCATCCTCGAAAGCGTCCATCTCGCCTACCGACATTGTATCGGCCGCCCGGCCCGGCATCCTTATCTCCTCGCACGCCCAATCTGGCCGGCCCGTCAGTGCCCCCGGCCGGCAGCGCCGGGGGCGGGCCCTTTGCCGCCGGGCCGGGGGCCGGTAAGATATGCCCGCGAATACGCCGCAAATTCGATTTTCGGAGAGAACATGACACCCAGAGAGCGAGTGGAAAAAGCCCTGCGCGGCGGGCACGCGGAGAAGGTTCCGTTTACCTGCTACGACGGGCTGATCCAGCGGTGCACGGCCGAGCGGGAGCTGCGCGACCGCGGCCTGTGCATCGTCCGCGGCGGGGCGGTGTGCAAGACGCACCGGCCCAACGTCAAGGCTACCCAGCAGACCTGGTGGCGGGACGATCGGACCTTCACCCGGAGCGTGTACGAAACGCCGGTCGGAACCGTCTCCACGCTGCGGGAGTGGGACGGCTTCACTACCTGGCGGCCGGAAAAGATGTTCAAGGGACCCGACGACTACAAGACCATCCTGTTCATGATCCGGGACGAGCAGCACGAGCCAAGCTACGCGGACTTCGTCGAGGCCGAGGGGGACTTCGGCCCGGACGCGATCTACCGCGCGGGCATCGGCTCCGAGCCGCTCCAGGCGCTGATCTCCGGCGAGATCATGGGCATGCAGGACTTCTGCATCGAGTGGATGGACCGCCGCGACGAGGTCCTCAAGCTGTACGGCGCCATCGTGGAGAACCGGCGGAAGGTCTACCCGATGGTGGCCGAGGCGCCTGCCAGCCACGCCAACTACGGCGGCAACGTCGTGCCCGAGATCATCGGCCCGGAGGTCTTCCGCCAGTACTACCTGCCGCACTACCAGGAGGCGGCCGAGGCGCTGCACCGCGGGGGAAAGCTCATCGGCTGCCACTTCGACGCCAACTGCCGCATCCTCGCGGGCGCCATCGCCGAGACCGACCTGGACTACATCGAGGCGTTCACGCCCGCGCCGGACTCGGACATGACGCTCGCCGAGGCCCGCGCCGCCTGGGCCGGCAAGGTGCTGTGGATCAACTTCCCCTCCTCGGTGCACCTGCGGGCGGACGCGGCGGTGGAGGCGGTGACGGTGGATCTCATCGACCAGGCCGGCCCGGACGGGCTGCTCATCGGCATTACCGAGGACATGCCGCCGCATCGCTGGCAGCATAGCTGCCGGGCGATCATGGACGGCATCGACCGCCACGCCCGGGAAAATCCCGAAGCCTACCGGTGAAACGCGCCGCCCCGGTGGCGTGGCTTGCGAAGTCGTAGGGCGAGCGAACCCGCACGCAGCGAACCCGCACGCAGCGAACCCGCACGCAGCCGAACCCGCACGCAGCCGAGCTGCGTGCCCTAAGGGCTGAGCCTCCCGCGGTCGCTACTGCACTGGGTGCGGCTTGGAGTGGTCGGAGGCGTTGCCGTAAAGGTCGAACGCGCGGATGGTTATGGCCTTGCCTTTGACCTTGGCCATCGGCAGCCGAGCCGATAGCTGGTGCGTCTCGGCCACGGGCTCGCCGTCGGCATAGACGGCGTAGTAGGCGGTGATGGTGTTGTCGGCGGCGCGGGACCAGGAGACGATGACGGCGTCGCCGTCGCGCTTGAGCTGAATGCCGCCGACGCGCTGGGGCGGCTGGAGGTCCATCCCGCGGAAGACGACCACCTGGTCGATGAGGTAGGGGTTGCCGGAGGCGAAGGTCAGCCCGCGCGGGTAGTTCTGCGAGGCCGGCACCAGGCCCTGGCTCCGCTGGCGGCGCATCATCCCCAGCCGCGTCCGCAGGATGACCCAGTCGGTGCCGGGAGACATCACCGAGCCGATGGAGGGCTCGGAGAAATGCCCGGTCATCATCGCCCACGGCCCCGGCGCCTTTCGCCTGCGGCCGTGGCTCTTCCACGCCATCATGCTGCCGTGGGTGTCGTAATCGTGCAGGTGGGGGAAGCTGCGGGCGTCGGCGGCCTCTCCGGTCATGAAGATCTCGTGGCGGTCGGCCTCGCACTGCTCGCCGTCCGGCGCCCGGCCGTAATAGTACAGCCGGCCGTCGCGGGGCATCTTGGCGCACAGGATCAGCGTCACGTCGTCGAGGTTCCGCAGCGGGCGGCCGAAGTGGATGGCGCCGCTGCCGTCCTTGGGGGTGATGCACTTTCCCGGGCCGCGGAAATTCTCATCGACGGCCTTCACCCCGGTCCAGCCGGCGGCCTTGCCGTCGTCGAAGTCGGACTTGTAGATCAGCTCGAAGAGCTGCTGGGGCGGCTCGACGTCCTTGGTGCCGACCGCGAGGACGGCGTGGCCGAAGCGCTGGCACATGTGGCTGGACCGGCAATAGGTTGGCGACCAGGCGGTGTCCTCGCCCTCGCGGTACTTTTCCGGCTCCTTCAGCCGCACGGCCGTGGAGGTGATTCCCCTCACCGGGGCGACCTCGCCCAGCTCCGGGCGCTGGCGGTTGATGTTCAGGCCCCAGACCGTGGGGATTTCCCCGGCCACGCCGAGATCGCTCATGGGCACGGCGACCTCGACGGTCCAGCCGCCGGCGAATTTGCCGGCCTTGGCGGAAATCTTTGCGTTCCAAGCTTTTGCGTCTTTGCCCCTGCCGTCGTAGATCAGGCCCTTGGGGTTGATGATGACGTGGTAGTATCTCTCCCGCCGCTGGCCGTGTCCGGGGTCGAGGAACACCTCGACCGTGTCGCCGCCCCACAGGTCCCCGTCGCGGCCGTTGCCGGCGGCGATGATCTTGTCCGGCTGGGACTCGTGGCAGCGGACGGCGAAGTAGATGCACGTCTCGTCGGCCAGCACGCGGGCCTCGGTTTTTTCGGTCGGCTCTTCCCAGCGGCCGGTGAGGAATCTCAACGCCACCGGCTTGGCCTGCTTCCAGGCCGCGTCGTCCAGCTTGCCGTCGATCACCGGCGGGGCGGCCGGGGCGGGCACGTGCATCGCCGGCGGGCCGAATTCCTTCTCAATCGTCGCCAGGTCCGCCTCCCCGGCCACGCCAGCGGCGCAGCCGACGGACAGCAGGCACCAAACCAGCAGCAGCGTCGTCGTTCTGAGCATCATGGGCGGAACGCTCCTTTCATGCACCTGCCAACGCGTTCACGTATCATGCGAACCCGCTTCCGGCGGTCAGGTTCCGTCTTCCCTGTGCGGCTGATACCGGTCGACGGCCAGCTTTCCGCGGATGCTCTCCAACTTGGCGGCCTTCTTGCCGATTCGCCCGACCAGCAGCATCAGCGGCTGGCGGCGCTGGTCGGCGAAGGTCACGATGATCCGCCCGAAGCCCAGCACCCGCTCCAGAAAGTCTCCCGTGTCGACGCGGGTGCTGTACTCCTCGCGCGAGACCTGCTCGCCGGTCTCGGTGGGGCCGACCTGGATGTTGAGATAGTTGGGGGTGATGGCCACGTAGTAGAACAGGCCCTTCAGGTAGGCGACGCCCACCGCCAGGAGGAACAGCGCCGCCAGCACCAGATACCCCTGCGGGCTGATCGCCACCCGGAGCTTCTTGAAGAATCGCAGGAAGGGCACGAACCAGTCCAGCGCGGCCAGCCACAGCCCCAGGATCACCAGGCAGAGCACGACGATCAGCAGCAGCTTGATGGACATCTCGTACTCGTCCACGAGGAAGTTCAGGAAGAACACCCCCAGCCAGATTCCCCCGACGATGTTCACGTTCAGCGACTCCCACACGCCGCCGGTCTGGAGATACATCAGGATGCAGGCGACGGCGGAGATCAGGATGGTGGGCATGTACAACACCTTCCGGCTCCAGCCGAACACCACCAGCCACTCGTTGATGTCCGGGTCCTGGCGGAGCTGGCGTTCCATCCTCAGCCGCGTGCGCAGGGTCTTGCGCATGAACAGCCACACGATCACGGCGATGAGGATCAGCACAAAGGGAATCAGGAAGATGCCGATCCTTTTCCAGTCCCACATTCCCAGCATGGTCTCGCCCTCTTTGTTTGCCCGTTGCGTTACCGCATGCGGGTCGGGGTTGATTGTATCGTGCGTGCGTGCGGCGGGCAATCCGCCGCCGGCGGCGATGAACGAGCCCGCCGGCGGGCGGCGAGCCCTTTGCATCCGCGGGCGGATTGTCTACAGTACGCCCCGGCCGGGAGAGCCTCCCGCCGGCCGAAGGAGTGCGCAGATGCAGTCGCAACTACCCAGCCGCGAGCAGGCCTGGGCCCTGCTGACCCGCCACAACCGCAGCGAGAAGGCGCTCAAGCACGCCCTGGCCGTGGAGGCGGTCATGCGCCACTTCGCCGGCAAGCGCGGCCAGGACCAGGCCAAGTGGGGTCTCGTCGGGCTCATCCACGACTTGGACTATGAACAGTTCCCCGACCAGCACTGCGCCAAGACCAAGGAGCTGCTGGAGGCCGAGGGCTGGCCGGACGAGCTGGTCCGGGCGGCCGTCTCCCACGGCTGGGGAATCTGCTCGGACGTCGAGCCGCAAAGCGAGATGGAAAAGGTCCTGTTCGCCGTGGATGAGCTGACCGGGCTGGTGGCGGCGACGGCCCTGGTCCGGCCGTCGAAGTCGCTGACGGACCTCACGGCCAAGTCCGTCAGGAAGAAGTGGAAGGACAAGCGCTTCGCCGCCGGCGTCAGTCGCGAAATCATCCAAAAAGGGGCGCAGATGCTGGGAATGGAGCTTTCGGAGATGATCACCGACGTCATCGCCGGCATGCGCCAGGTGGCCGGGCAGATCGGCCTGGCCGGAGTCAATTCGGATACTGGCAATCCCCCGGCCGGGCCGATACAATAACCGGCAGCCAGACACAGCCGTTGTCGCGGAGGCATTCCGTGGAAGCACCAAAACCGACAGAGAAGGCCATGCTGCTGGGCCTGGGCCTGGACAACGACGATGGCCACATCCGGGCCACGCGCGGCGAGATCTTCCAGATCATCGGCGGCAGCCACGAGACGCACCAGTCGATGCAGGAGAAGTGCATCAAGTTCAGCGAGAAACTCAAGAACCGCGGGCAGCGGCTGGAGGACCTCCAGAAGCAGGAGTTCCTCGAGCTGGCGGCCGAGTGCGACATGAACGTGCTCAAGCCGAGGAAGGAAAAAGAAAAGGAAGGGGAATAGGCGCCGACCGGCGCCGAAGTGATACCGGCAAAGCAGCGGCGGCCCAGGCGGCTGCCGCTTTTTTGCGCGCAGACGGGACGGATTCCGCCCCGCAGGCAAGCAGGATGTCGTGCACTACTCGGGCGCTGCGCCGGCGGGCGGCAACTTGCCCGCGATCGCTTCCTTCAGTGCGTCCAGGACGGTCGCCAGGCCGACCTCCGGCTGTTTGGCCGGCCGGTCCAGCCCCACCAGCAGCAGCGGGATGGAAGCGGCGCCCCCGGGCGGCACGGTGAATCGGCGGTAGATGGCCACCAGGCCGAAATTGTATCCGACGCCGTTGGCCGTCAGCTTGCTCACCCGGGCCGGCCCGTCATCGAAGACGAGCAGGGCGGCGTTCTCGTGCACCGGCGGCTTTCGCCGCGGCCCGACGGCCTGGTAGTAGCCGGTGTAGTACGGTTTGGGTCCTTCCTTTTTCCGCGGGTCGGGCCAGACGCTGCCGTGAATCCGCTGCATCGTCGTGGGCGCCAAGGCCGTCAGCCCGGCCAGGGCATGCTTTGCCTTGTTGGCCAGTCGGACGTCCATCAGCACGGCCCGGCCGATGACGCCCTCGGCCGCGTCCGGCGAAGCCAGCTTGAAGGTCTTGCCGTCCTTGCCGGCGACGATGGCGAACCTCCGGCAGGCGGCCGTGGCCACGGCGGGCAGCTTCCTGTCCAGCGAGGCAAAGTCGAAGCGGACCGGCTTGCCGGCGGCAACGTCCACCTCCACGAACTTCTTCGAGTTCTTCCTGGGAGGCGCCGTCGCCGGGTCGCCCTCGCCGGCCAGGGCCAGGTTCAGCGTGTACCGATGCCGCATCGGACGGGCGTTGCGCGGGTCGGTCCAGGTCACGTTCACGCCCAGGTGCAGCCAGTCGCAGGCGCCGAACTCGTTGGCCTGCGGGTTCATCAGGTACTGGGTCAGGTCGAAGCAAGCCTTTCGCGGGGAGAGCTTGCCGCGCTTGCCGACGTATCGGGCCACCGCCTCGGCCATCGTCACCAGCGCTTGGCGCAAGTTCCGTACCGGCAAGGAGGTATGACCGGAGGCGAGGAACTCCTCGGGGCTGTTGAAGAAGAAGGTCTTCGGCATCTTCCGGTAGTTGACGCCGTAGGCGGGCAGGCCGTAATAGCCCATCGCCACCCGGTAGGTCTTCTTCGGGTCGATCTCGGAGGCCAGCAGGTGTGCCTTGGGATCGTAGGACGGGTGGCGCTTGTCCGGCAGGATGGTCGAGGCCGGCGCACGCGCCGCCAATGCCTTCAGCCCCGCGCCGGTTACCTCGCAGAGTGAGATGTACTCGGGGAACATGCTGCTGGCGGCAATGTCGTGCACGGTCACCGGCCCGGCCGGCAGGCGAAGCTTCCACCGGTTCCAGCCCGGCGGGTAGGAGCTGATGACGGCGGCGTCGGCCGCGGTGGCCTCGCGGGCGGCGTCGGCCCGCAGTCGAAGAATCTGCGTGTAGTCGAACGCCGTTTCCAGCTTCCCCACGGGCTCGGCTCCGGCCGGGCGCCAGTTGCCGTCAAAAATATGTCGGTCCGTCTCGAATGCGGGCGCGGACACCGCCACGCCCCATTTCCTTTCCTCGCCGGGCACGCCCATGACCACGCAATCGCCGCTGCGGAAGGTCCACGCGCTCTCGCTCTTGGTGCCGAAGAAACCGTTTCGGGCGAAGCTGGCCGCGTCGTTGAAGGCGTAGACGATCACGTACTTTTTCGGGTTCAGCGGGTTGGGGTGAATGAACTTGACGCAGTTCGTCGGCGCGTCATACACCTTCCGGCCGATGGTGAAGCTGCCCCGGGCGAACTTCACGGGCAGCTCACCGGCGATGCGGGCGGTGAGCTTGTTGATCTCCGGCCCGCCGAAGACAAAGAGGTTGTGGCCGGCGAGGTCGCTTTCGGTGACCTCGGCGTCGTCCTTGGCCCTGTTGGGAGACCACCCGCTCAGCAGCTTCCGCGTTTTCTCCTCGCCGCCGGTGGGGCGGACCCACATCCACCTGCGGTCGGCGATCTTGAGGCCGCCGTCCCGCCTCATGCCGTACGTGCTGCGATCGATCTGGGTGCTGATCCCGCCGGGGGCGGCCGCGCTCTTGAGGAACTTCCCGGCGCCCGGCTCGACCAGCTCGATTGCCAATTCCTTTTTGAACGGCCCGGAATAGGATTGCCTGCCGTTGGTGATAACGGTCACGGGCTTTTCCGCATCCAGCAGCTTGCCGCTCAGGGAAAGCTTGTAAGCCGCGACGTTCCAGGCCTTTACCTCGATGCGGTTGCCGTCTTTGACCTCGGCGTCGACCTGAGCGGCAAGCCACGGCTGTCCCATCCGCTCGATGGAGAGCCAGTACGCCCGGTGCCAGCAAAGGTTCCAGGTGGCGTAGCGAACTCTCTTCGGCCAGAGGTCCCGGCGCTTGGTCTTGGCCCAGTCGAGGATCTGCTTGAACTCGGTTACGTCCTCGTAAGGCTGGTAGGAGTGGCCGTGGTGGCCCCAGAGGCCGGCGACCTCGTAGCCCATGGTGTGCAGCGTGTGCCAGCGGACGAACTGCCCGCGGTTGTAGCCGCCGTCGGTCCAGCCGTCCACCGCCAGCATGGGCACGTTGAACAGGCCGACCTGGTTGACGTTGGAGTACTGCCAGTTGGCGCAGTTGGGGGCGATGCCCGCCACCAGGTGCGGGTGGCGCGAGGCCAGCCAGATGGCGGTGAAGCCGCCGTCCGACCAGCCGGTCAGGAACACGCGGTCCGGGTCGACGGAGAAGTCCCGCGCCAGGGCGGGCACCGACTGGGCCAGCTCGTGAACCGCGCCCATGCGCCCCTTGACCTGGGTGGACAGGCTGGACCAGACGTGGAAGGTATCGGTCTGGTTGGCCACCGCCACCGTCGGCCGGTAGCCGCCGGCGGCCTTGCCGTCCTTGTAGTGAATGCCCCCGCCGCACTTGTAATACAGGAACATCTGGTACTTCCTGCCCGGCTCGAAGCCCGGCGGGACATGCACCCAGATGGACTCCATGCGGTTGGTCTTCTCGGACCAATAGGGAAAGCCCACCCCCTTGCCGGCGTAGCGTTTCGCCGGCTCGACGCCCTTTGCCAGGTCCTCCAGCATCGCCTCCAGGAAACTGAAGGGCACCGCCTCATACCATCCCTTGGGCTGACCGACCTTCCTCATGGTCAGGCACCTGGCCTTCAGGCGGGGGAGGGCGGCCTTGACGACGGGATCGTCGAGCTTGAGCTTGCCCAGCAGCTCCCGGCAGTTGGCGGTGGCCTTGGTCCAGCCGGCGCTCTTGCCGGCTGCCGAGAGCCACTCGGCCGGCGAATCGTCCGGGCGGGCCTGAGCGGCCGCCCCGGCCGGCAGAGACAACACCACCGCGAAGATCGACATCACCGCGCACGGGACAAACAAGTGTGAGGTTCTCACCACAATCTCTCCTTCCACGCCGGCTGAAACGGCCGTGTAATGATAAACCCCGCCCGCTGGCATGGGTAGTCCCGAAACTTCCCCCCGCCCGGCCGGGCGCGGATAGAAAATCGGCGCAAAAAAAGGGGGGCGAGCCGTCCGAGCGCGTCCGGCCCGCCCCAAGCAGAGGTCCCGGCCCCGTTAACCGGGGCCGAACTGAGGTCGCCAAACGCGGCCAGTTGCGTTTGGCAACAGGCGCCGCGGCCGAAGCAAGGCCTCGGCGGCCTGAGCCTCAACCTCGTCCAGCAAGGAGCGTTCCCTCCGCCTGTTCCGTGCATTCAATTCCGCCCGCCGGCCTTCGGGCCCGACTTTCCGCGGGCAGCCCTGTCGAGCCAGCGCTCAGCCACCGCCTTTGGACACCACCTTGGAGATGCTGAAGACCGGAAGCAACATCGCCAGGGCAATGCCGCCGACGATGGCGCCCATCATCACGATCATGACCGGCTCGATGAAGCTGGTGACGGTCCGGATCGCAACGTCCATGTCCTCCTCGCAGAACGTGGCCACGCGGTCCAGGACCGGCCCCAGCTTGCCGGTCCGCTCGCCGGCGGCGATCATCTGCGAGATGCTGCGAGGGATGAGGTCGAAAGCGTACATTTGATCCGACAGCGGCGACCCTTCCCTCAGTCCCTGGGCCAGCTCCAGCCAGATCCGCCGGTAGAAGGCGTTTCCCGCGACCCGGGCGGTGATCTCCAGCCCTTCCAGCAGGCCGACCCCACTGCTGACCATGGTCGCCAGCGTCCGCAGGCTGCGTGCCAGGGACGCCCGGCGGAACATCTTGCCCAGCAGGGGCACCTCGATGCGGGCCTTGTCCAACAGGACTTGGCCCTGCGGCCTGCGGAAGAACAGATACAACCCGACGCCCAGGCCGAACACGCTGACGAGGATGTACGGCAGGTAGCTGATCAGGCCGGAGGAAAAGCCCATCAGCATCCGCGTCGGCAGCGGCAGCGCCACCGACCGGGTGGAGTAGATCTTCGCAAACCGCGGAATGATGAAGATCAGCATGCCCGTGACCACCAGCACGCAGAAGCCAAGCATCCCCACCGGGTAGGCCGCCGCCCCCTTGACGCGCCTGCGCGCCTGATGCTCGTTGTACAGGTACTTCGCCACGCGCTGAAGCATCTTGCCCATGGTGCCGCTGGCCTCGGAAGCCTTCACCAGGGAGACGAACAGGTTGTTGAAGACCTTCGGGTACTCGGCCAGGGCGGTCGAGAACTCCGTGCCCCCCTTGACCCGGTCGGACATCTCCGTCAGCACGCGGCGGAACCGCTCCTCGGTGGTCTGTTCGGCAATGCTGTCCAGCGCGTCCGGCAGGGAGATGCCCGTCTCGACCATCACCGCCAACTGGTTGGCGAAGAAGATCACGTCGTCGCGCTTGGCCCGGACTCTCTTGCGCTGCTTGGCCCGTCCGGCAGTGCCGCCGACGGCGACCTGCTCGTGCACGTCGATGATGATGTTGCCGTCGCCGCGCAGCATCCGGGAGGCCTCGTCCACGGACGAGGCGTTGACGGCCCCGGTGGCGGCCCCTCCCTTTGCATCTCGAACCTGGTAGATGAATCTCGCCATTCAAGTTTTCTCCCGCGGGGGCCCGCCGGCCGCGCCGCGTTGCGGTCCCGAGCCACTACGCCGCCAGCAGGCGTTTCATCTTCTCCGGATCGTGGGCGTTGGCCATGGCCTGCTCCGGCGTGACCCGCCCCTCGGCCACCAGAGTGGAGATCGACATGTCCATCGACTGCATGCCCAGCGATCTGCCCATCTCCAGCATGCCCGACAGCAGGTGGGTCTCGTTGTCGCGGACCGCCCTGCGGATCGCCGGCGTGGGCACGAGGATCTCCACGGCCGGGATCAAGCCGCCCTCGAGCTGGTCGGGAAAGAGCATCTGGCAGGCGACTCCCGTGAGCACGGCCGACAGTTGTATGCGCACCTGCGCCTGCTGCGAACCCGGAAAGGCGTCGATGATCCGGTCGACGGTCTGCACGGCCGAACTCGTGTGCAGCGTCGCCAGCACCATGTGGCCGATCTCGGCCGCCGTCAGGGCGGCGGCGACCGTCTCCAGGTCGCGCATCTCCCCGACCAGGATCACGTCCGGCCGCTGGCGCACCACGTGCCGCAGGGCGGAGGAAAAGCTGCGGGCGTCTTTGCCGATCTCGCGCTGCTCGATCAGGCTCTTCTGGTGGGAGAAGGCGTACTCGATGGGGTCTTCCAGGGTGATGATGTGGTAGGCGAAGTTGCGGTTCATGAAGTCGATCATGGCCGCCAGCGTGGTGCTCTTGCCGGTGGCGGCCCCGCCGGTGACCAGCACCATCCCGCGCGGCAGCTTTGCGAACTCGGACAGGCGCGGCGGCAGGTTCAGGTTCTCAAGAGTGGGGATCCGGTCGGGGACAAAGCGCAAGGCCGCGCTGAGCCCGCCGCGCTGCTTGTGGAGGTTGATGCGGAACCGCCCCACGTCGGGCTTGCCGACGGAAAAGTCCAGATCGCCGGTCTCGGCCAGAACGGCCTTCTCCTCGTCGTTCAGCAGAGGCGTGAGCATGGCGTCGACGTGTTCGGGCTGGATCGGCTCGTGCTCGATCGTCTGCATTTCGCCTGCCACCCATATCGCCGGCGCGGAGTCGGCGAGCAGGATGATGTCGCTGGCCTTTCGTTCAATCACCAACTCGAACAATTCGTCTAGCGTCTTGAGCACTTGCGCTCTCCCGTTCACGCTCCGGCAGTCACCCGGAACACCTCCTCGACGGTGGTGATGCCCGCCTTGATCTTGGCCATGCCGTCTTCGCGAAGATTCACCATGCCCGCCTTGGCGGCCATCGCCCGCAGCTCGCTGATGCCGGGGTTGCCGGCGATGCGGTCGCGCATGTCGTCATCGGGGACGAGCAGCTCGAAGATCCCCGAGCGCCCGGAGTATCCGCTGTTGCGGCACTTGGGGCAGCCGACGCCGTGGTAGAAGGTCTCCACCTCCCCGCCCGCGCGCTCCACCGCCTTGCGGACGTTGGCGGGCGGCTCGTACGTCTCCTTGCAGTTCGTGCAGATCTTCCGCACCAGCCGCTGGCCCAGCACGCCCACCAGCGAGGCGGCCACCAGGTAAGGCTCCACCCCGATGTTCACCAGCCGGGTGATCGCCCCCGGGGCGTCGTTGGTGTGCAGCGTGGAGAATACCAGGTGCCCCGTCAGGGCCGCCTGAAGGGCGATGAGGGCGGTCTCGGGGTCGCGGATCTCGCCGACCATGATCATGTCGGGGTCCTGGCGAAGCAGCGCCCGCAAGGCCCCGGCGAAGGTGAAGCCGATCCGGTCGTTCACCTGGAACTGGTTGACCCACTCCAGGTTGAACTCGACGGGGTCTTCGATGGTGCAGATGTTGATCTCGTCGCTGCTGAGCTGCTTCAGGGCGGCGTACAGGGTGGTGTTTTTCCCGCTGCCGGTGGGGCCGGTCACCAGCACGATGCCGTTGGGGTTGGCAATGATCTTGCGCCACAGGCGCAGGGTCTCGTAGCTGAAGCCCAGCTTCTCCAGGTTCACCAGCCCGCCGCGCTCGGCGATAACGCGCAGCACGACCTTCTCGCCGGACTTGCCGTTGAGGGTGGAGACGCGCAGGTCGACGGGCTGGCCCTGCATCAGCACGTGGATGCCGCCGTCCTGGGGCAGGCGCCGCTCGGAGATGTCCATGGAGGCCATGATCTTCACCCGGCTGACCAGCGCCGGCAGCATCTTGAAGGGCAGCCGCATCTTCTCGTACAGCCGCCCGTCCACGCGGTAGCGAACCCGCAGGTTGTTGTCGTCCGGTTCGAGGTGGATATCGGAGGCGCCCTCGCGGACGGCGTTGTAGATGAGGTAGTTGACCATCCGGATCACGGGGGAGTCGCCGGCGGCCATCTCCAGATCCACCACGTCCTCGGTCTGCTCCTCCACCAACGCCAACTGCCCGTCGTCGTATTCCTCCATGAGGTCGTCGATGACGAAGACGTTCGCCCGGGGAAGGTGGGTCTCCAGGGTGGTCTTGATCTCCTTGGGGGTGGCGCAGACGACCTGCACCTCGCAGTCGGTCATGCGGGCGATCTCTTCCAGCAGAAAGACGTTGGCCGGCTCGGACACGGCCATGGTCAGCCTGCCGCGGATCTTGAACAGGGGCAGCACGCAATGCTTTTCGATGAAACCCCGGGCCAGCACGTCCATCACCTTCGGATCGGCGATCTTGGGGTTGATGTGGGCGTAGGGCAAACCGTAGCCCCTGGCCAGGGCTTCCATGATCTGCTCTTCGGTGCACATGCCGCGGTCGATCAGCACCTCGCCCAGCAGCATCCGGTTGCCTTCGGCCTGCTGGATGCTGAGGGCCTCGGTCAGTTGCTCCTTGGTCACGACTCCGTTGCTGACCAGCAACTGCCCCAACTGAAGCTTCTGATCTTTTCCGATGGTAATCATCACGTTGCCTTACATGGCCTTGACGGCCTCGGAGACCGACTCGATCTGCTCGAACGTGGTGTCCAGACGCGTCAGCTCCAGGATCTTCGAGACGTTTTCGTCCAGACCAGCCAGTTTCACCTGTCCCAGCCTGTCGTTGAGCCGTTCCTGCATGTCCAGCAGGTACTCCAGGCCGGCCGAGTCCACAAAGGGCACCTCCGCAAAGTTCAAGATCAGGTCCCGCACCTGGGCTTCGCCCAGTTGGCTCTCGACGACCTGCCGGAAGCTGTCCAGCGAATCGGCCGTCAGGTCGCCCTTGCAGTTGAGGATGACGGCGTGACCATAGCTTTCCGCGGTAACTTTCATCGCCTAGCTCCTTACGGCCGTCTCCGCCGGACTGGCCGCGGCACTCCGCAGCTCGGCCAGGAAACTCGCCAAGTCGATCGACAGAAACAGCTCCACCAGTCGGCTGTCAAACTGCGTTCCGCTGCACCGCCGGATCTCGTCGATCACCGCCTCCAGCGGCATCGCGTCTCGATATGTGCGGCTGCTGGTCATGGCGTCAAAGCTGTCGGCCAGTCCCAGGATCAGGGCCTCGTACGGCACCTTGCCGTCGCCCGCTCCGGCCGGGTCGCCGGCCCCGCGGAGGCCTTCGGGGTATCCTTTCCCGTCCAGGCGCTCGTGGTGGTAGAGAATGGCCGGCAGGAGGTCCTGTATCTGCCGGATGCCGCCCAGGATGTTGGCGCCGATCCGGGGGTGACGCTTGATTTGGGCGTACTCGTCTTCCGTGAGCTTGCCCGCCTTGCGCAGGACCTCTTCGGAGACGCCGATCTTGCCGATGTCGTGCAGCAGTCCCGCCAGGTAGACCCTCTCCACGCGCTCGGGCTCCAGGCCCGACATTTCCGCCAGCCGGCGCGAGATCATCGCCACCCGTTGCGAGTGGCCGCGGGTGTACGGATCCTTGGCGTCGATGCTGGCCGAGAGAGCGTGCAGCACGCCCATCAGCAGGTTTTGCATGTCGTCGTACAGCTCGTGCTTCTCCAGAGCGATTGCGGCCTGGCTGCCGATGGAGCTGATGAGCTTCAGATCAGTGGTGTCGAACACGCCCTCGGTCTTGTTGATGCCCAGCAGGGCGCCCTCGCAGCGGTCGCCGATGATCAGGGGCGCGGCGATCAGCGTGCCGATGCCGTCGACGCCGGAAGCGGCCGCGCCGCCCGACTCGGCGGTGCCCCGGGAGAACCGGTTTTCAATGACGGGGCCTTTGCCGCGGCTCAGGCGGGGGCGGAGGCCCAGGTTCACGATGTGGAGAAGCTGCTCTTGGCTGACCGGCAGCTCGCCGGCGGAGACCACCTGCTCGGAAGCGCCGCTGCCGGGCTCGCGCGCCCACAGCACCGCGGCCGCCCCGTCCAGCTCCATCACCACCAGGATCTCCCGGCAGAGATTGGTCAGGAACGCGGTGGTGCCCTCGGTCAGCTTCATCGAGCTGCTGATGCGGTACAGCAGTGACAGCTCTTCGTAGGTCTCAGACAGGCTGGTTGAAAGTTTTGTCAGTTCCCCGGCGGCGACCTCCTTGGCCTGCTCGTCCTGGATGAGCCATTCCAGCACGTGGGAGAGGGTGGGGGCCTCGGCGGCGTCGTGGACCTGCTGCTGCCGGCACAGACCGGACATGAATTCCGCGTCCAGCGAGTCTTGGTCGCAGGCTCGGCGGAACTCTTCGGACTTCAGCATTTGCGTGGTGGGAAAGCACGCCACGGCCGAGCCGACAAGCCAGCGCCGGTGATAGATGGGCACGCCCAGCATGCAGCAGCCGGTCGGGGCCGTGCCGATCTCCGCCCTTTCGGCCGCGGCCACCTTCCGCGCCAGCCGTCCCGTCGCCTCCCGGTGGACTTGCGTCAGTCCGCAGAGCTGACGGCAGAAACTCCCGTGGAACGTCGGCTCCAGCAGCGACGCGCCGGCGCGGTCCCAGAAGGAGACCGTCAGCCCCAGCTCGCGCAGACGCCCCTCCAGGCGCCCCCGCAAGCTTGCCATGGGGAAGCTGCGTCTGATTTTGCCGGCCAACGGCACGGTCACGTCGCCTTTCTCTTCGTTGCTTCTTTGCCGTCTGTCTCGAGAAGTCGCTTGACCGTCGCGAGCACCTCACGCGGACTGAAGGGCTTGGTCATCGTCGCCGCGACGCCCGCGGCGATGATCTCTTCCTGTTCGATTTCGAACCCCCGGGCGGTGAGCATCAGCACGGGGGCCTGCATCGTCGACTTGTCCCGGCGGAGCCTCTTGCACAGTTCCAGCCCCGTCAGGTAAGGCATTTGGTAGTCGGTGATGACCAGGTCGGGAGACTCGGCCAGGCAGAGCTCGTACGCCTCCTCGCCGTCCAGCGCCGTGATGACCTCGTAGCCGGCGTTGGCCAGTTTCATGGACACGACGTGGAGGATGTGCGCCTCGTCGTCCGCCACCAGTACCTTTTTGCTCACTGTCGTCTTCCTATTGGAGTATGGGCAGCTCGAAGGCAAACGTGCTGCCCCTGCCGGCGTCGCTGGTGACCGACAGCTTGCCGTCGTGCGCCGTTTCAATAATCTGCTTGACCAGGGCCAGCCCCAGACCGGTGCCTTTGGCGATCCTGGCGTGGCCTTCAGCGCGGTAGAACTTGTCGAAGATGTGCGGCAGGTCCTCGGGGGCGATGCCCACGCCCGTGTCCGAGACTTCGCACACGGCCACTTCGCGGCGCTCGTCCACGTTGGTCGAGACCGTAACCGCGCCTCCCTCGGCAGTGTACTTGAGGGCGTTGCTCACCAGGTTCAGGATCGCCCGGTAGATCATGTCCTTGTCGGCCACGACCTGCCGCCGGGGCGACCCCAGGCGGGAGATCAGCTCGATGCTCTTTGCCCGGGCCTGCGGCAGCACCACTTCCAGAACGTCCTTGGCCGCCTGGGCCAGGCAGACGGGCTCGCGCACGATGCGAACCACCCCCGACTCAATCGCGGAGATGTTCAGAATGTTCTCGATCAGCCGGTTGAGCCGATCGGCCTCGCCCGCCATGATCTGGTAGAACTCCCGCCGGGTGTCCTCGTCCTCGGCCTCGCCGTCCACCAGCATCTCCACGTACGCTTGGATGGACGCCAGGGGCGTGCGCAGCTCGTGGGAGACACTGGAGACGAAATCCGTCTTCATCTGGGAGATTTCCTTCTCCCGGGTGATGTCGTGCAGCACCGTGACCACGCCGGAGACCTCCCCCCCCGGCGTTCTCACGCAGGAGAGGGTCACGCTGAAGGTCCTGGCCCGTCCCTTCTGGTCGATGCTGTGCTCGACGACCCTGCGGGCGGAGTTGCTCCTGCTGCTGCGGGTCTCGCGGATCAGGCGGACCAGGGCGCCGTCGTGAACGATGTAATCGATGTTCTTCCGCAGGCTGTGCGAGAGCTTGAAGTCCAGCAGCGTTTCGGCGGCGTCGTTGGCCAGAAGCAGCTCATCGAAGCGGTTGGTGACCACCACCGCGTCGGAGATGGAAAAGATGACCGCCTCGGCGTGCTTCTTCTCGGCGCCGGCGAGGCGCGATTGGATTTGCAGCTCCCGGCCTTCGGCGCGAAGTCGGCCCATCTCGTCGCGCAGGGACGTCAGCAGCCGGTTCAGCGCCTGGGTGACCTGGGCGATCTCGTCGCAGCCCTCGACCATGACCAGGCCCAGCCGCTTCGACCGGGCCATCTGATTCAACTGACGGGAGATGCTCCCGACGGTGCGGTTGACGCTCCGCCAGAACAGCAGCAGCAGCAGGCTGGTCAACGCCGCCACCAGCCCCAGGATCAGGTAGTTCAGGTTGCGCGTCTGCACTCGATGGCCGCGCATGGCCATGGTGACGGCGTAGTAGGCGGCGCTTGCCCCCAGAGAGACCAGAGCGACGCTAGCCAGTCCAAGCCGTTTCGCAACAGTCACGTTCTCCCGTCCTCCGGGTTTCCGCAGAACGCCGGGGACACCACATTCGGCGTCCCCAGCGGCGGCGCGACCTGCCGGCCGGTGGGGGGGCAGGCGCTTCGCGATCGGTAACTCCTACTCTCCTGCCGCCAGCAGACGCCTGGCCAGACGACTGTTCGGGTCGCATTCCAGGGCCCGCTTGTAACAGGACACGGCTTGCTGCTTCTGCCCCGCGGCCCAGTAGCAGCGACCCAGCATGCAGTTGATGGTGGCGTCGCTGGGGTTTTCTCTGGCCGCCGACGCCAGCAGCGCGGTGGCCTGATCGATCTGCCCCTGGCGCAGCATGGCGTAGCCCAGCACGGCCGTCGCCTCCAGACAGCGGTCGGTCATCGCCAGCGCCTGGCGCGCGGCCGTAATCGCCCGCGGGCAGTTGTCCGTCGCCACCGCCGCCTTGGCCAGACGCACCCACACCGGGGGGGCCTCCGGCTGAAGGACCGCGGCGGTCTCGTAGGCGCTCCTGGCCGCGTTCGGGTGACCCAGCGCCATGTGGCTGTCGCCGATCATGACGTACAGCCAGCCGGCCTTGTCCTGATATCGCGGGTCTGTTGCGAGCTTCTCCAGCACGGCCAGGGCATCGGCGTAACGCCCGGCAAAGAACTGAGCCTTGGCGAGGTTCTCCTGCATCAAGACGCTGTCGGGCTGGAGGTCCAGGTATCGCTGGAACAGGTCTACCGCCTTTGCGGGCTTGCCTTCCATCATGGCCAGCTCGCCCGCCAGCGCCAGCACCGACGGCTCGTCGTCGGACTGCTCCAGCCTCGCCTCCAGCAGCGCCAGTGCCCGTTGGGGCTTGCCCATTTCCACCAGCGCCTCGGCCGAGGCCGTCAGGTAGCCGTCGTTGGACGCATCCATGGCCCTGGCCTGCTCGTAGCGCTTCAACGCCTCGGCATGCCGGCCACGTTTTTCCAGCGAGACGCCCAGCAGGAAGACGATCTCGGCGTCTGCCGGCGCCGCGCGCTCGGCTTCGAGGAGCTGCTCAGCGGCCTTTGCATACTGGGACTTCTCCAGCAGCACCTTGCCCAGCAGAACCCTTGCCGCAGCGAACTCCGGGTCCAGGCTGACCGCCTCCATCGCGCGGGCAAGGGCCTTTTCGAGTTCTCCGACCTTCAATTGCTCCTGCCCCACGCTGCAAATGATCTGCGCCCGCGCCCGATGCCACCGCTTGTACGCCAGTATCTTCTCTTTGTTCTCTAAATTGCACCCGGCGACCAAGCCCAGCAGCAGGGCTATGATGAACAGTCGTTTCTTCATTGGTCCGCTCCTTCAGACTCTTTCCCTATTCTGTGCACTTTCCCTAGATTGACAGTCTAGTCCAAAAAAACACCCGCTATTTGACCACCTCGACCGGTACCTGCGGCGGACGGGTCGTGGGCGACGGCTTCACAGCTTTGGCGCCGCCGGCGGGCCGTTGCGGCCTAGCCGGGATATTCAGCGGAAGCTCCAGCCGCGGGCCCATGCCGAAGGCGTCGCGAATCTTCTTGTGCAGCTTCATCTCGTCTCGCGGCTTCAGCGGCGGGATAGCCTCCTCCACCGGACGGCCCATCTCCTGCATGATCATCCGCTGGATGATGTAGTGGGCGCTGGAGTAGCGAGACTCGTGGGCCCAGATGGCCTCGTTGGTCAGGCGCTCCTTCATGCGGATGGCCTGCTCCATCCTCGGCTCCAGCGACAGGGCCAGGTTGAGGTCCCACGTGGCCTTCTCGACGTCTCCGCCGGCGAGGTGCTGGCGCGCCCAGCGCATGTGGGCCTGGGCCAGCCGCTCGCGCCCGAACCACATCAGCCCCTGCCGCATGCCAAAGCGGAACCGCCACACCTGTTCCTTCAACTGCTCGGAGACGACCTCGTCGGCAGCCTGCTTGATGATGTGCGGGGTGATCAGGACGATCACTTCTTCGCGCTTGGTCTCTTCGACGCGTCTGCGGAAGAGGTTGCCGGCAATGGGGATGTTGCCCAGGTAGGGGACCTGCGACCGCTTGTTGTCGGTCATCTCCCGGAACAGTCCGGCGATGACGATGGTGTGCCCATCCTTGACCAAGACGTTGGAGGTGCACTCGGTGGTGATCTCGAACGGCAGGCTGTCGGTGGTGAGACCGCCGGTGGAGTCCGCCGGGTGGATTTCCAACCGGACGTGCCCGTCGGTGGCGATGTACGGGCGGACCAGCAGTTTGGTGCCGGTCTCGATGAACTCCACGGTCTGGGTGGCGGTGGTCTCGGTAACGGTCGTGGTCAGGTATCCGTCGCGCCGGCCGACCAGGATCTCGCCGCGCTGCTTGTTGATCACCAGCAGCTTCGGGTTGGCCAGCACGGCCACGTCGCCGACGCCTTCCAGGGCGCGGACGAAGAAGGCCACCTGGTTGGAGATGAACCCGATGGTCAACCCGCCGGGGTCAATCTTGGAGTTGAAGTCGGTCCGGAAGGTGGCCTTGGCGTTGTCCATCCCGGCCGTCGGCACGTCCCCGGGCGCGACGCTGGTTATCCCGGTGCTGGTGGAGGACAGGGAGCGGAAGTCCACCCCGGCCAGGGCGTTGAAATCGATGCCCAGGGCGTTGTCTTCCTCCAGTGTGGCCCGCAGGATGGTGGCCTCGATGAGCACCTGCTGCGGGCGGACGTCCACGTCGTGGAGGATGGCGGCGGCCTTTTCCACGTTCTCGGGGTAGTCGCGGACGATGATCAGGTCCGCGTTGGCGTGCGCGTTTCCGCCGGCGTCCGCGCTGGAGGCGGCGATGCCCGTGTCGGCGGCGGGCGTGAGCGAGACCGTCCCCTCCGTGCTCATCACCGGCGTGATCAGCGCCTTGGCGTCGGCGGCGGTGATGTAATTCAGCCGGAAGACTCGCACCGACAGCAGCCGCGTGGCGGCCCGGACGTCTGCCAATTGCTTCTGGGTGTATACGTAGACGAAGTTGCCCTTGCGGACGTACCCGAAGCCGGCCGAGGTCAGCACCGCTTCCAACGCCTCCTGGAAGGTCACCCCGTACAGATCGGCCGTGACCGTCCCCTGTACTTCCTTGGTGGCAATGATGTTGATCTTGGCCGGGGTGCTCAGGAGTTTGAGCACCTGGCGAATGTCGGCCCCCTGGACGTGCAGCTCCACCGTGCCGCGCTGATCGACGTTCAGCCTGGCGCCGGTCTGGGTTTTGGCCGGCGCGCTCGTGTCGGGCGGTTTGACAGCGGCGGCCTCCTGCGCGAGACCGGCCGCGCTAAAGGCCAGAATCAACACCACCGCCGCCGCGGGGCCGCCGAACGTCCTTAGCCACGCCCAGAACGGCGAGGTCGCGTGTTGCCTCTGGCCAACGCCCCGGATCCCCGCATCACTGGTCCACGTGCGCCTCGATCGTCTAGCGCTCATCACCTATGCTCCTTACTGGACTGATCCGCCCTTCCGGGCGAACCCGCTTCCGCAGCTCTGCAATCCTCCAAAGGTGCTCCCGACGCGTCGGAGGACCCTTGAAGCCCTATGATTTATCGGTATCGGTGCCTCTTATGGCCCGTACCGTGCAACCGTCCGGCCCAACGCGGCCGTCGGCAAACCGCCTACTTTTTCAACCGCAACTGCACCTCGACGCCGTCCTTGCTGAGGACGCAGTAGCCGGCGCCGATGCGCTTGACGCGAAAGCCGCTGATCGACTCCCCGACCCGCAAGACCCGATCGTTGATCAGCGCCGTCGGGGACGCCGCCAGCATCGTGCTCTTCAGCGACAGTGTCCGGGCCTGCGTTCGCACGCCCGCTATTTGCGAGAGCCGATTCGCCTGGACCTGGCGCTTGCGCTTGATCCACTCATGCGCTTGCCCGAACCAGCCGCTCCGGGCCTGCCCGTCATGGGCGCCGGCGGACCCGTCCTCGGCGGGGCGATACAGCTCCAGCACGGGCGTGAACAACTTGCGGGTGATGGTTCGATCCATCTGAGCGAGGTACTGCTCTCGGTGGGCCTGTCCGGGCTGTTCCGGCGAGGCTGCGCCGGCGCCCTGGCAGGACGACGGCTTCTGGCGACTTGCCGCTGCCGCCTCGGCGGACTCGGCGGCGCCCACCCGCTTGGGCACGTCCCGGGTAATCACCAGCCTTCCACCGACGCTTCCGCCCACCACCAGCAGGACCGCCATGACGGCCGTTCTCTTCTTGTCGCGCTTGAGCTCTCGCTTCAGGCGACTCGCCCATACCGAAATTTTCGATGTCTGGTCGGCCATAGCCCGGCGTTCGCTCACTTCTCGGTGAAGTAAATGTTCATGCCCAGCCCCATCGACAGCCCGCGCCCGTCCGAGGCGGGCTCGATCCGCAAATGCTCAACGCGCGTCAGCCGCGTCATCTCGTCCACCCGCTTCAGGAACCGCGCCAGGGCGAGGAACTCGCCCTCGAACTCCATCCTGATGGGCAGGCGGTTGTACAGTGGGCCGCGGATGGCGCTGCCCGGCTGGATGATCTGGTTGGAGAGATTCTCCTGCACCAGGTTCGAGGCGATCTCGCCCAGGAAACCGGCCAGCTCCTTTCGCTGGGGCAATCGCCGCGTCCAATCCTTGTTGTACCGCTGCTTCATCTGCCCGATCTGGCGGAGCAGGGGGGGCACCTGTCCGGCCGCCGCCATGTTCTGCTCCAATTCGCGCTTCGTTTGCGCCGTGCCCGCGTCGATCTTCTTCAGCGCGCTCGACTGGGATCGATACACCAGCAGCACGTAGCCGACGGTGATGGCCGCCAGGATGCCCAGCACGATCAAGTTGTCTCGCGAAAGCCGCATCCGCGCGATTCTCTCCTCGGCCCTACTTGATCAGATAGCAGGTGGCCAGGAATTGCCTGGCCAGCCGCTCCCGAAAGACCACCGTCTTGGCATAGGTCATGTTTACGTCTTCGAACAGGCAACTGGCGGCCAGTCGCCCGATGAAGTTGGCGACGTCCACGTCGCTGGGGGCAAGCCCCACCAGCACCACCTGCGCCCGGCGGATTAGCCCCTTCGACCGGTTGCCCGATGCATCCGCCCCGGAAGCGCCGGCGCGGTTCGGCGACTGCCGGACGAGTCCGGACGCCTCCGCCTGGAGCGCGACCGGTTTCATTTCCAGCGAGACCAGGGCCATGTTCTTCGGCAGCAGCCGGCACAGTTCCGCCAGCACGGCGGTGCAATCGGCCCGGCTGCCCAGCTCCTCGTCGATCCGCTTCTTGATCAGCAGATCGGACATTTGGGATCTCAGTTCGGGAATCGTCGCCGCCTCCCGTTTGGTCAGGCCGGCGCGCTCCTCCAGCCGGGCCAGCTCGCCCTTGGCCGTGGCGATCCTGGCCTGGCGCGTGTAGCCCAGTGCGCCGATGGCCACGACGTACACGGCCAGGCAGTAGCCCTGGCGCAGCAGCCTCCGCCGGCGGGCGCGATGCTGCCGGATGCGCTCAGGCAGAAAGTCGACTTCGTGAGCGGTCCGCATTCCCAATGTCCTCTTGCCCACCCAGCCCGCGCAGGGCCAGGCCTGTAACCACCGACCATTCCGTCAACACGCCCCGGCGGTCGCTGCCTATGTCGGCTCCGCCCAGCCGCACGCCCCGCAGTGGCCGGCCCACCTCGCACCGGCGGTCCAGGCACTCTGCCAGCAGCTTAATCAGCCCCGAATCGTACGCCTCCCCCCCGGTCAGGGTGATCTGTCCGGGGCGGAGCCCGCGGAACGTCACCGAGCAGTACCGCAGGCACAGCCCGATCTCCTGGGCGAGGGCTTCGACCTGCCCGCGAATGGCGTCCACCACCGACAGCTCCACCTGGTCGGGGGTCTCCGACGCGTCCGCCTTCGACTCGTGCAGGCGCGCGCGAATATTGACCGCCTCGCCGTAGCTGAGGCCCAGCTCCTTGGCAACGCTCCGGTTGAGGCTCTCGCCGGCTATGTCGAAGGACCGGATCAGGAGCACCGTCCCGCCCCGGGCCACGATGACCTTGGTGCTGGACAGTCCGATGTCGACAATGATACTGACGGTCGCGGCGTCCTCGGCCCGGCGAAGGTATCTTCGATACGTCCGGAACAGGGCGCTGGGCTCGGCGTCCACGTGCAGCGGCCGGAGCTGCATCTGCTCCAGCATCTCCAGGTGCCGCTGGATGGCCTCGTCGGAGACGGCCATTATGATCACTTCGTCGCGGACCTCCGGTCCCTGCCGGACCTCGCCGGCGTTGAAGTAGTGGACCTGGTCGGGGGCCACCTCAAACCCGAACCTTTCCTGGCACTCCCAGGCGACGGCCTTGGTTAATTCGGGACCGGGCATGTGCGGCAGGCGGACGTTTTTGATGGCCAGTTCGTCGCTGCGGAGGCAGCTAACCGTGTTGCGCCCACGAAAGCCGCCCCGGCCGATCGCGTCCCGCACGGCTTGGGTCGCGAGTTGGGTGCGGGCGGCCGGGTCAGAATCGGGGCCGGAGCTGTTCTGGGGGAAACGAGAGTGGGCCGCGGCCGCTACCGATATCTTCCCCCCAGATCGGCATAGCTGGAGCAGCCTGACGCCTTCGGATCCGACGTCCAAGCCAATGGGGCCTCGCCTGCCTCTCAGCCGCAAACCCAACATGCCCTACTTCCTATGGCAACTGCCTATGGCAACCGCGTAACAGTCACTCGTCCGCTGATGGGCGCCACCGTGATCTGGTAAGCGTGCTCCTTGGCCGAGACGGTGAGGCCGCCACCGCTGTCAGGGGCGCCCAAAGCGTCGAATGTGACCGCGGAGCCGGGAAAGCTCACGGCCGCAATCGACACGCTTTCCAGTCCGCGCTGGTTGTGAAGATCGATCACGTATTCCTCTTTGGTAATCGGATGAACCAGGGGCCCGCTTGCGTTAGAGATGGTGTAAGAATCACCGGCAGAATTAAAGGTTACCGTCACCGGCGCCTGCGTGAAGATGGCCTGGCTCTGGGCGTACTCCAGGTCGGCCATGACCATCCTGGCGGCTGACTGGGCCTGCAAGGACGACGTCCCCACCGCCTGCGGAATAATGATCGCCGCGGCGATTGCCATGATGATGAGCACCACCATCATCTCGGCCAGGGTGAACGCGCCGGCCAGTCGCGAACCCTCGCCAGGGGCTGGGTGGTCGCATCGAGCCCCGCCGGGGCGGTTTAACCGCTTATCTGACTGGGAGTACCTTGACACCTGCGGCTCCTTTGCTGGGGGCCGGGGGCGGCGCCGGTGACAGCTTGAGGGCCTCCACCGTCACGCGAACCTTCCCGCTTGCCAGCAAATCCGCGATCCGCTGCAGCTTCTGGTTGCCGGCCTGAATGGCCCGAAGCATCTGCTGGCGCTGGGCCCCCGCATTCGGCAGGACGTCCCGGACGGCGGCACGCGGGGCGGCAGCGGCGATTCCCGCCCCGGTCAAGGACGCCGGACCGGTCGCCCACAGTCCGATGATCAGCACTGTCAATAAGGCCACAATGGCCGTCAGGCAGAATCGGGTGTATCCGTCGATAACAACCGTATTTCGGCCTTTTCTCTGAGGCATCGCATGCTCCTTAGCAGGCCCCTCGGGTGCGTCCGGTCATGGGGCAACGGGCAGAGGTCCTCGGCTGAGCGTCCTGCCGACCACGGGCTTGTCCGACCGTGGCAGTGCCCCAACGGGCCACGACCGAGCCTGCCGCGATCGCACTGGCAGCCCCTTTGCCAATCTGAACCGCGCCCGTGCTCACAATGGCCCGAAAGCCCTCAGCGGCCGCAACAGCGAGCTTCTTCTCTTCCGGCATCATCTTTCCACTGTCCGTACATCGGCCAGCGGAGCCCGGACCTTTCTCAAGCCCAACCGCCATCGCCGACACGACGGCGATGGCGCGCGGGGCCGGCGGTCCGGATGTCCGCCATCAGGCTCCCGGAGGGCGCATCCGGCCTTCGAGAGCTGGCCGCCGGAATCTTCTTCCACAGGCCCACTTGGCCGAATACTAGTAATTGAAGTACAGCTTTCCGTCCTGGTCCGCCCCGGGAGAGTCGGCCTTGAAAAGCAGCCTGGACGGCTGATAGACCCAGCCGTGGCTGTCGTCCGCGGCCGCGGGGAACACCTCGTTGTCCAGGATTACCTGAACGCTGTTCTTGCCGTTGACGGGGTTGGTCGGGATCTCTCGCAGGTATGGGCCAAAGCGAAATCCCGGGGTGCCGGCCTCGGCCGTCTCCCCGCCCTGGTTGGAGGCCTTCGACATGTGAAGCACGAAAGCCGCCTCCGTGGGCGGTTGGCTCGGATCCCCATCGGGGTAGCCGGACCCGACCTCCAGGTGCTGGCATTTGTACAGGACCAGTTGCGTGCGTATCACCCGCAAGTCGTCCGCCAGCATCTTGGCCCGGGCAAGGCCCGAGACATTGGAGAACCGCGGCAGCACGATGGCCGCCAGGATGCCCAGAATTAGCACCACGACCAGGATCTCCATCAGCGTGAACGCCTTCCGAACCCTCATCGCATTCACCTTTTCCGGCCGGCTCTCCGCCGAGGTGCGCTCGGGGGAGAAATAAACCGGCCAGGCTCGAAGCCGCCAAGTATGTTCCGGCATACTGCCACGGCGCTTGGGGCTCGTTCTGCCTGGTGAGCTTCTCGGGGGTAGAAGCGTTCCGCTCGGTGCCGTTCCACGGCCCGTGGCGGACGTCAGGAGAACAGCCTATAAACAAATGGGCAAGACAAGCCTCCGTCTTGCCTGCCGGCACAGCCATGCATTTCCCGGAAACGGCCGCCCCCAAGCGCGGCCCGGGGGCCGCGCTCGGGGGAAAAACCTGTCCGAAACTTACATGGCTTTGTGGGCATCGTCGTCCGGCGACATCTTGCCCGTGGCGCTGTCCCAGCACCATCCAAAGTTGCCGGCGCCGGCAGGGGCCACGAAGTCCACCAAGTCGGCGTTCGCCGAGACAAACGGGTTGGTCGGGAACGCATGCAGGTAGGGCCCGAAGACGCCCGCGGCATTGACCGTGCCGTCCAGGTCGGTCTTGCCCGTCAGCCGGGCGATGAAGTTGGCCGTGTCCGCAGCGCCGGCACCATTGAGGTCAGGATACTTCTCCAGGTGCTGGACCTTGTACAGCTCCAGTTGGCTGCGCAGCGTCTGGAGATCCGACGCCAGGGCAGACTCGCGCGCATCGTTGGACGCTTCCGTAAACTGCGGAATCACGATCGCGGCCAAGATGCCCAAGATGATCACGACGATCAAAATCTCAACCAGTGTGAAACCCTTACTCCGCTTCATCGGTTCAACCTCCTAAAATCAAGCCTGAGACAACGGTTTTCCTGCTTCTGCGATTGTGTTGACGTACTTCACGTGGCCTGCGGCGATCCATGCCGCCTATGGGTGAGAATGCCGTCTTGGCCCCCATTCGGCCGTTCGAGGCCCCCGAACGCCATCGCGCTTGGAAGGCCTTACCCATGGATGCTTTCCTCTGACCTCAGCTCGCAGGCCCACCTCCTTTCGCGTCTGACGCACGTAACGTTCCTCCACGATCGACCCCTGTAACATCCTTTTCCAGCATTGCCGGCGGGGCTTTATTTGCTCTTCCGGCCAGTTGCTATCGTCTTGGAAGCAAGGCGGCTTAACTAAAATGCGGGCCGATGCGGAAGGCTGCTGAGAAGGGGAATGTGGGCGCCGACGCGCCTGCCAGAAACACCTGACAAAACCCGCCGGCAGAGAGGCTTCCAAACCACAACATCGCGGACACAGTCTCTCTGCTCCCTTCGGCAGCTCGGCCATCCCGATGGGGAGGAAAACTCCCGAACCCATCGGGACCCGCCGCTTTGCGCACCGCCGTTGCCGGCGGGTTGCCTTTTCGGGGACTACAGGGACCCCGATCCCGGTTCACGAAAACCGGCGCAACACAGGAAATCTAAGATATGGATCGCGGGCGGGCAAAAGGTCGGGGAGTTTCAATATTGTAAGGTCGGCCGGCGGGCGGGAAGCGGAAACACGAATGCCTCGTGGCCGCCCGCCCCGCGGACGGGGCCGGCTCACAGCCCGAACAGCATCAGCGCGACGGCCGCCAGCGCCGCGGCGCCTAAGAGCATCCAGCGAGCCCGGCTGCGAGCAGGGCCGGCTCTCCGCTCGCCGGCGCCGGGAAGGGACGTTCTTCCCGCCGCCGCGGTCGCCGCCAGCAGGACCAGCAGCGTTCCCGCCAGCAGCGTCGGCGAAACGGGCAGCGACACCATCGCCGAGGCCGAGACGGCACCCAGCGCCGCACCAAAGCCCATATCCGCCAGCCACAGCCTGCCGGGCAGGCCTTCCCTGGCCGAGACCCGCCGCCGCCGCGACAGCACCGCCGCCCAAAGCCCGGCAAAAGGCACCAGGCCGGCAAAGCTCGGGATGATCCACAGCCACCTGGCTCGGCCGGGCCCGGCCGCCAGGTGCAGCATGGCCAACTGCACCGCCGCGACCAGCAGCCCGCCCATGCCGGCGGCCCAGGCCTCCGAAGCGCCGCCCACGCGGACCCGCCGGTCGTAGCGGGCGGCCACGGCCGCGGCGATCGCCGCCGTCGCCGCCGTCCACAGCAAGCTTGCCGCCCAGCCGGCGCCGGCGGCATTTCGCAGGGCCCAGCACTGCACCGTGAGCAGCCACGCCGGCGCCGCCCAGAGGCACACGTTCAAGCGCCGCCGAGCCGGCTGCCCCGGCGCCGGCCCGGCGTCCTGGCGGACCGTCGTCGCCCCGGGGGGCGCGGGCGCGGCCATGCCCGCGGCCAGACCCGCCAAGAGCACCGCGCAGACCAGACCCGCGCCGAGGAAGTCCAGCCCCCCCCAGCCAAGCCCGGCCGCGATCGTCAGGGCGGCGCAGGCCGCCCAGGCCAGGTCGCGGTCGACGTGGCGAGACGGATCGCTCGGGCCGTAACGACGCAGCAGCGCCCCGGCCGCGGCCAGCGCCGCCGCTGCCGCCCCCAAGGGCAGCATCACCATCGCCGTCGGCACCAGCCGCACAACGGCCCAGAGCCACTCGGGGAACAGGAACATCCGGCCGAGTGAGGCCATCGCCGCCGACGCCAGCGGGATGCAGGCCACGCTGATCACGCCGCCGACGGCGCAGGCCGCGCACGCCGCCGCCACCAGGCGGCGCAGTCGGCGGCTCTCCAGTTCGGCCCGGCGGGCTTTCGAGAGGCCTTCCCCGCCCCGGACGAAGCCGAACCGACCCGCCGGCGAGGAGATGGCCCTGCCGACCGGCCCGAGCAGACACAGCACCGCCGCGGCCGCTGCCAGCTCCGTCGCCGCCGCCTGGACCATCCCCACCCAGCCGCCCCCCAGCGCCTCGGCCGTGAGCACCCACAAGCACACGCTCCAGACCCCCAGCAGCGTCAGCCCGGCCAGGAAGGTCCAGCGGTCCAGCCATTTCCGGCGCCCGCCCGGCCGGGCACGGGGCCCCGCCCGCCGCCGGCCGCCGGGCAGCCCGCCGCCACCGCCGGAGGCGCCGAGAATGGAAAATGGGAAGCTCATCTCACGATCGTGGACGTCGCCGCCGGCAGGTGCACCTGCTCGCCGGAGTCGGTCAGCAGGATCAGACCGCTCAGCGGGCTGACGTCCAGCATCCGCCCGGTCACGCGCCGCCCGGCGGAGGCCACCGTCTGGCGCGTATTGATCATTTCGCAGCGCCGCAGCCAGCTCTGGTGGAGTTGCTCGGTCCGGCCGGCGGCGGCCCAATGGTCAAGCCGGACCAGGACGGCCCGAAGGATACCGATCCGCTCCAGCGCGGACGCGTCGTCGACCACGTCCGCCAGGCAGGCGGCGGGCCGGGCGAGCTCCCCTGCCGGCGGGGCGGCCGTCACGTTGATCCCGAAGCCGACGACGACCTGCCGCCGGCGGCTCCCGCCCCGGATTTCCACCATCGCCCCGGCCAGCTTGCAGGGGGAGGGGCTTGATCTGTCAGCACCGGCCAGCCCGGCCGGGCGCACCACCACGTCGTTGGGCCATTCCACCGCCGCGGCGACGCCGGTGGCGTGCTCGATGCCCTCGGCCACCGCCAGGCCGGCGGCGATGGTCAGGGCCTCCTGGGGAAGTTTCCGCCCGGCCTCGTGCAGCAGCACCGAAGCGAGGATGCCCGTCCCCGGCCGGCTCTGCCACCTCCGGCCGAGCCTGCCGCGCCCGGCGGTTTGATGCTCGGCCGTGACCGTCAGCGACTGCCCGCCCGCCTTCGCCGCGGAGTCGAACGCCACGTCGTTGGTGGAGGCCACCCCGTCGAAGCAGAGGACGTGCCGACCGATTTGCCTGACCGGGAGGTCGCGCTCGATCAGGTGCGCGTCCAGCGCCGTCGGCCGCAGAAGCCGAACGCCTCGACCCGCAGAGCGCTCGAAGCGATGGCCCCGCGCGCCGAGCTGCTCGAGGGCCTGCTGAAGGGCGGCGGGGGCCAGCCCGCCCGCCGCCAGCTCCTGCGGCGAGACGAACTCGCCCCGGCGGTCGTAGAGATACTCCAGGATTCGATTCGGCAGACGCACCTTCGCTACCATGTTTCTCCGTTTGAGCGCGAAACGCCGCACCCCGCGGCCGGGCATTCAAGTCTGCGCCTGCTCAGTCCACTTCGAGGTCGAGAGAGATATCCACGGCCCCGGCCGAGTGGGTCAGGGCGCCGATGGAGATCCGTTCCACGCCGGTTTCGGCGATGGGGCGGACGCTGTCCAGGGTGACGCCGCCGGAGGCCTCCAGCTCGACGCGTCCCTTTGCCCCGGCCCGGTCGCGGATGCGCACGCCCTCGGCGACCTGCTCGACGGACATGTTGTCCAGCAGGATGATGTCGATGTTCAGCTCCAGGGCGTGGGCGAACTGCTCCAGGTTTTCCACCTCCAGTTCGACGAACGCCCCGGCTGGCAGGTAGGGGCGGATCCGCTCCAGCTCGTGGGCGGCGGCGGTCAGGGGGTTCTGCCCCTCGGCCAGGGCCATGATGGACAGGTGGTTGTCCTTGACCAGGACGGCGTCGTAGAGGCCCTTGCGGTGGTTGAGGCCCCCGCCGACGCGAACGGCGTACTTCTCCAGCTCGCGCCAGCCGGGGGTGGTCTTGCGCGTGTCGTAAATCGCCGCTCCGGTGCCGGCCACGGCGTCGACGTACTCCCGGGTAG
>Ga0315541_1000771_pt1 | contig 32872 bp, 31 predicted proteins | sample SalMarSW160190MG_FD_203095 | JGI IMG/M metagenome (GOLD analysis project Ga0315541, IMG submission 203095) | Salt marsh sediment microbial communities from the Plum Island Ecosystem LTER, Massachusetts, United States - Salt Marsh Sediment SW1601-190 ...
GTGGCGGCCGTGTTTGAGGGCATTGAGGTTACCCCGGGGAGCGCCGGCTCCCCGGGGGCCGAGTTCGGCGTCGCGATGGGCGCGGCAGCGGGTGTGGCCACGCATGGCCCAGGCGCGGCAGCCGGGGACCTGACAGTGGATTTTGTTTGGGTTGCGAGGCATTCGAGAACTCCGTTCTGAATGACTAATCACGTCACAGTTCGATCCCCCACTCGGCGCTGAGTTGGTCCAGGGCCGAGTAGATGACCGATTGGAATTCGTCGGAGGGGGTGTCGAGGAGGGCGCGCTGGTCGAGCCTCAACTGGCTGAGGCGGACGATGTTCTGGCTGTAGATGGAGAGGAGTCTGAGCCAGCGCTCGTCGCCTGGGCCGTCACAGCATTGGTCGATATACTGACCACAGCGGATTACTTTGTCGTCCAGGTCGGCGATGATGGTGTCAATGCTGACGGGGGGAGGGCAGTGGGTGGCAAAGGCACGCCGGCGGCGCAGCATGCGGCCGAGATGGGCGGCGACCCGGCCGTGGACTGCGAGGCTCCTGGCCAGATGCCTGGGGTCCAGGTCGTGCCAGTGGTGATCTATGTACTGGGAGAAGTTGGCATGTGCGTGGGCCAGGCTGGCGATGATGTCGTCAATGCCTACGGAGGGTGCTTCGGCGTGGGGTGTATCTGTATTGTTGTTCATTAGTTTTACTCCTCCTACGATATAATAAGGGGGATGGGCCCCAGCAAGGCACCCACCCCCCTGTTTGCTCAAAATTATAGCACAAAGGTTCTATTTTGTCAAGTGCAGTGCGGTGATGGGGTGCATTTCAATTCTGGCGTGGTCAACTCGCCCTCAAACTGAAAGGCACCCGCGGTGATCATTCTGGCAAGATCGGACGGGTTAACAGGTCTCTTGGGCAAGGCTCGAGAAATTTGCAATAAAGTCGCCGGTGTTATATAACATGTTTGCAGGGCTGCAAGTCTGCAAGTCTGCAAGTGGCAAATCATGATTCTCGTGGATAACGCAAATGTTGCGTGGACGCCTACGTGGGAGCGGGGTGGGGCGCGATTGGACGTGGTGTTGCGCTTTGGGGCGGAGGCGGGGCGGTGGGGGCGGATGCGGTTCAGTTGCCGGCGTGTCTTCCGGTCAAGGAGTTCAACGCTGTACTTCGGCACGGGACGTCTCGCGCTGGCGCAGGTAGTCTCGAAAGGGCGGATCAGGCGGGGACGGGGGCGGGGAATTTGCAAAAGCGGCTCAATTGACGCATAATGGTGACGCATAATGGACTGGCGCGGGAATCACAGGGTTCTCACTCTGGTGTTATAATAAGCACAAAGGTCAGGGGAAGCGACGGATGAAACTTGAGGAGACGAAACGCACCTCGCGCATTCTGGAACTGGTGCAGATCATTGCGACGGCTCCACAGCGCTATCTGCGGCGCGACCTGGCGGCCCGTTTTGAGGTGAGCGAGCGGATGATCCAGAAGGACATGGAAGTAATCCGCCACGGCCTAAGACTTTATCTACTGCACTCGCCGGAAGGATACTACTTTGAGGAGGTGCCTCGCTTGCCAGCGCTGCAATATACGTTCGCCGAGGCGTTGGCACTGTTGCTGGCGGTCCAGGCAGCGCGGCAGGTGTCGGGGGTTGGTTCAGTGGAACTAGCCGCAGCGGTGGCCCGGCTGGAGGCGTTGTTCCCGCCGGAGTTCACGCCCCTGCTGCGCCAGGCGGTTGGTCAGCCGGTGGTCACGGCCCAGCGGGAGCACCGGCAGCAGATGTTGATGCTGCTCAACCGGGCGCTGGTCGAGGGGCGCAAGGTGCGCCTGGTTTACGAGACCCGCTCGCGGGGCGGCGCGGTGAGCGAGCGGGTGGTACAGCCCTACCACATTATGCCTTACGTGCGCAGTTGGCAGTTGGTCGCCTACTGTGAGTTGCGAGAGGCAGTGCGGATGTTCAAGGTGGACCGCATCCAGGAAGCGACGCTGCTGGATGAGCACTACACCATCCCCAACGACTTTGACGTGGAGGCCTACATGGGGGCAGGGTGGGGGGCGATGCGAGGCGAAGCGGGGGAGCCGGTGGACGTGGTGTTACGCTTCGGGTCGGAGGCGGGGCGGTGGGTGGCGGAGGAGTACTGGCATTCAAGCCAGCAGGCCGAGGAGCAGCCCGATGGGAGCGTGCTCTTCAAATTGCACGTGGCGGTCACGCCGGAGTTTGTGAACTGGGTGCTGTACTACGGCAGCCGGGTGGAGGTGGTGAAGCCGCCGGGGCTGCGGGAGCAGGTGGCGCAGGAGCACGGGAGGGCGGCGGAGATGTACGAATGAGCGAATCAGTAGGGTGACAACCGGCAGAGTTCTCAACAGCATCGCGATAATCTGGAGGCAATGAATGAACATAGGCACACAGGTTTCATACGAAGCACTGCGCGAAAAAATCCTACTATTTATGATCAAACGGGGATGGAAAGACAAGATCGCTAAACGGCGTGGCTTTGAACAGTCGTTGCTGGAACATTCAGCTAATTGCTTGGATGTGATGCTCACCCTATTGCCAGCCCTGAAAACACGCTTGCATCTGTCTGAAGAAGAAGAGCAAGCCCTTATCCTGGGCATAGCCATCCACGATGTAGCCAAAGAACGCGATGAGTGGCAGGCTTACATTCAGGGCGAGGGTGAGTACGAGCCTCACGTGATACCAGAGTACACAGTTGCAGCAGTGGAGGCACTGGCGGGGTGGTTGGAATTTAAGGGACAGGATGATGCCCGCGCCGGGGCTAACTTGCATATGAGAAGCGTCCAAACTGCGGCTCGTATCTTTACCGAGGCACAGAATGCAGGGTCGCGAATGATACTACTCCAGCGGCTGGTGGCTGACGTGGACAACGTAGCCTCAGCAGGTGGGCTGTTGGCTGCCCGAGATGCGTTAGCCCGCAGCTCGCTAGATAAGTACGTTCATGTCGCTTACCATGTTGTCCACGTGCGTGGGGTGTCAACGACACTGCTGCACCGGGCGGCTCAAGCGGCCTTTGAGAAACAGGGTTGGACACCGATGCTTTTCTACCCAACGGGTACCCTCTATGTGCGGCCAGGCGCTGAGGAACTGGTACCTATCACAGCCGGAATGGTGCAGGATGAGCTAGCAACGGCGATTGGACAGGCATTGCTCGAAAAGTCGGATGTGCTGCCAGCCCTTGGCGTCGGCGGCATCCTTCGGAGATTCTTGCCCAAACCTGAACTGTTTGATCACCGTTTGCTTGGGCAGTGTCTTAGAGAAGCGACAAAACGGGCTGGTCGCAAGCCAGGGAAGAACGTCACAGCCAGCAATGCTTGGAAATACGCCAACTTTCGTCGTTTGCTTGATCAAACTGGCGATGTGGCTCTGGCAAAGCAGGCCGATGTCAGCAACACAACCAGGCTGCTGAAGCAGATCCCCGAAAAGTACCACCACCTGTTGATAGCTAAAGCTGGCGATATACCGAAAGATGAAGCGGTCCAACTCTTGGATCGTATGGGAGAAGCCCATCCTGAAATGGCTGTTCTCAAATTCTTCAGGGAAACTACAAAGTTGATGGACGGGAAAGGCTTAACAGCCACGAAGGAAGCGTACACTGATCTATTTGGCTCCATATCCTTCGATGCTCTTACCTCAACCAGCACCTTGATGCCTGCCTTGGATCAGGCATTTGCCGTTGACTTTTTCTGGGCATTGCCTTTGAAAAGGCTCGCAGAGTTCCTGCAGAATCCAGATCTAGACGTAGAGGGCACTGTTGGCGCATTGGAACAAAAGCGGCGGGTGGCCCTGCTCATAGACACACTGACCAAGATTGGGGACGTAGGCTTCGGAGCAATGGAGCACCCACCGACCGTGGATACCTTTGCCCAGAGAGTTGCCGAGGTGCTCGTCGGGGATCTGATAGCTCCAACGGCGATTACCACTGATGTGCGAGATTACGCAGAACAACAGTTGGTCTACTACAAACAAGCCAAACGTAACATCCGCACCGAGCGGGCAGTCGAGCACATTTGCCCCATCTGCAACCAGCCTTTCGAACAGGGCAAGGAGGCCCTTGCAGACTATCTGGACAAACCTGGCGGGTTTACCGGCCGCAAGTTCGCATACGACCAGGAGAAATTAGTGATATGCTTGGCCTGCTACTATGAGCGATTGTTGCGCCAGATCGTCCTGGGCCACAAAGCGTATGATCTCATTGTGCTGATGCCACGCATGAGCCTGGGACGTTACGGCGGCAAGGTTCTGCTAGACAAACTGGACGAGATCAAACTGTTGGTCAGGGGAGTAGCCACAGCCGACACCACCGATCCCGACGAGGCTTTGCGGCTGGACATGACCTGGTTTGTGGCTCGGCAGTCCCTGGCATCTGATTTTAGCCAGATGAGCGCTGAAGACTGGGTCCGGTTGTTTACTTACCGTGCTAAGGATGATACCGTGAAGAAGAACCTCAAAAAGGTCATCAAGCAAGTCCAGGCAATACTGGTCAGCAAGGACCTTGAAGAAGCAAAGGAGGAGTGGGAAAGAGATTTTTCCGACTGGGCAGAAGTGGCGCGGGCTATCACTTACAAAGAGATAGATGACGAACTATCTCAACGCATCCGTGAGAAAGTGTATGGGCTGCGTTCGCCCATCGAGTTTGTGGCACAGACGCCCAATCTGGTGTTGGCTCCTAGCAGCAACCAGTACACGGGCAAGAGCGCGCTTTACAGAGTCAAGTCACGACCCGATGACACAAAATACGACTCTAACACCAAAGCCGCTCTCAAACAACTGCTGATCACGCTGGCTTTTGCCCTGGGGTTGGACTGTAGCGTGGCCATCCTGCACGACAGGGAGAGTCTGGACGGGCTGATCCTGGGAACGGGTGGGGCGGCCTACGTGCCGCCACTGTCTTCTGTGCGTGACCTGGTGGCCCGCAGCCGTTCCAAGGAAGCACAGCAGAGACTCAGCCCGGCCTGGTTGTCGCAAAGTGAGACCGTTCGCTGGCTACGTGCGCTGGCCTCGGCCACGCTCTTGGCTAACAAAGCCGATTATCCATCACGAAACGACTTGTATCAGATTTTGACTGCTCGTTCCAAAGGGGCGCTGATGCGCCGCGTTGAACAAAAAGGAGGAACTATGTATACTGAAGACTTGCAGCAGTTGGAAGCCATTGGGGAGGTGCTACGATGAAACGATCACTGATTGTGGTGCAGCAACAGCCCTACGACTGGGCGGCTGCCAAGAAGCAAATTGAGGAGATAGCCGGACACTTTGTAGCCTATCTCGGCGAGTACCGCAGCAAGCGGGCTACCGGCAGCAAGTACGCCGTGCTGGGGCCAGTAGGCAAGTTGCTCAACAAAGTCGCCCCCGGGGAGCGTAACCTGGAAAGCCTGCTTGGCTACACAGTACGTATTCACCAGATGAGCAGCAAAGGAGGCTATTTGTCACCCGATGCGCTGGGACACTTGCGTCAAGGGGCCGAAGGTTTACTTGGTCTGCTTGCCAATGCACCTGTGGCAGTACGTAGCCGACTCATTGAGCAAGTGGATGACGCGGTGTACTATCTGCGTCAAAAGCGTCACTACGAGTGGCTGCATGGCTACATGGCTGAGAAGCGTGAAGCCTTTGTTGTTTTCCTACGCGCCAAGTACACGACCGAAGAGGCATTCAAACAGGCTTGGGGTAAGAAGGAAGCAGCCAGCTTCGATGAGGCGCCCTATCCCAGCAAGAGGCAGCAGCAAAAAGCCAAATCTAAGGCTAAAGCCGAAGACATTAAAGAGTTCTGGAGATCCCAGAAAGAAGAACCCGTTGAAGAAGAGGAGGAAATCGAATGAGCAACCTACAAATGCCCCAAGCGTTCGAGTCACTGAAGGACTACTTTGTGGACGCGCCTCAGCCCATACTGACCAAGGAAACCATCCAAGTAGTGTTGATGCGTGAGGCGCTGGACTATACCATCTTCCGCACGGAGGAGACGCGGGAGATCAACAAAGTCCTGACACCGGCCTCAATACAGAAGGCAGATGAGCAGATGGAACGAGTGGCTTTCCTGGCTTCCAAGCAGAAGGCCGTCGAGTCGCGGGGGTTGGCCCAGGTGCTACGTACGGCAGCCACCGAGCAAGGCGTGACCATCCACGACTGCTGGCTGAAAGATCATCTGTGTCTGCAATGCCCACGCTGCGTCCTGTATGGCGGCACCAATGCTTCATCAGCGTTTAAGGACATGAGAAACGCAGCCAACATCAAGCACCGTATTGCCTACAGCACGGCCTTCTCCCTGGCTGACTACTACGAAGTGCAGGAAGCCATCACCTTCAACGCCGTCTCCAACCAAGACATGAAAACTGGTCAGGTGCTAGGCACGCGCAACGTGGTCAGGCCAGCCACCCTGTTTCCCAGCATCGTCAGCCTGCAAAGTGTGACCTGGGAAGAGTTCCTGCTGGCTCTCAAAGCCATTCTAGGGGCACACCGTTATGGCGCAGAGTCGCGCATCGGCGGCGACATGCGCAACACCGTTTTCGGCATCGTCGCCGGGTGGGAGGAGATCATCACTCCTCTGGAACTGACCCTGGAGCTGTACGACCACCAGGTGAGCGGCGTCACGCCCGAGGCTGTGGCCGAGTTGTTGGAATGCTACAAGGATTATGCGGCCCACAGAGGCAAAGTGAAAGTGCTCTCTGCAACCGAGGTTGAGGCCCTGGTGAATGCGGTGGGTACATTCGAGCTAAGCAAGGAGTTCATCGCCTCTACTTACAGAGACGCAGAAGCCTACCGGCAAGCGCAAGATCAGGAAACGAAGCCCAGGCCAAAGAAAACCGGTGCATAAGGGGGAGGATATGGGCCAGACAATTCACCTGGCTGACCACGGTGTACGGTTGTTCCATGCCGTACTGGAGACCCACGACTTTTTATGGTTTGCTTCCTATGATGTGAGCGGTCTGTCCTCAACTGAGGTAGTGGTGCACAACTACGCCCTCAGTTATGCCCTGAGTCGCTTCGAGCGGGGGATTGTCTTTGAACAAGTCCCAACTTACGAGGCTGACCTGGCACAAATGCCCTTGTACACTACACCGGCCGATTTGCTTGTCGAAGACAACCCCTTCGCTGGCAAGGTAAAGTTAACCTGGAATGCAATAGATACCCGCACTCTGCGAACTCAGGACCCCGACTTTATCGATCGCAACACGCCGATGATAGGATGGCGGGTGTTAGTGGCGCCTATGACTCGCTTTGGCTTCTACGTCTTCACTTTCGACGGTAGTCAACCGCCGGGGGCCATCCGGCTGGGCAAGAAACGTTCTCCCTGCCGGGTGCATTACACTGGTATCTCTGGCCCGGTAGCCCGTCGAGTCGAGGCTTTCGCGCCCAGTCACCTGGTCAATCCGCTGGACGTGAGTGGTAAGGTCGAAGCCTTCAATGCAGTCAACATTCCGCCTCACCTGCTGCTACGCAATGCGCGTCTGCGAGACGACTACGTGGTGCGCCACAAAGAGGGCTGGGCGTATCACGCCGTTCACGTGCCAGGACGAGTGCTGGCCCGCATCGAGTAGATTGATGCACATTCTGTCCTATGCCATCCGTCGAGTTCGCCACCCATACTACGAGCAGCGAAAGAGTGACCACCCCGATTGTGAGGCGGCACGGTCGGGGTGGCACCCCTACATACATCAGGCCGTGTTTTTCGACGAGTGGAACAAACACGACGCTTTCATGCTGACGACCAAGACGGGCAGTGGCAAGACCCGGGCTGCGGCTTTGCCTGTCATCGCCAACGGAGAATCGGGGTTCTTCATTTACCCTACCAATGCCCTCGTCGAAGATCAGCAGCGGAGTATCCTCAAGCTCATTGAGGGGTTTGGCTGGACACCATACATCTACCAGGCAGGTAACGAATTCGACAAAATGGCGTTTAACCAGGCTGACGTTTTGCTGGTGCGCGTGGATGCCGACAATCTGGAGGCAATGCGCCGCTTGAGTCACTTCCGCACCAAAGGTCAAACTCTGGTTGACATCCTCAACCTGGGCGGGCCGACGATCGTGTTAACCAATCCCGATACGCTGTTTCTCATCCTGGCATTGCGCTATGGTGAGGGGATGGCCGTTTTTGAATCACTGCAGCAGTATCACACCCTAGTCGTGGACGAGTTCCATCTGTACGGCGGGATCGAGTTGGCCCACCTGCTTTTCATGCTGCACTATTGCCGCGCCAATGGCTTCTTCAGCGGACGGACGGTGCTGCTCAGCGCCACGCCTGACGAGAAGGTTGACGAGCTACTGGATGCAGTCATCGCTCCCCATCGGGTGAAAGTGGATAGTCCCACACCCTATCCCACGGTAGATAAGCCTGAAGTGGCCTATCCCATTGAGTTGTTACCTGTCTCGCCCGGCAGTGAACCGGTAGAGACGGCCCTGGCCCAGTTCAAGCGATTGCGACCCGAGTTGGAGTCTCTGTTCGTCAAGAAGTCTGCCGACGACTATGTGCCGATGGTGATCATTTTCAACTCGGTGATGGCTGCCATGTACGCCGCCGATTTGCTGCGCGAAAGGTACAATGTGCCGCCAGAGCAAATCGGTGAGTATCGGGGGCTGATGGACCGTCGCTTGCGCTCGTTCAAGGGCAAGTTGGTGGTGGTCGGCACTAGCGCCATTGAGGTCGGCGTGGATTTCAAGTGCCGCTATCTCGTGTTCGAGGCAGGGGACGCGGCGGGTTTGATGCAGCGATTCGGGCGGGTGGGGCGTCACGAAGAGGGCACAGCCTATTTGCTGGCTCCACCCAACGTGCTGACTGGTGCTCATGCCATCACGGAGCCGCTGACACGAGACGACCTGGAGGACAAGGTACGGCTGTGGTACGCCCAGAATGATGCCCATGCCTGGTTCGTGCGGACTGTAAGTGGGGTGTTCACAGCCGCGCTGTTGGCTCGCCGTTTGGTTGAAGAAGTGACTGCCGACCGCTCTGCAACGTCGGAAATCATCCAGCAGGCGCGGGAGAAGGTAGAAACCATCCTGACTGACTATGTGACTCGCATCGGTGCGACCCAAGCCTACAAACAGGTGCGCAAACGGTTGAGACTCCATGATCGCAATCCTGATGCCTTGCCGTGGATTGGGGCTTATGCGGCGCGGATGGCCTTTCGCACATCGTCGGTCAACTTTCGCGTGCACGACATTCGCGAGGAGCAACGACGCTCAACGGATGGGATTGAGCAGGGAGGCTGGTATGATGCCGACCTGCGCATGTTGTTGCGGCGGGGCAAGAATCCCACGCCCAAACGTGACAAGCGTGACGAGGAGTATGTGGTCATATATGGCTATACCAAAGCGGGCCGCGTCGAAGCTGACGTTCAGATAGGCAAACTAGGACAGCTTTACACTACGCACGAGATGCGACACGAGATGCGAAACGAGCATAACAGGCGTGTACTGCTTACCCGCGAAGGCAAGACATCAAGATTGTCCGACAAGATGATGGATCAAGACCACATTTTCGTTGTCGTGCCTGATAGCGTAAGCAGTTTTGTGGACTGGCGTATCGCTACATTCCGTCATCCACAAGGTTTGCTCGCCTTCGATGGAGACGCGCTACTGCTCAAGGAAATCTATGAGCGGGCAAGGAGCAAAACCTGATATGCCCACCCTCTCCACCCCACTCAACGCCGCCAGGCTGGCGTTCACGCTGGAACTGACCGGATGGGAAAGTTATCCGGTGGACGAGCACGGCCAGTTCATGACCGGCCGCCTGCCGCGCTACGAGATCGCCGAGGTGCTGGACTTACAGGCGGTGCGTGACACATCGCGCCAAAAACGCACCTGAAGGAGATGACATTGTGACCCAAGCCCTGTTCGTTGTTCGTTGACAAGTTCAAGGGTACATTCGCCGACCCATTGCTGGCATACGGGCTGGTGGTGGTGGTGGACGACGTGCTGAAACGCACCGGCGGGCGCGGCCAGGGGAGGGCGATAGCGAGTGGGGGAATTCAGACCTGCTGGTCGCTTTGGCCGAGGGCGATGCAATCGGCGATCAACGTGGGGAGGTTGGGCGCAGTGAAACTGGTGCCCGGGGCAGGCTTGCGGTTGTGCTTGATGTCAGAGGGCTCGTGCAGATGGTGAGCCAACACCTGATCGCTTCGGCTGAAGTGATGGACGATCAGGCGCGGCGGCACGACCCGGTCTACCTGGAAGTGCTGGAGACGCTGACGCGGGCCTGGTCGCAGGGGCGGATGGTGCACCTGTGGCACCGGCACGAGAGCGGGCGGGTGTACGATTACGACTTTGCGCCGTACTTCATTGAGCCCTACGCGGTGGGCCAGACCACTCACGTCATCGGCTGGCGGAAGCCGCCGGAGGCGGTGCGCACGTTCAAGTTGGAGCGCATCCAGCGCATTGAACTGACCGCCAAGCCCTACACCATCCCCGACGATTTCGATCCCCGCGAGACGCTGGCCGACGCCTGGGGTATCTGGTATACTGAGGCGGAGCCGGTGGAGGTGGTGCTGCGCTTCCATCCCCGGGTGGCCTACCGGGTGCGGGAGACGCGCTGGCATCGCTCGGAGCAGGTGGAGGAGCAGCCGGACGGAAGCCTGCTCTGGCGGGCGCGGGTGGCTGAGGTGCAGGAGATGCTGCCGTGGATTCGGGGGTGGGGGGCGGATGTGGAGGTGGTGGAGCCGAGGGAGTTGCGGGAGCGGATGGTGGGGGAGGCGCGACGGTTGGCAGAATCTTATGGTTGGTATGTCAATCGGGGCGATACGACAGAGAGCGATACGTTAGACCAAACATTTGCCAGTTACTTTGGAGGTTGACCCATGAGCCTGGCACCTTATTCCTTTCAGCGGCGTGTGGCTGAATTGCTTCAAAGTGGCCGCAACGTGATCCTGCAAGCCCCCACCGGCGCGGGCAAAACGCTGGCGGCAATGCTGCCCTTCCTCGACACCATTGAGCACGGGCGCGATTTCCCCCACAAGTGCCTGTACGCTGTGCCAATGCGCGTATTGGCCAACCAGTTCGTGGAGGAATTCACAGGCAAAGTAAGGCAAGCGGGCCGCGACGACCGCATTCGCGTCGCCATCCAGACCGGGGAGCACGCCGACGATAAAGAGTTGACCGCCACGCTGACCTTTGCCACCATAGACCAGGTGTTGAGCAGTTTCCTGCTCTCACCCTACAGCCTGTCCCGGCGAAAGAGCAATCTCAATGCTGGCGCTGTAGTGGCATCGTACCTGGTCTTTGACGAGTTTCACTTATTTGACCCTATCTCGACGCTGCCCACCACGCTGGAGATGCTGCGTATGTTGCACGGCGTGGCGCCTTTCTTGTTGATGACGGCCACGTTCTCCAGCGATATGCTGGATGGATTAGCCTGCGCCTTGGACGCCGTAGTGGTGCCAGAAAATGACGCCGCCCGCCAGGCGATACAGGCACTCCCGTCGCAGCAAAAGACCTGCCGCTATCACGTCGCGGATGGGCCGCTGTGCGCCGAGGCGGTGCTGGCGCGACACCGGCGCCGCACCCTGGTCGTCTGCAACGTGGTGGATCGCGCCCGCGCTCTGTTCGAGGCGCTGCGTGACCACCCCAACCGGGGGGACGCTCAGGTGCTTTTGCTCCACAGTCGCTTCTTGCCGGAGGACCGGCAGCGCATCGAAGGCGAAATTCGGCGCTTATTTGGCAAGGGCGACGACGGGAGCGGGAGTTGGATCGTGGTCGCTACCCAGGTGGTCGAGGTCGGGCTGGACATCACCTGCCAGGCACTGCACACCGAACTGGCCCCAGCCAACGCTGTCTTGCAACGGGCCGGTCGCTGCGCAAGATACCCAGGCGAGGAGGGAGACGTATTCATCTACGCCGAGACGTTTGATGCGGAAGGTGAAACGGTTGACCTGACAGAAAACGTGATGCCCTACAAGGACCAAAAGGAGGAGGTGGCCTGCACGCTGGCCGAATTCCAGGATCGTAATGGCGACACGTTGACCTTTGGCGACGAGCAGGCGATCATCAGCGCGGCGCACGGCCCTCGTGACCAGGCTATCGTCGAAGGGCTAGTCGCCACCCAGGAGATGCACCGGCGCAAGATGAACAGCGTGATGGACGGCCAGCGGTCTGGCGAGGCGGGCGATTTGATTCGGGCAGTGTCGTCGCGGCTGGTGGTGGTGCACGACGACCCGCAAGCAGTGGCCGAACGGCCCTTCGCAGCCGAGGCTTTTAGTCTCCATCCCAGCACGCTCTACGGCCTGGTAAAGAAGTGGCTGGCGCGGGAGGATGAACTCGATCTGGAAGACTGGGGGGTGCACGCTCTCCACGACCTGGGCGACGTAGGTGAGCGCGGGCGGTCGGACTACCGTTGGCTGCCTGTGCAGGACAGAGACGACGTCGTCGGATCGGCGCTGGTGCTGGTACATCCGGCGCTAGCGGGCTATGACCCCGACCTGGGCTTCGTGCCCGACCGTGGTACCGGCTACCGGGCCAGGCTGGCCCCTGTGCAGGACACTGCGCCACGCGGCGGCTACACCTACCGGCTGGAGGAATACGCCGAACACGCGCGGCTGGTCTACCAGGCATTCCTGCGCGACGCCTGGCCCGAGTTGGCTCCGGCTGCGGCCCGGCTGGAGCACGCTCGTGGTTGGCCGGATGGGGTGATGGAGCGGGCGGCTCATCTGGTGGTGTTGTTGCACGACGTGGGCAAACTCAACCGGGGCTGGCAGGACTGGGTGATGCGCTACCAGAAGGCCATCGGGCGACCCGCGCCGGCCGGGTTCTACGCCCACACCGACTTTGACCCCACCAATCCGCTACACCGGGAGAAACAGAAATCGCTGCGTCGCAAGCCACCGCACGCAGTCGAGGGGGCTGTGGCAGTGGCTTCGCTGCTGGGGGCGGCGTTCGAGACGTGCGAGCCGGTGTTCAACGCGGCCTTCACAGCCATCGCCCGTCATCACGGCGCGTTCACGCGGGAGTACCGGCGCTACACACTGGTCCCTGGGGCCGAGCAGGCGGTGGACGAGACGCTGGCGCGGCTGCCGCCTCCTCTGGCGACTGGGATCAATGCCGGGGATTTACTGGTCAGCGAGGACCCGGCACGGACGCCGGTTGACGAGTTACTCGTTGACCCGCAGCGGGATGGGGAATTTCTGGCCTACGCGCTGCTGGCGCGGGCGCTGCGCCGGGCGGATCAGGCGGGGACGGCGGCGGGGGAGCATCAGTGAACCTACCGGTATGTATCCTCTCGACGACGTTTGACCGCTACGATGGTAACCAGGCATTCCTGGTCGTTGATGTGGTAGATCACACGCCAGTTGCCGACGCGGATGCGCCAGCCTTCCAACCCGCGCAGTTTGCGACATCCCGGTGGACGCGGGTTATCTTCCAGCCTCAGAATGGCCTCGGCAATGCGGCTGAAATCCGGTTCGCGAACGCGGTCCAGTTGCCGGCGTGTCTTACGGTCGAGGAGTTCAACCCTGTACTTTGGCACGGGACGTCTCGCGCTGGCGCAGGTAGTCTCGAAAGGATTGACGCTCTTCACGGGTGGGTCGAACAGCAGCCTGAGCCAGACGCGCTGCCAGTTCAGTATCCTGGCTATCCGCCTCGTCGTCCAGTAGATCCAGGTAGTGGTCGTATTCTTCCAGCGTCAAGAGGACGGCGACCGGATGGCCCTCTGTGCCGACGACGTACCATGTTCCACGCTCGCGCAAGGTATGGACGAGGGCATCGAACGGGTTTTCGCTCATAGGTTTACGTCTCCCTTTTGGTGTTCCAGACGGATTGAGGAGAGTGTCAGCGAGTTTATTCTACTGTATAATGGGGGAAGCGCAAGTGGCGAGTAGGAAGTTGAAGCTGGATATCGCATAGCGGCGCAAGAGAAAGCTGAATGACGTCTACAACAAACCTCGAAGAAAAGCTGAGCAGCACGGAAAAGAAGGTGAGAGCGTATCTGGCCTGTCACAGAGGCGGCCTTCCCGCAACCCACATCATTCTCGACCCCGATCTGGGCGAGGAGACGATAGCGACGCATCGCTACCCCGCGACGGTGGTGGTGCGGGAACCATCGGTGCCCGAACCGGTCATCGCCCACGAACTGGTGCACATCGCCCAGGGGACGCTGGAGCATTTTCGGGGCTTCTGGCTGCTCTACGTGTTGCTGGCCGAAGGGCTGGCCGACTGGGTGGCGAAGGCCCTCTACCCGGAGCACGAGGTCAAGTACCAGGCGGGGCGGCGGTTGGTCAAATTGCTGGTGGAGGCCGACGAGGGGGCAATTGGCGACCTGTTGCGGCTCAACGACCTGCCGTTGGTACCAGAGGATGTGGAAGCCATCCTCTCCAGCCCTCACCTGACAGCCTATTCCCGCGATCTCCTGGGCGGCATGGCCGACCGAATCCGGGACAGCATCCGCGCCGCGAACGAGGCCGGCATTGACGACCCCACCTTCGTGACGTTGGGCGAGGAGGTGCGGGCCTGGAAGTTCCTGCTGGATGGGCGGTTTGCGGGGGTGAGGGAGGAGATGGATGGAGTGGTGGGGGAGTGGTTTGCGTCGCAGGAAGGAGAGGTATGAGCCAACAAGTGCTCATCGCCACGCTGGGCACGGAGCCCCAGGTCGTCACCCTGGCGCTGGACCTGCTGCGGGCGAAGGGATACGCAATCGCCGAGGTGATCGTGGTGCACACGGTGGGGGAGGTGGTGCCGCCGGCCCTGCTTCGGCTGGCTGAGGAGTTCGCCCGGACAGGGGCCGGTGTCTACAGGCCCGTCCCGGTGGAAGGGCAAGATGGGCCAGTAGAGGACATCGTCACGGAAGCGAACACGGCGGCGCTGCTGCGCACGCTCTACCAGGTTGTGCTGGCGGAGAAGCGGGCCGGGCGGCTGGTGCACCTGAGCATCGCCGGGGGGCGCAAGCCGATGGCGGTTTACGGGATGGTGTGGCCCAACTTCTCTTTGACGAAAACGACCGGGTGTGGCACCTGCTCTCCGAAGGTTGGCAGCCAGGAGACGAACGAGTGATGCGCGTTCGGCCGGGGGACAAGGTGTGGTTGGTGCCGGTACCCGTGTTGCGCTGGGGCAGTGTCTCGCCCGTGATGACGGAACTGGCGCTGCGGGAGGATCCGTGGGAGGCGATCCAGGCCCAGCGGGCGATGCGGCGGGAGGAGGACCGGCGGCGCAAGCGGGAGTTTGTGCACCGGTGGCCGACGCCAGCCGAGCGGGAGGTGGTGCGGCTGGCTTGCCAGGGACTGGACAACGCGGCCATCGCCCGGCAGTTGGGGAAGGCCGAGAAAACCGTGGCGAACCAGTTGACCCCCATCTACAACAAGCTGCACGAGTGGCGGGGCTTTCGCACCGACGTGCCGGTGAGCCGGGCGGTGCTGGTGGCGGAGTTTGCGGTGTACTTTGCATTGGAGAGGAGGTGATATGGGAATAGATTCCTAAGAAATCGGGAATGGATGCTCAAGACAGGAAGGGAGGTTGATGGTAAAATGGATACGTATGTCAAGACGCATTGGAGGTGAAGGATGAGTAAAGCGCCGAAGCTGACGGTAACGCTGAAGGCGGTGACACCGATGTTTTTGGGTCGGGCGGAGGAACGGAAGAAATGAGCGGTTGGACATCATATCAGACTGATCATCTGTTCTTGCTTATAGGCACGAACCCCCTGCCCAATTATGTAGCAGCGTTTCTATTGGCACGGAATGGTGGAACAGTCTATCTGCTCCATTCCGGTGGGGATCGTGGCACAGGCAACGTAGCTGAAAAACTCAAGCAAGCAATTCAAAACCAAAGACTGAAACTCAAGGTCATTCCGCGAGAGATAGACGAAGCCGATGGTGGCCGCATCGTTTCCAAGATGGAAGAGATCCTCAATCAGGTGGAGTCCGATGCTTCCGTGGGGCTGCATTACAGCGGTGGCACCAAGGCGATGGCCGTGCATGTGTATAGAGCAGTGGAACAAAAGCTTCCCAACGGGATCTTCAGCTATCTGGATGCACGAACACTGTCTTTGATCGTAGATCCGAGAGGTGCCAATCCTACTTGCTCAATCCACATAGGCCAGGCCTGTACCGTAGAGTTGGATGAACTAGTCACGCTGCACGGATACGACAAGCCTGCAATTCGGCGCGAGCCATTTCAACCAAGTTTATGTCGGGACTTGGTTCAGATTCACAGCCATTCGGATTCCCTTGGACAGTGGCAGAAATGGTTAAATCAAGAAAAGCTTGAATCGTTGCCTGATCTCTCGCAGTATCCGTTGCTTCAAGGTGCAATTGCAGCGTTCGATCAGTTATGCGGCAGCTCGGCGACACCAGGATTGGTCGCTCAGCAGTTGGGACACGAGAGATTGGACTCGTGCAAGAATTGGCTAAGAGGTGCCTGGCTGGAGGAATATGTTCTGTGGTCAATCGAACAGGTAGCCCCCGACTGTGGCATAGGCGATAACTATGGTATTGATCTGAAGCTCAAAAAGAGAGGTGGGCACGAGTTTCAACTTGATGTGGCAGCTATCCGAGGTTATCAGTTATTTGCCCTCTCTTGTATGTCATCGGACCGAAAAGAAAAATGTAAAGAACACCTGCTCGAAGCCTACGTCCGCGCTCGTCAGATGGGAGGCGACGAGGCGCGAGTGGGATTGGTCTGCTGCTACCGCGATCCGGCGGCATTACAACAAGAGATTGAGGAGACGTGGTTCACCGAGGGACGGGTGAGGGTCTTTGGCCAAGGAGACCTGGCAAGCCTGCCCACCTGCCTGCAGGAGTGGTTTGAAACGGCCAACGACCCACTGATTGCGCAAGGAGGACAGCGATGAGCCAATATACGCTCACAGTGGTGGATACCAGCGGTATCCAGTATTACATTTTTGGTACCAACCAGCTACAGCAGAACGTGGGTGCCTCGTATCTCGTGGACTGTGCCACGCGAAAGTGGGTGACTGAAGCACTGCCCAATCCACACAACGTGATTGATTTGGACGATAGGGAAAAGCCTCTCACAGAGCAAGTCATTGAGGATGACGAGTTAGAGGCGGAGGTAGTATACGCCGGAGGTGGCAATACGGTTATCCTGTTTGCGAGTCACAACCTGGCCGTGGAGTTTGGCCGCCGCCTGACCCAGAAGGTGCTGTTGAAAGCACCGGGGTTACGGATTGTCTTGGCACACCAGGAGTTCGACTGGCACAGCCAGCCATTGGGTGGAGAATCAGGAGCCGTTTGCAAGGCAATGAGTACCCTAGCTCTCCGTAAGGCGGATCCGCCCCCATTGTCTCCGCTGTTGGGTCTGGGTGTCACTGCCTCTTGCGTTTATACTGGCTTGCCAGCCACGGTCGAGGAATCTGAGGAGCATCGCCTGGTTTCGGCCGAGGTAAAAGCCAAGCTGGGCGCCGAACGCGATGCCCACGATAGGCTGAAGGCTCTGGTTAACTGGCATGGTTACGAGGTTCCCAAAGACTTTGATGACTTTGGCCGCACAGCGGGAGAATCCAGCTATATCGCTGTTGTCCACACTGATGGCAATGAGATGGGCAAGCGTATTCAGCGCATCAGAGATCGTTTTCCGACAGCGGACAGGAACCGGGAGTACATCCAGGCGATGCGGGCCTTCTCGCTTTCTGTTCAAAACGCTGCTGGGGACGCTCTTCAGAGTACCGTGGACAAACTGGCTCGGGCCGTTGTGGATGGGAAAATCGGCGAAGAGATCGAGCTGCGGGACAACAAACTGCCTCTTCGCCCTATTGTTTTTGGCGGCGATGACGTGACTTTTGTCTGTGATGGACGGTTGGGGCTGAGCTTGTCTGCCTATTACCTAGAGCGGTTCTCAAGCCACCAGCTCACAGACAAAGAACCAGTCTATTGCCGCTCCGGTATAGCCGTGGTGAAAACCCACTATCCTTTTGCCCGCGCTTACGCTCTGGCAGAGGACTTGTGCAGGTCGGCCAAGGCGTACATCAGAGAACGTCAGAAGCCGCCTTATAACGAAAAAGGGTTGACGGCTTTGGACTGGCATTTCGCCGTAGGCGGCCTGGTGCGTGACCTGAAACAAGTGCGGGAACCGGAATTCAAAGTGCCTGATGAAGGAACGCTGTTGATGCGCCCAATACGCCTGAGTGACCCAGATAGAGATTGGCGTTCCTGGAGCACGTTCAGCCGGATCACCCAGGAATTCCGCGCAGACGAAAAGTGGGCCGAACGGCGCAACAAGGTCAAGGCCTTGCGAGATGCCCTACGCACAGGCCGCGACGCGGTCAAACATTTCCGCGCTGTTTACAGCCTAAACGAACTGCCTCCTCTTTCAGGACAACCTGACATGGCTGTGCAGGGATGGCAGGGCGGCCGATGTGGTTACTTTGACGCCATCGAAGCGATGGACTTTTGCGTCCTACTGGAAGGAGATGAGCAATGATGAAAGCCTATATTTTGAAATTTATTCTGGAAAGCGACGCCACCTTTGGCCGGGGTGACGGAGTGGCTGGAGTAGTAGACGTTGAGGTCCAACACGACGAGTGGGGATGTCCCTACCTGGGTGGACGATCACTCAAGGGATTACTGGTCTGTGAGTGTGCCGAAATCCTGGACGCACTACCGAAGGCGATAAAGCCACGCTGGGAGGGAGTGGCTCAACGACTCTTTGGCAACCCGGGCAGCACTCTAGAGGATAACGCTGTGTTGTTCGTAGGAAACGCACGGCTCCCGGATGATCTTTGTGCCGCTATCGCTCAGGACGTTCAACGAGGAAAGGTCCGGCGCGAAGAAGTGTTAGAGTCGCTCACGGCTCTGCGGCGTCAGACGGCGATGGATGAGAGCGGCGTTCCCAAAGAGCACACGTTACGAACGGTGCGGGTCATCCTGCGTGAGACACCGTTTGAAGCCAAATTGCGTTTCGCCGAGGGCCCGAACGAAGATGACCTGGCTTTGCTGGCTGCCTGCGTTAAGGCCTTCCGCCGAGCAGGCACAGGACGCAACCGGGGACGGGGACGGATCCGGGCAGAGCTTTTGGATACCAATCATCAACCGGTTCCCGATGATCTCTTTGACGTTTTCCGAAAGGGGGTGGGCGTATGAACGCGCTAATGGTTAAGATTCACGCTTTGCAGCCGTTGCTGGTAACCCAACTGGGCGCCGGGGAAGAGAACAGCGCCACCGCGTTTCACTTTATCCCCGGCAGTGTGTTGCGAGGCATGGTGATCGACCGCTATCTTCGAGAGTACCAGACAGCAGACGTAGCCCGGGACCCGATCTGTCGCCGTCTGTTCTTCGACGGTGTCGTCCGTTACCTCAACGCCTATCCCCTTAGTAGACTGGGACAACGTATGCTCCCCAAGCCACTCTCCTGGCGGGTAGAAAAAGAGAGGCGAGATGACCCTACGGCCACCATCTATGACTTTGCTATAGAACTTCACCAGGACTTGGATATCCCTGTATTGCCGTCAGGAATGTTCTGCTGGCGAGAAGAAGAACAAGTGGAGATCGATACACCTACCCGTTACATCAACATCCACAACGCCAGTGAAGATCGAAACGCCAAGCGCAAAGACGATAGCACGGTCTATCGCTACGAAGCCATTGCGGCCGGGGAGTCGTTTGGCGCCGTCATCCTGGCCAAAGATAAGGCAGACTTGGATGTTTTGCGCCCATTCCTGGATGAGACAGAGGTCAATCTGGGAGGCTCCCGCAGCGCTGGGTACGGTTTGGTACGCATTGAGATTGAGGATACACAGACTGTCTCGAGTTGGCGCGAGTACGAACCGGATGGCGAACCTGGTAGTGGTATCACTGTGCTGACGATGTTGAGCGATGCTGTTCTACGTGATCAGCATGGACAGTTCACCGCCGATCTGGATGCAGTGTTGGAATGGAAACATCTGCGGGCATACACGCAGATGCGCGTGGTAGGGGGGTTCAATCGCAAATGGGGACTTCCTCTGGCACAAGCCCCGGCGTTGCAGGCCGGCAGTGTGTTTGTGTATCGCGCTGATCAGGTGGACCTGCAAACCTTGCATCGTTTAAAACGAGAAGGGATCGGCGAGCGGCGCGTCGAAGGCTTTGGACGCATCGCCATCAATTGGCATACACAAGCCACTCTCCAACGACGTTCCATACCTCTCAAGCCACCTCTCCAAGTTGTATCCCTTTCTGATGAAAGCCAAACTCTGGCTCAGCGGATGGCCGAGCGAAGGCTGCGGGCTATTCTGGACCAAAAGCTGTTGGATGCGCTCAGTAAGTTAGGTGTAACCGATCCACCCCATAATGCCCAACTTTCCCGTCTGCGCCTGGCCGTTCGCCGCGCCTGGCGGGAGGAACAGCCGGACCTGGTGATAGAGCATCTGGGGAACCTAAAGGCGGCTAAAGAGCAGTTTAAACGGGCGCGGATCGGCAACGAGCGGTTCTATTCTTGGCTGAAAGACGGGGTTCAGCAGGACAGGCTTTGGAGAGCTTACTTACAACCGACCCAGTTGCCGTCCATGGCTGGCGTAACCGCGCAGGCCACCGATGCCATCAAATTGGAATACATGATGCGTTTGCTGGATGCGCTTTTGAAAAAGACGCTCCGGCAAGAACGAGGCGAAGGAGGTGCAATATGAACGCCCAGTGGCAAAATCCGCGTGGAATTCAGGAACGGATCGTCGTTGAAGGGATACTGGTGCTGGAAACCCCTGCCCATTTGGGGAATGGCGATGCTGAAGGTCCCCTAGATATGCCTTTGCTTTTAGATCCGTTGGAAGAAAGATCCCTTTTGACCGGGACGTCTATCGCCGGAGCCTTACGTAACTATGTCTGGGAACATTCTCAAGACTTGGCCAATTCGCTCTTCGGCGACGTGACCAACGAAGAGAGCATTCAAAGCCCCTTGATTGTGGATGATGCCCTGGGTGACAAGCCCGATGTGGAACTGCGGGATGGTGTGGCGATTGATCCCCGGACACGCACCGCCGAGGCCAGAAAGAAGTTCGATATCGAGTTACTGACCGCGGGGACAGAGTTCCCCCTTTCGTTCGAGCTCTTGGTGCTAAAGGGCAAAGAGGACAAGTTGCAAGAAGCATTTGCTCTGGCCCTCCAAGGGTTGGAGAAGGGTGAGATTCGCCTGGGCAAGCGCAAGCGGCGGGGGTTTGGCCGTTGCCGGGTTGAGCATTGGAAGGTTTGTCGCTATGATATGACTCGACCTCAAGGACTGGTGGCTTGGCTGGAAGATGACGTTTCTAACTGGAAAGAAGGTGCGGACATTGTTGCTCTGCTGGGGGTCACTTTGCCAAACTGTAAGCGCCAGCCGACATGTGTTTTGAAGGGGATTTTCGCCATAGATGGTTCACTGCTCATCCGCTCTGGATTTGGTGAACCGGACGCGCCTGACTCGGTGCACCTCCACTCCAGGCGCCGTGGACAGGATGTGCCCGTTTTGAGCGGCACCAGCCTGGCCGGAGCACTTCGGGCTAGAGCGTTGCGTATCGCCAACACTCTGGGCAAGGATGGAAAAGCGGTAACCGACCAGCTGTTTGGCTATCGGCGTGGAGATGAGGGTCCGCGGAGACCTCTCACCGCCAGCCGCTTGTGGGTGGAAGAGACAGTGATTCAGAACCCGCTGGAACTGGTCCAGAGCCGGCTCAAGGTAGACCGCTTCACCGGTGGCTCGTATCCCGGAGCGCTCTTTAGCGAGCAGCCGGTCTTTGGGCAGTTGAGTGGAGAGACTATTGTCGAAATCAAGTTAGAACTCTACCGATCGTCCGATGCCGGGATCGGCCTGCTCCTACTGCTTCTTAAGGACCTATGGACCGGTGATTTGTCCCTGGGTGGAGAGAGCAGCGTGGGACGTGGCCGACTGGAAGGTAAACAGGCTACCTTGACCCACGACGGCGCATCCTGGACGCTTGTACAGAAGGGCGATGGCGCATTGCAGGTTGAGGGAGACCAAACCAGGTTGGAGCAGTTCGTCCAGGCTTTTGTGGAGGAGGGATGAAATGAAAAGAAAGATCAAACCAATGGCTTGTCAGAGGCAACCTTTGGACACGGCGGATTTTGCGACGGATCCTTCTGGCTGGTTCCAGGAACAGACCAGCGTGGGCGACGACGCCTGGTTCCTGGCCCACGCCGACGACGGCGTTATCTGGGGCCAGATTCGGGAAGGGCAGCTGTTGACCTCCGACAGTGTATTCCCGCAGGTCTCGCCGCCCTTGCGCGCGATCACTTTGCAACAGGCGCGGCTCTTTGGTCAAAGCGCCCAAGTACAGGTCTGGCGGGGCAGAGATGGGTTCAAAGCCTGTCGCTTGCAGGATTGCCAAGATGATGGGGCGGAGGCTTTTGACGAAACGCACATCTTGTGGGGAACCCACGTTGAAGCACAGGCGCAAGGCTTCACGCTGGTAGCCGATGGGCATCAGGGGCTGCGTCATGCCGTGCCGTTGAAGGTCGAAGATGCTGCCTTTGGTCGAGGGCGCCCGCTGCGCTTAGTCGTTCGTCATTATCTGACCTATGATGGTGATGGGCAAGTTCGTATCACCCTGAGCCGTCTGGTCGCACTCCGGCAGGTGTCGGAAGGAGGACAAGATGAATCCCAAACATAACAACCCCACTCGACCAAACAGAGTCGCGCATGCGCCCTATAACTTTGTGCCCTTGCCAGAGCGTGTGGTGACGGTGAGCGAAAGTGAGATTCCCGGCCACGACATCTATGAACATCTCTGTGGTTACATCGAATGTACGTTGACCACCGAGACTCCCATGTATACGCGTTGTGCGATGGACCTGGAATTCTTTCACCAGTGGGCAGATAGAATCCGGGAGATGATGCAAAATGACCAGGACAGAGAGGAGTATGCCGAGTTCTTTCACCTCGGTGATGCTGAACGCCCCGTCATTCCCGGCAGCGGCTTGCGGGGGATGGTGCGGGGGTTGGTCGAGATCGCCGGGTATGGGAAGATGCGGTGGGTGACAAACGCGCATCTGTTCTTCCGCACTGTGGATAAAACGGCTGTTGGAAAATATTACCGGGGGCGGATGACGGACAATGTCGAGGGAGGGTTCTTGCGTTATCGCAATGGCAAGTATTACATCAAGAAGTGCCAAGTGGTTCGCATCCATCGTAGTAGATTGGGTGGAAAGCGTAGCATATATGAGGGGAGAGCGCCAAGCCTGACACCGCGCTGGAATGGTCAGCCTGCTCAATGTATCCCTGTCTGGATCGAATTGTCTGACAGTGGCGCTTTTGCCGACAGCGTTAACTACCAACAGACAGATGGCACGAGCGAAGGACGATTGGTCATCACGGGGGACATACCTGGAAAGAAAAAGGAGTTCGTATTCCTCTTACCAGAACAGGACGCTGAAGAGATTGTAGTAAGCGACGAGTTAATCAGACGTTTCCACGATGATGATCAAATCACCCAGTGGCAACAGAAAGCGTTTCCCAAGGATCGACCTCAAAAAGGGTGCCGTCAAAAAGATGGAGCGTTTCGAAAGGATAGTCTCTTGCAGGGGGAAGGAGATCCTGTTTTCTTCCTCATGGAAGATGGTGAATTGACCTTTTTCGGGCGCACTCAGATGTTCAGATTGCCTTACGTCCACAGCCCGGGTGATCTTGTACCTGAACCTCTACGGCGGTACGTTGACGACACAGAAAGTGAAGTGATAGACATAGCTGAATCCATTTTCGGCTATGTGCCCGAAGGAAAGAGAACGAGCAGCCGGGCAGGTAGGGCGTTTTTCACTGACGCAATTTGTGAGCCAGATCGGGGGGTGGTATGGTTACCAGAAGGGGGCATCACGCCACAAATCCTGGCAAGCCCAGAGCCTACGACGTTTCAACACTATCTGGTGCAGAATGAGGCTAAAGGACATAGTCCAGATAACAAAGGTCGCCTGGCCCATTACGGAACGCTGACCCCTGATGAAACGGTCATTCGTGGCCACAAACTATATTGGCACAAGCACGACGACCACCTGGTGCCAGATGACTTTGCTGAAAAAGAGCAGGTTGACTGGTCCACAGATACCCAGCATACCCAGATCAAGCCAGTTCGACGCGGAGTGACATTCCGCTTCCGTGTCCACTTTGAGAACCTACACGACTTTGAATTGGGCGCGCTGCTTTGGGCGTTGACCTTACCCGGCGAGTCGGGCAAAGCGTACCGGCACAAAATCGGGATGGGAAAGCCGTTGGGATTGGGTTCCGTTAGGATTAGCCCCATGTTGCACCTGAGCAATCGTCAAAACCGCTACCAACGCCTGCTCGATGGAGACCACTGGCACGCGGCAGAGTCGCCGAATTCGGGGGTAGAGCGCTTTGTCAAAGCATTTGAGGACTATGTGCTTGAGCGTATGGATCCGCGAGAGCGAGGTGAAGCGCAAACGCTGCAGGACGTCGAAAGGATTCGCAAGCTGCTCAAGATGCTAGAATGGCCCGGACCGGATGCTGATACCAGTTACATGAATCTGGAGAGTTTCCGAGACCGTCCTGTGTTGCCTGACCCACTTTACGTCGGAGGCGAGCCTCTTCAAACCTTGGAGCGTCATACAGGGCGAGTGAAATGGTTTAGCGATGAAAAGGGGTATGGATTCATCCAGGTAGACGAGAGCTCACAAGAGGTTTTTGTGCATTATTCGGACATCGAGGGTGAAGGTTTTCGCACGCTAAACGAAGGTGATCGCGTCGAATTCTCCATCGAAGAAGCTGCCAAGGGATCAAAGGCCGTGGATGTGCGTGTGATTGGAGCTAACCCATGATCCTCCTCAACTTCTCCCACCCCCTCACCCCCGACCACCTGCAACAGGTCGAGGCCCTCACCGGCCAAAAGACGGAACGGGTGGTGGAGGTACACAGCCAGATTGACGCCCAGCAGCCGCTGGTGCCGCAGGTGATGGCCCTGGCCGACCAGGCTGGGCTCTCTCCGGCCGAGTGGCAGACGTTGCCCATCCTGGTCAACCCGCCGGCGCTGAACTTCGTCGCTGTAGCACTGTTGGCAGAGATCCACGGCCGCTGCGGCTACTTTCCCGCCCACCTGCGGATGCGCCCGGTGCAGGGTAGCCTCCCACCCCAATACGAAGTAGCCGAGGTGCTGGACTTGCAGGTGGTGCGTGACACATCGCGCCAAAAACGCGGCTGAAGGAGATGACATTGTGACCCAAACACTATTCGTTGACAAGTCCACCGGCACGTTTGCCGACCCGCTGCTGGCCTACGGGCTGGCGGTGGTGGTGGGCGACGTGCTGAAGCGCACTGGCGGACGCGACCAGCCCTCCGTGCGCCTGAGCGACCACGGCGCGTACTATCGCCTGGACTGCACGCCGGCGATGGACGACGCCCGGCTGGCAGTGATACAGGCTCCTTACGTGCCGGCTGTGATCATCCGCACGCGCAAAAACGCGGCCAAACTGCCCGCCGATTTGCCACCTCATACGGTGGTAGATTACGAGGTCGAACGGGACAAGCGGACCGAGTTCTTTGAGATCCGCAAGGGACTGTCAAAAGAAGCGCAGATAGCCTTGGGCCGGAAAGAGAAGCACCCGGAACTGGAAGCCTTGCACGGCAAATATCCTCACCCGGACTGGGACGTCTTCCGGGCAATCAACCCCCCGGCGCTCACCGGCTACAACAAACTGATGGCCCAGTGGTGGGCGGTCCAGGAGACGCTGCCTGGGGTGCTGGCGTTGGTGCGCGACCTCTTTGCCCAGACGCCCAATGATCTTGCGGCGGCCATCGCCGCCTGGAAAAAGATGGACAAGGCCCACGGGTGGGGGATCAAAGCCGGAACGACAGCGGCGCAAATCTACAATCCCAGTCAGGGTAAGGGGCAGAACCGGGCCAAAGCGGACAATCTGCGGATGGATAACATCAAGGATGCCTTCTGGCTGGTGGAGTGGCTCAAGGCAGTGGGCTTTTACCACGCCGCGCTGACCAAGCAACTGCGTGGCGTCAGAGATCGCAAGACCTACGTGCTGGCCGCGGGCGAGATTGACCTGGGGGAGAGTGACAAGATTATGCGTGCCTTCCAGGGACGTATGGCCCGCGCCGAGACCGCCGTCCGCTCCGACGTGTTGGCTTCTATCCGTTACACCCAGGCTATGCTCGATTTCACCAGCCAGCGGGAGGGAGCCAGCCTGAAGGCGCGGTTGTTCAAACACCGGCGGCCATCCCGCGTGGTGTCCGGTTTCTACAGCGCCTTTTACAAGAACCTGGGCCAGTCGGTGGCGACGATGAATCTCTCGTTCATTGGCTTGCCGGGCTGGATTCGGGTAGAGGGAGAGAGCGACGTAGGGGACGCGCTGGATGTGCTGACCGAGCACGAATCCGTCGTGCGTCAGTTCGACGAGAGCCACGGCGACGACTACAATCTACTCTTGCGCTACCGTGACTTTCTCTCCGGCAATGACCTGACTCCCTTCTTTGAGTTCACCACCGCCTACAGCGGCTATTTCATCAGTCAGAAAGAGCGACGCAGTGGCTATGTTCCTCAATTCACGACTACAAATCTCAGGAGGTTGATTATGAACAGTCAAGAAGGACCCCGTTTGAGCAAGATTCTGGAAACGCCGGGTTTCCAGAACATCGCCTACGCCATCCGGCAGGCGACGGTCACAGCCCAGTACCGCAAGAATCAACTGAACGACCGGCGGTACGACGTGCGCTATGGACTGGGACAGCAGTTGGCGCGCAAGGCGGCCTATCCCAACGAATTCATCGCCGAACTGGCCGGCTTTCTGACAAAGTACAACGCCGAGAACGCGCAAGTGATGGAGAAGCGGGCTGGCCCTTACCGGCGCAGTATCCGCACCAGCGACATTGACGACATCGTGGCGCTGATTGACGAGTTTGACGACTCGCGGTTGATCTGCAACTTGCTGGTGGCCTACGGCTATGCCCGCGTGCCGCGAGAAGAGTCTAGCGACGAAAGCAACGAGTAACCCAATCAAGGAGGTGCTAACATGACCAGGAACGTGTATTCATTTTCCATTTCGGCCCAGGCTACGCTCAATATGCACAGTTTGAACAATGAGGGAGGCGAGGGCAACCAGATCACCACCCGCATGGTGAACATCGTCGGTGGGGACGGGAAATTGCACAATGTCAACGCCATCAGTGGCGACATGCTCAAGCACATCCAGGCCGAGCACCTATTCCAGCTGCTATTGGGCCGGGAAGATGTGCCGCTGTGCGCCGGTTGTCGCGAGTTCAATGCCAACCGCATCAGCGCCGACGCCGGGTATGGCAAGGCCATCGAGGGCAAATCCGACGCCGAGGCGATCACGTTGCTGCTGGAGAGTTGCGCGCTGGATGACTTGGCCGGCAATCTCATCACGGCTGGCAACCGCTCCATCCCGCGCAAGAGCGTGGCTGAGTTCAGTTGGGTGGTGGGCTTGCCCGAACTGACCACGACCGACAGTTACTTCCACGTCAAGTACGCCAGCGAGCGCAGTGCAAAGGCGCGGGCATCTGAGTCGGAGGAAGAACAGCGCAAGGCCAACCTGGGACAGGCCATCTTCCACCGCCCGGCCTCGAGCGGTGTCTACGCCATCGTGACCAACTTTGAGGTGGCCCGCATCGGCTTTAACGACATCACCCAAGTTTACGCAGTGGACGAACCGCAGCGGGTGACGCGCTACCGGGCATTGCTGGAAAGCGTTCTCTACACTTTCATTGAGCCTAACGGTGCGATGCGCGGGACGCAGAACCCCCACATCGTGGACTTTGAGGGGGTGGTGGCGGTCAGCAGCGACGTCATCCCGGCGCCCACGATGAGCCCTATCAATAGTGGCTACCGGGGGCAGTTGCAGGGCATCCAGAAGGCGTTGGAGAAGGTGCGCCCAGGTGCAATCACGCTGAACGAGTTCGACTCGCTGGCACAGTTCAGCGAGGTGATGACTGAACTGATAGAGACAACAGCGCCCTACACGCTGAGTTACCGGGAGGCATGATGTGGCTGATTGCAGAATACCAACCCACGGCGCTCTTTAGTCTAAAGCCAGCATCGGCTACGTCGTCGGGAGGCAAGAGCCTGCTCGTGCCGACCCCTTATGCAGTCAAAATGGCGCTGCTGGATGCCGCTTGCCGCACAGCGAACGTGGCGGTTGCGAGGGAAGCATGGCCCTGGCTGCGTGACTTGACTGTGGCGCTTTGGCCGCCGAAGCGGGTGGTCGTGACCAACCTGTTTGCAAAGATTCTCAAGCCTCGTCGTACCTCCGCCAAGCCGGGTACGCCGCACGCCGGACCGTTGGGTAAGACGATTGCTTTCCGTGAGTACGTCTACTTTGACGGCTCACTGGGGATTGCGCTGAGTGGGGAGATAAGCGACCGGTCACGCCTGGAGGATTGGCTGCTGCAGGTCAACTACCTGGGCAAGCGGGGTGGGTTTGTACAACTGATAGGCCCGCCCGCGCTGGCCGAGACACTGCCGCCGGGGTTCATCGTGGTGGATGGCGACCCAACCCGGCCTTTTCTGGCCAATGGGATCATCCAGCAACTGGATGATTGCGACGCCAGCCTGACGTTCGAGAAGGCGAATATCTACAGCGGCAAGAACATCAGGCTGGGCAGGGAGCGGGTGTTGCGCCACGTCGTCTTCCCCTACCGCCTGGTACGTTCCAGCAAGGGCTTCAGTTACTACGAGCGCATAGATTGATTGTAAGCGTTCAGGCCCTGGCGAGATTCCGCCGATTGAGTAGCCGAAGGCGTATCGAAATCAAGGAATCTCACCTCCCACGGGCCAAACGTGGTTTCGATACGCCCCTTTCGGGGCTACTCAACCGACGTTTGGCCTACCCTCTGAACGCCTACGATTGACACGGGGGGCGGCCGGGGACGCCTCCAGGCCACTGGCGCAACCGAGGTCGCCTTCTACCGGCCGGAACTGTTCCCAGCGAACGTGGCGAACGTGCGGGGGCGAAGGAGAAGCTAGGGCAGGCGATTGCCGAGGGCGATGCAATCGGCGATCAACGTGGGGAGGTTGGGCGCAGTGAAACTGATGCCCGGGGCAGGCTTAGGGGCCTTTTCAGTTTCAGACGGCGAATTCCATTCGACGGCTCGCGATGTTGTCGGCTGAGAGCCAGGGATTGGAAATCCCTGGCTGAGATCGAGAAGTGCCCTCAGGCACTGGTGGGTCACTTGACTTGAGAATAGCCATTTTGGCCCCATAGGTACTGTCCCTAAACATGGGCGTTTTGCCGGTATTTGAGCACTTAGGGCCACATATGGCGTATCCTGCGCCGCCAGTTAATGGCTATATCCATGACAAATGACCCACCAGTGGACGGCAAGTGGGGAGACGCAAGCAGTCCCGCTGTCCGCTGCCCGCTATCGGCTCACTGCTAAAGGCTAACGGCTATGGACAATTTCACCGCTCATCGGCTGCGCTTCGTCACTGAGGTGCAGAGCACAATCGAACTGAATGAACACCAGGGCTCGGCTATCCGTGGGCCGCTGTTCCACGCGCTGCGGAACCGTTTCTGCGTGAACCGGGAGGCTGGCGAGTGTGCCGACTGCCCGCTCGCCGGTAGTTGCCCGGTCGCTACTCTCGTGAGCACGCTCAGGCCTGGGAGCGGGCGGGGCCGCGACGTGCCACGCCCTTACACGGTCCAACCCCCGATATTAGCCGCTAGCAGGCAGCAGTCAGCCGCTAGCAGGCAGCAGTCAGCCGTTAGCGGGCAGCGGTTAGCCGTTAGCGGGCAGCGGTTAGCCGCTAGCGGGCAGCAGGCAGCCGCTAGTGATCGGCAATGTGGGCATCCGGTCGAGTTGCCCAATGGATGCGTGGTCTTCCGTTACGATCCGGGGGAGCGGTTCGAGTTCGGGCTGACGCTGTACGCGCAGGCGCTGCAGCTCTTCCCCTACGTCGTCATGGCGGTGGGGGAGTTCGAGCGCGGGGGAATCGGGCGCAGACTCCGGCAGGCGGATGGTCGCTGGCGGCGGGGCACTCTGGACATCCAAGAGGTGTGGGCGGAGAACCCGCTGACAGGGGAACGGCAGGCGGTGATGAAGGCGGGCGACGCGATGGTCCAGGTGCCTGACGTCCCGATCACCCACCAGCAGGTAGTAGATAGCAGCCGGCAGTTAGCAGCCAGCGGTCAGCCCAGGCGGGCGACGGTGCATTTTCTGACGCCGACGCGGATTATCGAGCGGGGACGGTTGCTGAAGCCGGGTGGTTTCCGCTTTCGGCCTTTCTTCCAGCGGTTGATGGAGCGGCTGGAGGCGCTGAGCCGGGATTTCTCGGACACGCCGCTGCGCTTCGATGATCCCAGGGGGTTGATCGAGGCCGCCGGGCGCGTGCGTGTGGCCGAGAACCACCTGGTGTGGGAGGAACTGCGCAGTTATTCGACCCGTCGCCACGCCGAGTCTCCCACCTCGGGGCTGATGGGCAGTGTCACGCTGGAGGCAGACGACTGGTCTCCATTCTGGGTGTGGCTGGTGTGGGGGCAGTTTGTGCACGTGGGGAAGGATGCGGTGAAGGGGAATGGGTGGTACGAAGTAGAATGGAGAATGAAGAAGGAAGAATGGGGAATGGAGAATGAAGAAGGGAGAATGGAGAATGGAGGATAGGGAAATGACTTTCGAGAAATGGGTGATGACGGTGCCGCAGCGGGTGAAGGCGGAAGCCTGCTGGCGATTCGATGCGTATCCAAAAGCACTGTACTTGTATGAGTTGGCCTGGGATGACTGTGACGTTCTCATGAGGGATGAACGCGGACGGGCAGTAGCGCGGCAGTTGATCCGCAGCGCCGGGTCTATCAGTGCGAACGTTGAGGAGGGGCATGGCCGGGGCGTTGGGGGCAAATCGTATCTTTACTTCTTGCGCGTCGCCGAGGGTTCTGCCCGCGAGTCGAAGGGATGGTACTTTCGTGCCCGCCGGCTGTTGGGACCGGCCGTCGTCGAAGCGCGCCAGGCTCTCCTGGACGAGACCCTTGCCCTCCTGGTCACCGAGAAACGCCGTCACCAATAATTCCATTCTCCATTCTCAATTCTCAACCCTTCACCCAGGAGAAACTTCATGCCCATAATCCAACATCTCGTCGTGGATCAATACGGGGCTTTCATCGGGAAGCACAGCGGGCGGCTGCGGGTCACGAAGGACAAGGAGAAGCTGGCCGAAGCGCCGCTCTTGCACCTGGAGCAGGTGCTGGTGACCGGGCGGGGGATCGGGCTCTCGGCGGACGCCATCCGGGCCTGCTGCACTGCTGGCGTTCCAATTTACTTCGTTGACCAACGGGGACGTCCTTACGCTGCGCTCTACAGTGCCGGGCTCACCGGCACGGTGCTGACGCGGCGTGAGCAACTGTTGGCCTACACCGACCGGCGGGGGCTCGATCTGGCGGTATCGTTTGCGCGAGGTAAGATCACCAACCAGGCGGGGTTCCTGCGCTACGTCGCCAAGTACCGCCAGGAGGCTGACTCTGACCTGTACCAGGAGTTGCGCTGGTGCGCCGACGAGGTGCGGGATCACCTGGAGGAGTTACGCTGCCTGAAGGGAAACACGGTGGACGAGATGCGGGGGCAGATTCTCTCGATCGAGGGGCGGGCGGCGCAGAAGTACTGGGCCGCGCTCAAGCAGGTGATTCCGGAGCAGTATGGCTGGCCGGGGCGGAAGGGACGCGGTGCGCGAGACCCGGTCAACGGGGCGCTGAACTACGGCTACGGCATCCTCTACGGGCAGGTCGAGCGGGCGCTGGTGCTGGCGGGGCTGGATCCTTACGGGGGGTTTATCCACGCTGACCGGCCGGGGAAGCCCAGCCTGGTGTTCGACCTGATCGAGGAGTTTCGGCAGGTGGTGGTGGACCGCACGATCGTGGGGATGGCGAACAAGGGGATGAAGTTGGAGTTGGACGAGAAGGGGCTGCTGGTGGAGAGGAGCCGGCGCGCGATCGCGGAGAAGGTGCTGGCGCGGCTGGAGGGGGCGGAGCGGTACGAGCGTAAGCGGCAGCCGCTGCGGGTCGTCATCCAGAGCCAAGCGCGGCACATCGCCACTTTCGTGCGGGGCGACCGGGCGGCCTACGAGTCGTTCACTGCGAAGTGGTAGGGCGAATGGCGAATGGCGAATGGCGAATAGCGAATTATGAAGTGTTTGTTGGTGTACGATATTCCGCACGATGGGACGCGGACGAAGATCGCCGATTTCTGCCTGGACTACGGGCTGGACCGGATCCAGTATTCGGCTTTCGTCGGCGACCTGACGCGGACGTATCAGGAGGAGTTGATGCTCAAGATCGGCGAGCGATTGGGCAAGCGGCCGGGCAATATTCAACTCTTCGCTATCTGTGAAAAGGACTGGCGGCAGCGGTTGGAGATCATCCAGGAGCGTGATGATGATGACGAGTGAGCGGCTGACCTTCACCGTGACCGATCTGAAGCAGTACAGTTACTGCCCGCGGGTCGTATTCTACACGTACTGCCTGCCACTTCTGCGCCCGACGACGTACAAGATGGAGGCGGGAGTGGCGGCACACGAGAGGGCTGCTACGCTGGAGCAGAGGCGCACGCTATCGGCATACGGGCTGGTGGAGGGGAAGCGGCATTTTGACATTGGGGTGGAATCGGATATACTGGGGCTGCGGGGGCGGATTGACATGGTGATCGAGGTGGGGGAGGGTGAGGAGAGAGAATTGATCCCTGTGGACTACAAGCAGTCACGACGCCGAATCGGGCGTCACATCAGGCGGCAACTGGCGGCCTACGGGCTGATGCTGGAGGAGACGTGGGGAGGGAGAGTTCGGCGTGGCTTCATTTACTCTTTGCTGACGCGACAGGCGGAGGAGGTAGCGCTGACAGAGGGGCTGCGGGGGGAGGTGCGGGAGGTAGTGGCGGCGATGCGGGAGATGATAGAGCGGGAGGCTATGCCGGGCCCGCCGCGGTCGCGCCGGCCGTGCGTCAATTGTGAATTTCGTCGGTTCTGCAACGACGTGGTGTGAGAGAGGTTTTTGTTTTCGCTGCGCTGGTCGCAAATCGGCGGGGTTAGGGTGCA
>Ga0315541_1000774_pt1 | contig 32790 bp, 23 predicted proteins | sample SalMarSW160190MG_FD_203095 | JGI IMG/M metagenome (GOLD analysis project Ga0315541, IMG submission 203095) | Salt marsh sediment microbial communities from the Plum Island Ecosystem LTER, Massachusetts, United States - Salt Marsh Sediment SW1601-190 ...
CACCCGGTCATCAAGAAGGGCTCAAAAGCCTCTAAACCGGCCTGAAACTGCTTGTTAACGTTCAAACTCGCCTTTGGCTGGCCGATCTACTTACGACCAGCGGTCTTCACTTGTCCAAAGTCCAAATGATAGATAAACCAATCCTTTTTCCTGGATAGTAGGCCCCGGAGTTCGGCAATGGCTGTCTCTTTGTCGCCCAGCTCAGCTCTTGAGAGCGCGATCCGCCACTTGAACCATACGTCATTATCGTGGTGAAACCTCTGGAATTCAGAGAGTGCTTCCTGACCACAGTGAATGCAGTCCTCAAAACGACCAGCCTCGTGGAGCGCTTTGCAGCGGTTCGCGTACCATTTCTCCCTGTCTGAGGCATACTCTACCGTTTTCCCTTTTCCGTCGGGACCACGTCCTGGCATATTGGACAACTGCGCTGGCTGAATCCTGTCACACCACTCGAGAATTCTCTCGGCCGGATAGGATGCCCGCGACTTGTAGTAGTCAATCACGCGGAGGACAGTCCGCGCATAAGGCGAGTACTGCCCAGGTTCGACCAATTCCAAGATAGCATTCGCTGCCTTGAAGAATCTACCTTCATCTTTCTCTATCTCTGAATCATCGTGCTTGATCTCCAGGTCATAGATACACCAGGCGTAAAGGTTTCTCAGATAATCAAAGTCTGGCTTGAGTGGATACGTCTCTCGGCATATATCAAGAGCCTCCTGTGAACGGCCGAGCTTACGCAGGCTCTGTGCATACCCCCAACCGTCCCATTCATTGCATTCCTCCCGATGCTCCTGCCACAGGACGCGGTACAGAGCAATGGCTTCTTCGTATTTCTGCTCCTTTCGCAGCGCCGAGGCCTGCTGCTTCAACTCTGCAACATCGCTCATGATACTCCGTTGCCTCCCTTCAGATCGAAGTAGGTGACCTCCAATTTCCCAAAATCATATCGGACTGCTTCAGTGTCAATACTCGGGCACCCTACTTGCCCACAAGCGCTATGAAGTGCCCTGGCCAGGTCTATGAAGTCGAACTCGCAGTCGCGATACGGTCTCAGTATTTCGTAGTAGTAGGACGCCTTTCTCAGGAAATCGTCTCTTGGGGGCTTCTCTCCACTGCCAAAGAAGAATTCCTGCCACAAGCTTTCGACCTCGTCTTTGAGAGACGGGTCTCGGAAACCGTGCAGATAGGGATCGGAGACAGGTCTTCTGCGGGTATTGTACACGTCGAGATACCCTTGTTTCGACCCGATCACGACGCGGGCGAACTGATCGTTGACCAGGCCCTGAAATGATGCGGCGACACCACGTTGAACCAAGGATTCAACGAATTGGCTTGCTTTGTCGCGAGCCTCGCTCAGGGGATCCCGTTCCTCCTGGGTGGCCGGCTCGTGCTGCATAGCTCCACGTTTCGCCAGTTGATCGGCGTAGTCGTTCCAGCGGTTTCCGACGTGGCTTTCCACCTTATGCCAGTGCACGACCACCGGCCACTTCCCAGCCGCTCGCGCATAGGCCCGGGTGGCGGGTTTGTTCGCGCGCCACTCACCGGTAGCCCACTTCTCGATGCCCTCATAGTCGTAGAACAGGGACACTTCCGCTACACTATGCTCCCGGCACCAGGCGATCGCCTCCTGAACAGCCCGGAGTTCGCCCGCCACTTGCCGCATCCCCTGCACAGCCTCATCCTCCACCGGGCCGTACAGTTCGTCAATGATCTGACCATCCTTGAGCACGACAAGCCCGTACCCGACGTTTTCGTCCAGGCAGGAGCCATCGACATAGATATGGTATCCGGTCGGGGCTGGCACGGGGGCGGTCAGGCGGTCCCAGTAGGCCTGTAGTTCAGGGGCGATGGACCTGTCCTTCAACTCGTGCGTCCTCATAGTGAAACTGTCCTTCTTCGGGCTGTAGTAGATGATCGCCGGCCCGAAGGAGTGCCCCCGACGACTGATCGTCACCTTGACGCTGTACTCGCGGAAGGAGTCGGGTATGATGGTGCCTTCGATTCCGGCCTGGGCTAAAGCCTCGATAAGGCGCTCGGCGCGCTGGCGAAGCTCGCCTTCGTGCCTATGCCGCATAAGTGCCCCCTTGCCGTTTGGCGATTAAACTTGCGTTGATGGCCAACAGTTCCGAGATGAAGCGATTGGCCGAATCCTGATAGTAGACGATCAGGCGCTCCAGGGGGCGCGTCAGGGCGACGTAGACCTTGCGGCGGGAGAAGAGCTCGTTGCGTCGCTTGTCTCCTTCGTCGTCGAACAGATCCTGCGGCTTCGAGCGCTCGTACAAGTCCTCGATGCCGGTCACGAACACGACTTCCTTCTCCAGTCCCTTGACGTTCATAAAGTCCACCAGGGTGATGGCGGTCACGTCACGCTCAGGCTCACCTACGACGGTGGCAGTGCCCGTTGCGCTCAGAGCTGCTTCGACCTGCGGCAGCCGATCTGCCGAGGTGATGACCATGACGTCATTCTCCACGTAGGTTGTGTCGAGCAGGGCCCGTATCCTCTCGCCGATCTCCTGCTCAGGGTGGGCGGAGTGGAGGATCTCCGGCAAATTCGGCAGCTTGTTGGAGGACTTGAAGCTCTCGGTATATCCGTGCTCCTTGAACTCCTGCCGGGACAGGGGGTCGCCCAGGATGAAGCGCGTCGCCAGCTCGGCGATGTACCGCGGTGTGCGGAACATCTTGTAGGATTTCTTGAGCTCTACCCGCTCGGTGACAAACCCCAGGATGCTGAGATTGTGCGTTCTGTCGTAGATCTTCTGCCCGATGTCGCCAACGAAGAAGAAGTTATCCGTCCGGCACAGGTGGCTGACGACGATCAAGAAGAGGTCGTCAAAATCCTGGATCTCGTCAATAAGGACGTAGTCGAATCGGCGGAAGCGATCTGGCTCGGCTCGCAGGATGCTCTCCACGTCCTGTCTCAGTCGCTCCTCGTAGGCTGCCTGGGATTCGCCGGGAGTTCGATAGTCGGCGATGGAATCGGTGCCCAGGAAGTGGGTGACGATGGCCTCCAACAAAGCGGGGACACACTTGATGGTGATAGCACGCTGATAGCGCTGGCGGTTGAGCGAGTCGGCGATTTTGTGTTCGAATATACGGCGGATGTTTGTCTCCAGGTTGTGACTGTAGGTGGTGAGCAGGATGCGCGGGAGGGCGCCGTCGCCCGCTTTGTCCACGATATGAATCGCTTTCGAGATCAGGACGTTGGTCTTGCCGCTGCCGGCCACGTCCAACAGGTAGTTCTCGTGCCAGTCGAGGCCAAAGATCCAGCACTGCTGCTGCTCCGTGATAATCTTGAGCCGTTTCTGGTGCCTCTGCCGCCTGGTGAAATCACCGATGCGGAAGACGCTGGGCATAAGGCGCTCATTGACAGCCTGGGCCTGGCCCTCAGTGGAAGGATGAAACTTCGGATGCTTCTGAGCGATGGCCAGGAGCAACTTCTGAGGACGCGCCACGTATTGATCCAGATCCTCCTGGAAGAGCGTTCGATCGAGGTCGAGGTAGAACCTGCTCTGCGGGTTGCGAAGCACGTCGAGATTCTCCAACTTGCTCAGGAAATCGGCGCGGGAGACGCGGGGGAAGGCCAGGATGGAGGTGACGAATACGTTGAGGCCTGAAACCAGTTCAATCAGCGCATAAAGGTATGCGTTGATCTGTGCCATTGGGTTACCAACGGGCTCGGGGCTGCCGCCTATGGGCCTCTTTTCTATCGTGTACTGATCTCGCCACGTGTAGACGTTGCGAGTGAGATCCCAATCCTTGACCTCGATGGAGATCAGGCCTGTCTGTGGGGAGACGACGACAAAGTCCGGCTGCTTCTTCTCGTAGCCCTTCATTCTGTTGCGGTAGGTGTCTGTCACCTGCAGCTCTCGGTAGACAAAGTACCCGGCTGGCAGGTTCCTGAGAAACGCGAGCACCCCCCGCTCCGCCTGATTCTCCTCGCCAATCCTGTCGGTCTGGATCAACTGGCACTTCATTGGGATCAGCCTTTCTCCGCCTCCACGTGCCTGAAGCGCAGCAACTCGAACTGGAAGCGCGCAAAGGCGTCCTTGTTCCGACGCAGGCCGCCATCGTTAATGGCATTGACGATGTAGTCATCTCTGGCAATTATCTTGAGCGTTCGCATACCTTCCGAGAACTCGGACCGGACGGCGCGTGACAGCAGGTTGAATATCACGGCGTTCTGGTCGTCGTCCAGTGGGGCTGAGTAGGTCGCGCTCGGGGCCCGCACTGTGAACTCGTTTCCGTGCCGCTCAAGCCGCAGCGTCAGATCGAACTCGGACACGGTCGGCGGGGGCTCTGCGATGGCGGGCCGGAATTTGCCCTGGCCCAGGAGATAGCCGGTGAACATGAGGGCGGCCTGCTTATCCACGCTGCCGGCGAAGCGGCGGGTGGCGTAGCTTCTGGTGCACAGGTAGCAGCCTGCCTCACAAGGCTGATCCGGGGTTCCGGCGCAGTTCCGCATCCGGCGATGGGCAGCTTCAACTACGCCGTCAAAGTTGTGGAATACCTCTTCGAGCGGTACATTGCCGTTGCCGTCGGCGTCGTACAGCACGACGTAGATCCACTCGACGCCTGGCGGGTCCGCTGGCTGTGGCCTGACGTCCACGAGCAGGCGGATTTCAGATTCATCCAGGCCGTACTCGTACTTGATCGTGCGATCCAGCGCGGAGACCAGGCTGAGGTAGAGCTTCTCGTCGGCGCAGACGTTGACGTCGAACCGCAGCACGATGGCCTGGCGACGCACCTCATAACCGACGTTGAAGCGCTGCCCGTCCTCGTCTGAAAAGGGATCGGTACTGTCGTCGAATTTGAGGCAGCCGCGATTGACGAAAAAGAGACGACCCTCGGGGAAAAACGCGACCTCCAAGACTTTGCGCTTGCTCACGAACGTGCCGTCGTTTACGAAACGCTGCTCACGGCCGTACCGCCGATACTCTTTGTGTTTCGTGGCGTAGCGTACCTGACGCGACGCTTCGAAGTACCGGTAACTGCGAGCCAGAGTCTCGTCGTCAACGCAAATCGTTTCAAACTTTCCCTCAGGCGTGATCTGGTAGACGTCGCCAGCCATGAACACCGTTTCCCCCGGCGAGAACTTGTAGTAGGCCAGTTCGGGCTCCCGCTCCGAGAGGGCTCGGTCAGCCAGCAGGCTCTCGTGCAGTCCTTGTTTGGGCAGCATGCCGGCGTCGTCGGCATCCACGACGTAGACCTGATCCCGGCCGAACGAGTAGTCGGGGAAGAAGCCAGTGGCGTAGAAGTGTCGTTGGGGGTTGCCATTCACGCCGTCGAGTGCCCGCGCCAGTTCTTGCTTGAACGCGTCCCGCAGGTACGCCTCGGCGTCGGTGCCAAAGATGTCCCTGATCTCAAACGCACGCTGCTCACTCTCGGCATCCAGGTCAGCGTATAGGCGCTCCAGCGCCTGGCGGCTGTCGAGGTGACCGGTCAGCACAAAGGCGTTGACGTGCTTGCGGACGATCTCAGGGTTGCACGGGTTGAAAGTGGGCGGCGAGATGACGCCGTTGATCATCAACTTGGGTCTGTGGAAATAGTAGCTGTCGTGATCGTCGTGCTCCGAGCAGAAGGTGACGATCAGGGCGTAATTGTTCTTGCGGTCCCGCCCGGCGCGCCCGGCGCGCTGGGCGTAGTTGGAGGGCAGCGGTGGCACGCCGACCATCAGCACGTTTTCGAGCTGGCCGATGTCTATGCCCATCTCGAGTGTGGGCGTTGCCATCACCACGTTGAGCGTGCCATTTTGAAACGAGGCCTCGATCTCTTCGCGCTTTTCGGCTCTAATTTCTGAACTGTGAACATCCGCCGTGAGCAGGAACTTCCCGCGCAGGTCAGCGTAGTCGCCGTACTCGTCATCGTCGGACGCCGGCACGTTCAGTAGAACCTGGCGGGGGTCAATGTAGTAGTGGGTCTTGCCGTCAGATGCCTCCCCGGCGCGCAGCACCCCTCTTCGCACCAGGCTCTCTATCGTCTCGGCAATTCGGTCGGCGCCGTGCCGCTTCACGAAATCCCCGTATTCGCGTGCGTGTTCACCCAGGGAGATGCTGGGATACGCAGGGTCATCGGAGCCCTGCGACGCATCACAATGAATGCCCTTGTGGTCCGTCGCCAAGTGCTTCATAAACTTGATGAAGTGACTGTCAGGTCTGTCATCCTGGTACGACTCAGCGATAGCGCGCTCGGTGATGAATACGTTCAGGAGCTCGCGCTCGAAATTATCGAATCTATCGGCGTCCTTCAACTGGAGCAAGTCCTTCTTGCTCCCGAAGAGCCGCGGAGGCTTGCAAACGTAGCGCCAGTACCAGAGGCCAAGTTCGTCGAAAAGTGCTTGCTCAACTGGCGAGAGCTCCTCCCGGCCCGGTACGTGTCGGTGGAGGATCGTCAGGACTGTCACCAGATCGGCTTTATCACCTGGCAGGTAACGGCGACGGCAGAGCTTGAGATATGCCTCGAAGAACTGGCTGGCGAACTCGTCCTGGAGGATACTCGCGTAGCGCGAGGCTTTCTCCCGGTTGTCTATGAACCCCAGGAGCTTCTTCTGTCGGCGAGGCTGGAAATCAAGGACCGCCTGCACCAGGTTGTGCAGGTATTGGTGATCCTGCGTGCCGTCCACCAGGGGGATGATCTGTTCGGACACCTCGTCGTAGCGTAGCCGCGGCAACAGCTTCAGGCGGAGACGCCCGTAAGCGTCGTAGTTCAAGACGATCTCATCCCGGTCCGAGTGGAGGGTGTCCCGGAAGCCCAGTGTATCGCCGCACCTGTCGCCAGCGTCGTCGTCCTGTGCTTCCCTGGCTGATGAAACCAGCACATAGTAAGTGTTCTTTCTGTCGGTTGATTCGGGATGGAGTTCCCACTTGAGTCGGTTACCCGAGACCTTACCAACGCACTGGTGAACGTCGTGGCGGCAGACACAGAAAAGCGGAAAGCCGCAATCCTGGCAGAACTCCTGATTGCCGCTGTGGTACTGGTGGCACTTGATGCAGCGCTTGAGGTAGCCGCCGATGTTGCGGAGGAAGAGGTGCACGCGGAAATCGAGGACGGGTTGACCACACTGGACTTGTAGATGGTTGGCGAACGCGATCGCGCTCAGGTAAGCCTTGGCAACTTGCTCTATGTTGTGCAATGGGTACGAGGGCGGTAGGAGAGACGTCAACAGCCGGGCGATCTCCACAAAGCTCTGGGCGCTGTGCTCTCTGAGTCCACGCTTCAACTCGACCACGAAGCGGTTCTGCTGCACGTCCCGGAAGACCTTCGACTGCGACGGCCCGCCGGATCTCTCCCGGGACACGAGGTCCCAGCTTGCGTAGGTCTGGCCGGTCAGCCTGCCCAGGTTCTCCAAACCGGTCGTCGTGTCGGCTTCCAACGCCCAACCCAGCTCGGCCGCGTCGCTGGGAACAGGTAGTGGTGCGTCGTCAGGCGGTGTGTCCAATTCCGCTTCGAATTTGGCCGTGACGAAGCTGTGCTCCTCCACGTCCAGGAGCGGCTTGATGAAGCTATCGAGCCGGTCGCCGTCACTGTGCAGGTAGCCCCTGGCGGGGTCGGTCTGGAGGGTGGCGCTGGTGCCTATCTGGACGACGGGGCCTGTCAGCCGGGCCTTCAGGCGTGCCAGCAGATACCTGAGATGGGTGGCCTTGTTGCCCCGATAGGTGTGGATCTCGTCCAAGACGATGTACCTGAGCGAATCACTGGAAGCGCCAAAGATTGGCTGGTCCTTCGACCGGGCTAGCATCCAGTCCAGCATGACGTAGTTGGTGACCAGGATGTCAGGCGGGTCCCGCCGCATGGCGTCCCGTTCACGCTCGGAAGTTGAGCCGATGAAGAGGTCCAGGGTGACCGGTGTGCCGGGCACGAGACAATGGAGTTCTTCCAGCACCTGGCGAAAGCGGCGTATCTGGTCGTTGGCCAGCGCGTTCATCGGGTAGATGATCAAAGCCTTGACGCCCGGTCCAGGCTGCTTCAGGCAATGGTCGAGGATTGGGATGAGGAACGCCTCGGTCTTGCCCGAGCCCGTCCCTGTCGCCAAGACGGTCGTCTCACCCGCCAGGATGTGGCGGATGGCTTCTTCCTGATGGACGTAGAGGCGTGCATCAGGCGGCCAGCCCAGGGCATCGGGCAATTCGGAGGCCAGACCGTGATCGGTGCAGAACTGATGGAAGGACACCTTCCCCACGGCGTACCTCCGGTTGATGGAGAGAAAGAGCCCGCGGTCAACCTCGATGTTCTCCAGGATTTCAACGACGTCATCGGGTTGCAGGCCCTGTGCATTGAGCGTATCTCGCAGCAGCGTCTTGTGACGCGCCAGCAACTCGAAGCTCATCGTAATGGGATTGAGGAACTTGTCCGCCATATCCGCCACTGTGTCTGCTCCATACATTTACGCCGAAATCATAGCCTCTAGTTCCGCCACCCGCCCCGCCACCAGTTCGTCCAGCGCCAGACAGATGTGGTTGATGGTGTCCACGGCCTGTTGGATCCAGGCATACGTGATGGCCTGTGCCTCGCCGCCAGGATCGGTCTGGGGACGGTCAGCGCGATGGACGATGTCGTTGCGGCGGCGGACCGTGTCCTCCAGCGTTTTCATCAACTCCTTCTTGTCGCGGTTCAAGTGCCCGGCGATCCTGTCCCAGGGCTTTGAGAGTCCCAGCAAGGCGCCCACCACGTGTATCCCCCTGCGGGAACTGAGATACTTGAAATTGGCTAGGCCGAGTATCTTGTTAGAGATGTACTCCGGGGCGTTCTCGTCGCCCAAAAGCCGCAACGTCTCGTCGAGGCTGAACTGCAAGTCGGCAAAGTACTCCTGAAAGGTCTGGTTCCCACGTGGCACGAAATCCCGCCCGCGGGCACGGATCATCACCGGCAGATTGGCCCGGAGCAACGCGGGGAGGTAGGTTTCCAGCGCCGTACACGAGGCGACGACGGCCTGACGCAGCAGGTGACAGAGTGTGGCCTGACGCAACGTCGAACGGGGCAACTGGGCCCGCTCGCGTACCAGGCCCAGAAAGATCTCGTTATAGATGAGCATCAGGTTCTTCGTCCGTCGAGGCCCGCACAATCTCGCGTAGGGCGTCGAGCAGTTCGCCTTCGGTCAGTATATTGTCGTTGGAGTCGAGGAGACGATAGACGCGCAAGAGCAAAACCGCCGGCCGCATGTTGTCCTCAAAGGTCTGCCTGGGACTGAGGGTGGTGATCGAGGTCATCGTCCTACTCCAACACCACTTTGATACCGGAGGCGATGAGTTTGAGCAGGTGGTCGCGCAACTGCTCCAGCAGGTCGTCCACCTCCTCGGGCGTGCTGAGCGTCTGCCCGATCCCGGCCACATCCGAGACCCGCACCCGCTCGACCGTCTCCTCGGGCGCGGTCAGCTCCTGCACGCGCAGCAACACATTCGAGCGCAAGCCGTCCACGGCGGCCAGGTCGGAGGCCATCTCGGCCAGGCTGGCCCGGCAGACCGTGCATACCCGTCGGTCCTCTGGCAGGTCCAGATCGTGGATCCGGTCCAGCAGCGGCTTTAACAGCGTCTCCTGCATCTCCTCCGGGACCAGCGCCCAGTCGTGCAGGCCCTTGACGCTGTCCACCGCCACGCCGAAAGCCGTCGCCCGCTCGCTGTGACGTCCCAGGTACAGATCCCGGTAAGTCGTTTCGAGGGAGACCAGCGCCTCGTTCAATTCCGCCGACACCTGGTAGTAGGTGCCATCGTCCAGGCGCTCGCGCAGGAACCGGGCGCGGTCGCCCAACTCACCGTCGTGCCCTTCGGCCTGGAGCAGCGGCCAGATCTGTTGCGCGGCGGTACGCAACCGCGCCAGGTGGGCCAATCCCTTCTCACCAGTCGCCTGGCGGATGGTGGCCACCCGGTCCCGCAACTGCTGGAAGCTGGCTCCCTCGCCAGCCAGCACGTTGACGCAATCGTCCGACGCGCTGTTGAGGATCGTCTCCAGCGTGGTGCGATACTCCTGCAGCACCGGGGTCAGCGGGATGCGGTGGGCGCGGACGGTGGCCTCCACCGGCAGCAGGGCCTCCAGTTCGGCACGCGCCAAGCGTTGAAAAGCCTGGGCGATGGTGCTCTCCTCCACGTCCACCTCTTCGCCGGTGAGGGCCTCGTACCGGCGCGCGGCGGCCACCAGCGTCCGCAGGTCAGGGGCCTTGCGCGGCGCGAAGGAAGCCGACCGGAAGGCGTTGGTGGCGCTGAAGGGCGCACGCACCTGCGGATCCAGGTGGTTGCGGAAGCGCCGGCCCTGGTAGGTGACCTCGATGGCCCCGCCTCGCAGCAGCGTCGCCAGCACCAACCACAGCATCTCCCGCTCCCAGCCGTAACCGATGGAGCCAAAGTGGTTTTCCAGCGTGCGGCCGGTGACCTTGTTGCCGTAGGAGTGTTCGCTGGCCAGATAGTCGGCCATCTCCTTGACGATGGGAGCGTTCGGGTTGACCACGTACCTGGTTCCCTCCTTGACCACCAGATTCAGGCCATCGGGAGGGGTGTAAAAGACCCTGGGCAGCCCGTTGAGATTGGCTGCCTTGAGGATCTCTTCAGCTTCAGTTCCCTTGAGCGGTCGAGCGCCCATCTCCAGCTTGGGGTAGAGATCGGGCACGGCATAGTCGAAGAGCGCCCTCAGAATCTCGCTCAGCGTCTTGCCCAGGGCCGCGCCGTCCTTGGAAACGCCACGGAAAAAGCCTCGTCCGCCGGCCAGGGCCGTCTCCAGCCGTTCCTTGAGCCGCTCCTCCAGCCGCAGGGCCTCGGTCTTTTCTGCTGCCAGGCTCGACGCCTCCTCTTTGGTGATCTTGCCCTGGGCGCGGAGTTGGTCGTACTTGCCCACCATCTGGCGGGAGCGGTACAGTTCGGCCACGACCTCATCAATCCCGGCGGTCAGGCTCGTGACCCAGAACACCTCGTTGCGGTGCGACTCGGCCCGGCTGTCGTCGCGAGTCTGCTCGCACACTTCCTGGAAGGTGTCCGGCCCGTCGGCCACGCGCAGCACCAGCGGCACCTGGGCCTCGCCGGAGGTGATGGTCCGGCCGTCCCACGCCACGCCGACGCGGAAGTTGCGCAGTTTGCCATAGCGATAGCGCGTCAGGCCCGGCTCGGCGAAGATCACCCGCAACCGATCTTGCAGAATATCGTTCCGCTCCCGGGGATTGGGGTTGTGGGCGTTCCGTTCGGCGGTCCAGCTCTTCTCCTGGGCAGTCTGCAACTTCCAGCCATTCTCGGTCTGCCGGATGAACTGCGCATCGCGCAGCAGTTCGACTGCCTGCTGAACGTGGGGCAGAGGGGAGTCGTCGCCGAGCCTGCGGTAGAGCAACGCCGCCAGGTTGGCCTCGGTGCGGGGCAAGTCGCGCACGTACTCCAGCAGAGCAATCGCCTTGGCGGTGCGCACCGGCCAGGGGGACTCGGCCTCAGACCAACGCTGGACGATGTCCGAGATGTCCTTTTGCTTTTCGCTGGACAGGTTCCCCTCGATCAGGTCAAAGATGCGATCCAGACTGACTAACGTACCGACCTCCGCGCCGGCCAACGCGGTGCGGTCGCTGACCAGCATCTCGTAGGCCTGCTTGATGATCGTGCGGTTAGAGCCGCCGATGTGCCTGGGCGCGCCGGGTTGCAATCGCATGCCCGACACGATGTCAATGGAGAGATCAACGAAATGCGGGAGGTAGGGGTAGAACTGCACGAACTCGTCGGCGGTGACGTCGGACTGGCGGGCGGTGCGCTCCAGCCGGGTGTGGGTCTGAAGCATGGCCTTTGCCTGGTCGAAATGCTGGCGCAGCACCGGCCCGGCCTCCGACTTCTTGGCCAGCACGCGCCGGGTAGCCACCTCGCGGATGTCGGCCGGGGCCATGTCAATGCGGATCCAGAAACGATCCTGCAGCTTGGCCAGCTCCACCCGCTTGTCGTCAATCGCCGCCACCACCTCGTCCAGTTTTTCCTGGGAGGTGACGACGACCCACACCGGCGCGACGGTCTTGCCGGCCAGCACCCGGTTCTTGCTCTCCTGGCCAAAGTGCTCCACCACGGCGCGCAGGTTCTCGATTTTCTCCGCGCTGCGGGCCACGTACTGGCCCACCTCGTCAATGACAAAGATCACGGTGTGCTTGGGGCGACGCCGGGCCGTCAGCTCAAAGGTGCGATCTACCAGGGTACGGATGGTGACGTCGGTCTCCTTCGTTTGGAGCGATACGGCCCACGAATCGGGCGTGGGGTAGGTGCCGGGATCTATCTCGTGGAGCACCGCGCTGGCCCGCTGGATGCGCTGCGCCCCTTTTCGCACCCGTCGCCACACCCCGTATGCTTCTGGTTGCACGTCCGGCCCTTCGACGCCGCTCAGGGCAAGCAGGGTGTGGGGGACGGCCTCCGCCGGCGCACCCTCACCCACCTGGTCGCTGAACATCGCGGTGCAGGCTCGCACAAAATCGCCCAGGCGGCCCTCCGCCTCCAACTCGATCTCCAGCTCGGCCACGTCATAGTCCTGGGCGTAATCCAGTTCGCGCAGGAGCACCGTGTACATGATCTCGGCGATCGGCTCGGTGGCGCGGCGGACGGCCCGGTCCACCTGCACGTCGAACATGATGACGTGGGCGTCGAAGCGCTTGTTGATAAAGTCCACCGTGTCGGAGATGCGAGCGACCAGCGGATCGCCGGGCGATTGCTCCTGCAATTGCTGGACAAAGAGTTGTGCTGCCGGGTGACCCAGCACCTGACGGTTGGAGATGACGTAGCCCAGGTTCTTGGCGAAGGACGACTTGCCGGAGCCGAAAAAGCCCGAGATCCAGACGCCCACGCCCTCGGTCGGGTCGCCCGGTGCGTCGGCGATGGCCTGCAGGATCTCCTGATACTGGCGTTTGATCCGGTCGGTGGCCACGTACTCGGTGATCTCGGTATAGACAGTCTGCTCGTCCTGCTGGTCGAGCTTGATGACCTCCTCGATGGGTTGCGAGAGGTCGCGGGATAGTAAGTCGCGGATGGTTTGCATAGACAACTCCTATCGTTCAATCTTCATCTTTGAGCACTACAGCGCTATTTGCGCTTGCTTCTCAAGTATATGGGAAGTGATTCTGCTAGCCCAGACGCTACTCTCTCTGGATATGTGTCGATCATAGCTTCAAGCTCTGAAAGCGCAAACACGGAGATGGCAGCCACTTCGCGGTCAGCGAGTCTTATACTGGACAGTCTATCGGCCTTGAGGCGACTTCGGAAGACAACTCGAAACTCGACGTTGCGTAGGATAGGATCGCTCGACGGTCCGCGATAATCGTAACTGCCAACCATCTCAGGATCGTAAACATCGTCTCGGTGCAGGTCAAGTTCCTCCTCAAGTTCTTTGTATAGGGTGTCCGTTGTTGATTCCAGATCTACTACGTGGCCTGCGACCGGTACGTCAAAGCACGCTGGGGACTCAAACTTGTGAACACTACGAACCTGAACGAGCGTGTAGTCGTCCCGAGTAGGGTGATCAATGAACAGGTGAACAGAGCAGTGCCGAAATCCGACCAAGTGGCATAGCCAACGGGCTATAAGCAATACAGATCGCCCGTCTTCCTCAACTGTGGCTTCCTGGAACCAGAGTCCCAAACTCGGATGTTCGGTGACCGTTTTCCTGAAATCCTCAACGATGTTTCCAGTCGGGTAAACGGGTGAGCCATTGCTGTCAACGCAAAGAAGGAACTCTGGTTTGCCATATTCAGGGGCCAATTGCTGCAAGTTCCTCAAGTGCTGCGGACTGGACAGGCAGGCAGTGAATAGGCTTTGGGCCTCGTGATAGACTGCTGCACCGGCAACGTGGTCTGCCTGTTCCACAGCCACTCTTAGACGCTGCAAGGGCTCGGAAGGTCGTGGATTACTCATCTGCATTCGGGGTGGACTCTGTGACGGGCCTCGCGTTCTTGCGCGCACGCTTGCGAAGCCACCGGTAGAATACGTACAAGGTCCAGGCGACTAACGGCGTGAGAATCAGCCACCCCCAAAAGATCGGGCCTCCGGCAGAGCCTCCAATCCAGATGATCAGAGCGGCGGCAATCAACAGTAGCGTCGTGAGCGCAGGCATGGCAATTGGGGCAAAAGGGTCTCGATTCTCGGACACCCACTCCTCCCAGTCTCGTTCCAGGACATCGGGGCTGTTCCTCCAAAGAAATGCCCCGAATCGCTTGACACTGTAGTCTTCGGCGAGTATGTACAGGTCAAAAGCAAGAGCAACCCAGGGTGCCAGGTACAGGAGGTGTCCAAGATTGATTGGCCCAATGGCAGTGATTTGCCCAATGTCAATGTTGAGAGAACCAAGTCCCAGCAATGTGGTGGCATAGGCAAGCTTTTTCAGCGTGTACGTCGTCCGCGATTCCTGAGCTTTCAACTTCTCGCTACGCAAGTGCTTGAGGAACTCTGTTTCGTCCATATTGCTCTACACCCCCTATACCTCTCCGCAAATCGATTCCTGCGACAGCCCATTCTACGTGCCTTGCTTGATGATCTGGGGAATCAGCGATGCAAACCAAACAACATTCAGGCCCAGCGGTTCGTCCTGATCAGGGTCTCGGTCCAAGATATCAACTGTTGCAGAGTGAATCCCTACCAAGAAGATTACTGGCTGGTTGAGGATAGAGGTACTGCCGTCGGTGCGACGAACCATTTGCGTTGGTTTGGTCAAAACCGGGCTTCCACTTGTACCTCTGTGCAGGCGAGAGTCAATGAGAACTATGGGCTTCCCTTCGAACGGCACAGGGTAGACAGATGCTAGGATTGCATTGCGAACTACAGGGAGGTTGTGAAGGGTATCGTGAAACCCCATCGGGTATCCGAGTACGAGGACATCTTCCCCAATTGAGATGTCAACATCCTGCGGTATGTGACTTGCAGCATCAAATGCCTTTACAAAGAAACGTGACCTAACCTGCTCGCTATCCAGAGGGACAGCTACCACATCGATTTCTTTCCCTCCAACTGGATGGTCAAGCCATAAGGGTTTGCCCACGTCACTATAAAGGCGTACCGAGAGGATGCCGTTTTGGCGAATGTCATTGGCGTTGGTATGCAGCCTCAATTGAAGTTCATCGGGGAAGTACTTATCTTCCTCTTTGATGAGCACATGCCGATTCGTCATGAAATACAGTCTGTCTCCATCAGCATAGAAGAAACCCGAAGCGGTTGCCTGCTGATGCCCTTCTTTGAAGCAATGAACTGGTGCAACTGTAGCGGTCAAATCACTTATTGCCATAGAGTGTCACTCCCACAGAGGGTGGCGCATAACGTGATCGCGCTAACCGAGGTCGGCCGCGTCCCTCAATAGTAAGGTTCGTTTCGCCTTCCCAGTGCTTTCGTTTGCAATGTTCCTCTTGCCCGGAAGAAGCAACCAATTGGAGCGGCTGGTCAGCGCGTGTTACGTGAGGGCTGGCAGAAATGGTCCCTCCTTGTCAACTCTTCTTTTGAAGATTCCAATTGACCGCCCCGCAGTTGCAACGCGTGGATACGGGCGTCGGCCCAGTACAGGCGAGATATAGCATTCCCCCACACTTGCTGCACCGAAAAAGTCCGTGCAGATCTCTGAACGCCTCTGCCACAGGCCGAAAGTCATTCTCTGAAAAGCTGACCCAGTTGTTATAGTGAACATTTGAGTTGATAGCCCACTGTTCGACATTGGAGCGGGCGATGATCTGCTTCGCAACAGTCTCCAACTCTTGAAGTCGTTCAAAGCATTCTTGATCACCCCAAGACTGAGACGCTGCTTTTGCCTTCCTGAGCAGACTTCGATATTGGCCAATTGCGGCCGGGAGAAAGTCACCCAGTTCCCAGCGACCATTCGACTTATACTGCACGGAGGCGTGGAGCGCATCACAGGCCATTTCAAAGAAGTGCTCTGAACCTCTGCGCAGTCGAAAAGCAGCGTTTGGAACATCGCCTCGCTGCAGGTCTTGTTCGATTGGTTCCCACAGATCCACCTCACTGCTGACAAGTGGGCCCGTGTCGATAGTCCACCGACTGAACTCGATGCTTCCACGTGAAGTGACGATCCCTTCACTTCTAAGCTGAGTGGCCCAGGTCTTGTCGTGTGTCGTGATCAAGAACTGCTTGTTGGGGAAAACGGATGCCAATAAGTCACAGACTCGTCTTCTATGCCCAGCATCAATCGACATGACCACATCGTCTAGAATCGTTAGGTCGATCATACCCTCAGTAAGTCGCTCGGCCAAGGCCAAATACAGACAAAGCCCCATACTGTCTTGGTGGCCTTCACTATGAAGAGCATGAGGCGGATGGTGCCCGCGGCCGAAAAAGTCGACCTCGAAGTTGAGCCCAGCGCCGTGAGGCTGTATCCTCGCTTCAAATGTGCTCTCATCCGACTCGTGTAACTTACGATACAGTTCTGAGAACCGGTCGCTAATCTCGTCGTAGAGCCTCCCCAAGACGCTGTCCCTAGCATTCTCAAAGCTGGTTAACAGTATTTCCGCCCTCTTTTGAGAGAGCTCCGCAGCTCTGAATGCAGTCTCAGCTTTTTTGAGAGCTTTCAGATTCTCTTCAAGTCGAGTCAACATGTCCCATGCGGTCTGCTCAGGCGTCGTCTTCGGATACTTTGCTCGGACAATGGATTGAACTTGAGCCAGAACCTGGGTAATGTCATCTGGCGCGAGTAGTCGCTCTACCTGCTGAGCAGCAAGACGATCACCCGGATACTTCTCTAAGGCGTTTCCTAAGGCGACTGTCAGGTGTTCCAAATTGTTGAGCCACCTTAAGAGTGGCTGTAGCTCAACCTTTATGCCTGCAAGTTGTGCGCTCTTTATGACATTCCGCAGGTTTATGGTGGCATTACCCGCTGAAGTGATGATAGCGGCGGATAGTCCCTCAATCTCTGACTGATGTCTTGCAGCCACCTCCGCGGTTTTTAATCGGTCTTCCAGGTACTCACGCAGTTTTCCTAGAGGCCAAGGCGTATCACACAAAGGGCAACTACCACTTTCATCAATCAATGGAATGCCCAGTTGAATCAACTCCCGATGAGAAAGCTCGCGTTGTAGATCTGGGTCAGTTCGGATTGTTGTTATCAACGCACGAAGTTTCTCGTCATCCTTTGCGATCTTGAGTTGATTGTCGCTAGAGACGGCCGAGCGTAAGCCCTGAACATCTTGCTCGAATATGGTGACGTTGACAACTCTGTCACTTGGCAAACTGGCAGGCGGAACGAGGTCCTTCTTCAAGTCCTCCACCCGGAGTTCTGATATGGGTTGTCCGCTCAATACCTTGCGCTTCCCATTTACGAACTGCAAGACGGCCTCTTCACGGTAGATCTTCCCCTGAAGCGTTGCATTTACGGCACTCTTGGCTGTATCCACAGACTTCTTTGCGGACTCACACTCGGCCCCTAGACTGTTACGCGTTCTGACAAGTGCCTTCCTGATGTCTTCCAGCTCGATTACGTTCAGCAGAGCCTGGATTTCCTGCGCTCGAGTGCCGGCCTCTGCTGTGATATACTTGAGGATGTCTCGCCTTGTAAGGACGTGCTGGCCGCGCCTAGCCAAGTCTAGAACCGGCTGCAGGCGATCCTTGATGGCTTTGTCGCACTTCAATGTGTCCAGCTTTCCCATGCACCGTTCTATCTCGACCGGATTGGCTACCCCTGGCAGTCTGAGAACTGCACGTACCCTGGCTTCCTCTGGTTTGTGATCAATGTGAGGGCCATGCTCCTTCAACGTAATTCCACCTGTGCCCTTGCCAAGTAGGCGCGAGATCCTTCCCGTCAATAGAAAGTCGATTGCGTCTACCACGGCACTCTTGCCTGAGCCGTTAGGCCCCCAAATCACAAAATTCTTGCCATCGGGCTTCAAAAGCAAATGTGGAATGCCACGCACGTTATGGATCTCCAGTTCAATGAGTCTCATTCTGTGCCTCCGGACACTACTCTGACGGCTTTTGTCACTTGCACAGGTTTCTTTAGGGTTCCGCTAGAGGCCAAATGCTTGAGTCTTTCAATGGTTGAGGTGTCGAATTCACTTGTGCCTTCTAACTCTGCAAGCCACGCATCTATGATCTGATCAACAAGTGATTTGCTACTCACCGTTTTTGTCATTGCTTTGGGTCCTTTCTCGTTCCGCCAAATCTCACATAACCCCTTTTTGACGACACACTTGTGTCGCCCTTGCCGGAAGAACATCCTTTCACAACACAACTGTGTCGTCAACCGCGGGGAATTTGGTAGACTACGCTCCCTGATACCACTCCTCATATCCGTGCGCAATGGCGAAGGACTTGTTCGTCCTACCCTTCTCCCGCACCCGCTCCGGCCAGTAGCGCATCGCGATGTGGCTCCAGTCATAGTCGCCACGCCCCAACCGCTCCCAGTACTTTTTCGGCTCGCGCCACCAGATGGGGATTAACTCCCACAGCGGAGCCATACGCAAGATGACGCCGTCGTCTATCCAATCGGGCGCGGGCTCGTGCCCCTCGCGCACCACCCGCTCCATCGTCGCGGCGAACTCGGTGATTTCGTCGAGCTGCTGGGTGGTGCGGTCCATTTGGCGTTCCACCCGCTTGCGGGCCGCGCCGCTGAGCGCCTCTGCCTGACCCCGCAGGTCGCCGATCTGCAACCGCAGGCCGTTCAGTTTGTGGTCCAGGTAGTCGCGTTGGAGGACGTAGAGGGTGCTGCGGTCCACCCGCTCGTGGAAGAGGACAAAGCCGTAACTGCGCCTAGCCGACTGCAGCGGCCAGTAGACGGGCCGCTTGCGATACCAGCGGAAGTGCCACTGGGTGAAGAAGTGACGCTCGAAGAAACGTCGCAAATCGCCACCGGCGCCGATTTCGATGACCTCGTGCGTCTTGCGTGCTGCGTGTTCCGTGTCCGCGCCCCAGTCGAGCATCAATTGGAGGGCCTTCTTGACCAGGGCCGGCAGGTCCTTCTCGTGGCCCTCGTCCAGCACGGCGATGCCGTCGGGCAGGGCCAGGTCGCGCAGGGCGGATTCAACCTCGGCGGAGAAGAGGTGACGGCCGCCATCGGCGTCCACGTAGGCGAAATGCTCGACCGGGCCGACCAGTTGGTCGAACTCGGCCGTGTCGGGAGCGGGGAGGGAGCCGACGGCGAAATCGGCGCGGCGGTAGATGGCAGAGCCCAAGCCCCCCCTCTCATCCCCCCCAACTTGAGGGGGGAGGCCAGGTTGGAAGCGACCCAGGACGACGCCGACGGCGTAAGAGATCCAGCGGACGGCGAGTTCTTGGCGGGTCATTGGGGGTTCGGGTTCGGCCTCATCCTCGGTTTCCTCGTCCGCTGAGGAGCCCCCGGCTAGTTCCGCCTCGATGGCGGCGCGGTCTTCGTCGCTGATACCGTAGAGGCGGTAGACCTCGTCGTCAATCTGGGATTCCAGCGCGGTCAGGCGGGCCTGGGCGGCAGTCAGGTCGTCCAGGCCGGTGTCCCAGCAAAACGGGGCACAGAACTTTGGTGACAGTTCGATACTGGCTATGGTGACATCCGAAAGATTGACACAGGCAAGCGATAGCCTTGCTAGCCGCTCGGATGACTCCAGGTCTGCAAGTGGTAGTTTCTCAACCTCGCCTTTGTTGAAGTTGATGGTTGGTGACAGTAATCCGAGCAGATACTGTGCAAGACGTGAATGAAACACACCCAAGACCCGCAGAGCTGCTTCCTCTGGAGCAAAGACGCCGTAGTTGGCATTGGAGATGATGTTCCCTCGGTCGAGGAAACTTGCCGAGAAACCAGCTGAAGATATTGTTCCCCATACGACTACAGGACTGAAATACAAATCCTCATTGTGAGTACACCAACCAGGATCACCATTCAAGTATGGATACTGACGAAGTAGATGTTCCTTGATTTCATGTCCATCATTTTGCCATACAACACAGTTCCAGACCGCACCTGCCCATTTCCACCTCGCAGCACCCTTGGCATAGGGGAACCACCGTGCACCGCTCGCGATTGCATCCTGACGATCACAGGTTTCAAGCCTCATTCGGCGGCTGACTTCCCACCACCATCGGATGAAGCGTTCGTTCCCAGATGTCTTGAGTCCCATATCGATAGGGTAACTCTCACCAAGACTAGAGAACGCCTCGTTCTTGAACAGATTTGCGATCGTCGCGCCCACCCAGTATATCCACGGGCTGCCAGGGATTGCGTCGAAGCGCTGCTGGGCCGCATGGTGGGTGTTGCTGCCGTTCCGCAATGCCTGCTCAAAGGTCTGACGCTTAGCTTCGGAGTCCAGTTCGTGAATCAAACGGAAATAACTGCCTTGACGAGCCTCTCGGTAGGGAGTGTCCAGTTCGCGGCGCAGCACGAAAGCCGTTGTCTGCAAGGTGCCTGGGTTGCCTACGTCAAAGAGAGCCGGACCACAGTGTGCCATCGCTTCGATCGCTGCCTGCCGGCGGATGCCCTCGCGCAGTGCCCCGTAAGAACTGAGGAACATGAACGTGTGCATCGTCAGCATGCCGACATAGCCACGGTCTTCTGAGAACTCCAGGCAGCGCTGAATAAACGCTGCGAATAGGTCGTTCTTGCCTTCCGGATAGGCATCAGCTACCAGATTCGCCAACTCGTTGTTCATTTTGCCCCGCGTCATGTAGGGCGGGTTAGTGACCACTACGTCGTAGCGGCGCAGCATCAGGTCCAGCAGCCGCAATCCCTTGACCGCCTCGCCGGTGAAGAATGCCTGATCCACCCCAGCCTGGGCCTGCTGGAGGGCGAACTCGTCCAGCCCTTGTATGATCTGCGCCGAGATGATGTCCCAGAACTCTTCCTCGGCCGCCTCGCGCTCGAACTCACCCTCCAGCCCGGCGAAGAGAGGCGCTTTCTCGTACTGCGCGCGTTCCTGGGCAATCAATTCGCCAAGCTCCCGCTCCAACCGCAGCAGCGAGCCCAGTTGGGTCACGTCCCGCAATCGCTCCCACAGCGCGCGGATCAGCCGCTCGTAGATGGGCCGCGTGAAGCGCGCCTCGCGCAGAAAGGCACCCAGCTTGGCGCCATCCAGTGGCAGCACGTCGGCGCAGGCCAGGTTGCTGTCGGTAATCTGTGCTTTCGGGCTGAGTGCTTTGGCTTTGAGGTAGAGGGCCAGCGCGGAGAGTTGCACGGCCCGCAGGTCTATGTCAATGCCGAAGAGGTTGTCAGCGAGGATAGCAGCGGAAATCTCGGACGGATCGCTCACTGACGGCGTCACGGGCCAGCCGGGCTCTCCAGCGCGCTCCAGTTCTTCCTGGTACATCGCGGCGAAGAGGTCAAAGGCCACCAGTCCAAAATGCATCCCGCCGCAAGCCGGGTCCAGCAGCGTGATCTCCTTGACTGGTCGTAAGGGTTCGGGAGGAACCTCGCCCTCCAACGGCACCAGATAGTCCAGCAGGCCGCGCCCTGAGCCCGTCGAAGGGTCGGTATCAATCAGTCGCGTGTCGGGGTGCATTCGCACCCACAGCCGGCCCAGCGTATTGTGCACCAGGAAACGGACGATCCAGTGGGGGGTGAAGAGCTGGGTAGCGGAGGGGATGTCTTTGGCCTCGAACTTGGCTCCACTGGTCCGCACCTTCTCGAAGGCGGCTTGCAGTTCCGGCTCGTTGAAATACTGGTAAACCCATCCAATCGTCTCATCGGCGCGCCAAGCACTGGCCAACTCCGGCCGATTGAGCATCTCCAGCAGCGCGTTCAGCGCCCGCGGCCGGGGGAAGAGCCGGCTGGGCAAGGTGTCGGGATCAAAGAGCACCCGCACCTCCTGCGCCACCCGGCCGGACTGCCAGAGCAGGAAGTGACGGTAGGCGGTGTCGGCGTTGCCTCGCTCGTAACATGCCAGGTCGTCGCCGTGCTCGGGGTCGGCCAGGTAGAACTTGAACCCGTTGGAGTCGGTTCCCTTATCCAACGTGCCCCGGATCAGGCCACGGGCCTCCATCATCTTGAAGGCCACCAGCCGGTTGAGGTGGGTGAAGGCCACCTCCTTGACCAGCTTCTCCACCGCCTCGGGGCGGGCCAGGCCCGCGCGCTCCTCATCCTCCAGGAACTGGGCCAGGCGGCGGTAGGTCTGGCCGGTCTCGGGGTCCGCCCGCACCTGAGGCAACTTCTCCGGCGGATCCAGCCGCCCCTCGGGGTAGAGGCCGTAGGTCCCCTCCAGCAGCTCCCGCGCCTCGCGGGTCAGCAAGCTCCGGGCATCCAGGGCCAGGTCGTGGATCGCCCTACGTTGCGTATCCGACAGCGGTTGAGATGTCATCGTTCCCTCAATCGACGTACACCTTGGTATGATAACTCCCCCGCCCCTCATTCTCCGCAATGCCCATAAAACGCAGGCTGCTGCGCCCCTCGGTGGTGGCCGGCATGAACAGCACGCATGGTACCCGCGTGCGACCCTTCATCTCGTCCAACAGCTTGGAGACGCGGTAGATGTTGGGGGCCAGAGCACCGGCGCGGACGATGAAAGCGATGTGGCGATCGGGGTCCAGTTCGGCCAGCCGCTCGGCCAAGAGGTCGGGCAGCGGGCGCCAGTCTGGGTCGGAGAGGTAGTCCTGAATCTGCAACTGCGCCGCTTCGAACCCGTTCCGCCGCTCCAGTTGCACCACAGCCTCGATCCCCTCGCTCTCGCTAATCGCCTGCCACAGGAGGTCAGCCAGGGACACAAACGTGACCTTGCGGTGGGTGTCGTTTTCCAGCCTGGTCTTGAGCAGGCCAACCTCGCGGCGCATGGCCCATTCCTGCTCCGGCGGATAACAGAAGATGGCAAAGGGCAGGTCGTGGTAGATGTAATGCCGCATCGGGGAGGCCTTCAGATCCGCCTCCAGGGTTCTAACCCGCTCTTTCATTTTCGTTTTCGAGGATGGCATGGGCATACTCCGTCAGGCTGGCGGCCGGGAACTCGATGCGGATCACCGAGCCGGCCGCGTGGTAAGTCAACAGGTGCTCCTGGTGCGCTTCGATGAAGAAGCGCTCTACACCCTCTACGGGCAGGAAGAAGAGCCTCCAGTCGTCACTCTGGAGGACGAGGTGGCCGGAGCGCTCACGCTGCTGGAGCCAGAGAGCGATCAGGGCGAAGGATGGCGTCGGCAGATAGATGGGCGTCAGGTGCTTGTTGACAGCCCCCTGGAGCACGCCAAAGTCGCGTAACGTCGCCATCAGACCTTGGGCTACTCGCTCGATTGTTCTGTCGTTCCAGGGCGTTGTGGTCTTGCCCTCGGCGATCCAATTGCGCACAGCGCGCACCGCCACCTGGACCGGCAAGTCAGTGTAACCCGCCAGGTGGCGGGGGTAAAGCACCTCGGCGACAAAGTCTCGCAAGGTGCGGTCATTCTGGGCCGAGAAGAAGTAGAGCAAGGGATCAATCCACTGGGCTGGCGCACCGTCCTGGGTCAGCGTCACCAGCGCCGTACCGACATCGGTCTCGTCGAAGTAACGCTGGCGGAAGATGAGCAGGATGTCCTCCACGCGCTTGCGCGAGGTTTTGCCAAAGATATTCTCCCGCCGGGCGCGGTCGAGATTCTCCGCCACCGACCGTTCTGGATCCCACGCAGCCAGCAGGACCTTGGTGTCGGCGATCAGGGCACTGGCCTTGATGATGCGGCTGGTATAGGTGGGTTCAGATGATTCACTCAAGTTCCTTACTCCACGCAGAATGGGAACACCAGCTCGCCGGGAGCGCCCTCCAGATAGGCCCAGGCCAACGTCCGTGCCCGGTGCGCCAGCGGCGAGACGCCGGCCGGGCACGGTGGGATGTCAATCTCCAATCCGTGGGCGTTTGTCTCTCTTACGACAGTATAGGGTGCGGGATCCCTTGTGAGGTCAAGCAAGTGTTGACGCAGTGTCTCCAGCGTCGTGATGGGTTCCTCCGGCACGGGGATGGCGAGGAGAGGCGCGAAACGCAAAGCGAGTTTGTCCTGGTTGTCTGCGTCGAGCCGGTAGAGGTGCAGAGCCCCGCTGTTGACCGGGCACGCAGCCTGGTGGCGTGCCAGGGCGGCGGCCAATGCCAGGTTCCGGGCGGCCAGGGGAGGCGCCACAGGAAAGATGCGTTCCAACAGAAAGCCCGCGTGCGGGGTGAGTGACTCGTCGTCCCACCAGGCCAGGCTGTCCTTGTTGGCGGCGCGGGCTATCAGGAGGCGCAGGCCAAGAATCGTGTGAGCCTCTTCAGGTGCGAGGTTGCCAGTAGATGTTTGCTCAGTCATAGAGAAGACACCATCAGTCGAAGCCAACTGGCCAGAAGCGCAACGCCCGTCCTCGCGCAGGACGGGCTCCTATGGTACGCTATTGACGCTTTGGCGCCCGCATCGCGCCAGGGTGACATGCCTCCGGCTCCAGACCAGCCGCGAGGCTTTTTTCTGCCAAAAGCAATTGTAGCATGGCAAGTCAGGCAGGGCAAATTGACATTTGCAAGCGTATCACGCCAGGGACAGAGTGGCCCCACCGCTGCCACATGGAGCGTTGAAACGCCCCGCTGATACTCAAAACCTGTTGGAAACAGGTTTCGCCAGTGCGTTTTGCCCCCTCTCACAATTGTAGTACAATGCCAGAAACCATTCATCACAGGAGGGATGGCCATGCGCGCAAAATCAAACGCGAGTCATACTCATGCTCAAGTTGTAAACGCCTGGTGTATGTACGACTGGGCCAACAGTGCCTACGCCACGACGGTGATGGCCGCCATGCTGCCGCCCTACTTCAGCAGCGTGGCACAGGGGGCTGGCTTCACTGGAACGCAGGCTTCCAGTATGTGGGGCTACGTGACCTCACTGACGATGCTGGTCATCGCCCTTCTAGCCCCCGTTCTGGGAGCCATCGCGGACTACACCGGCTCCAAGAAGAAGTTTATGTTCGGCTTCTTCGTCGTCGCCGTCGCCTTCACCTCGCTCCTGATCTTCATCGGCACGGGCGACTGGCTGCTGTGCCTGATCTTCTTCGCCCTGGCTGGCATCGGCAACGCCGGGGCGAACGTCTTCTACGACTCGCTGCTCCCGCACGTGGCCCACCCCGACGAGATTGACCAGGTCTCGGCCAAGGGGTACGCGCTGGGCTACCTGGGCGGAGGGCTGCTCCTGGTCGTGAACTTGCTGATGTTCACCTATCCTGGCTGGTTCGGCATCCCCACTGAGGACTGGGGCGTGCGCCTCTCCTTCCTCAGCGTGGGCTTATGGTGGATGGTCTTCTCTATACCGATCTTCCGCCGCGTGAAGGAACCGCCTCGCGCGAGCGACTATGTCGCGACGGTCAACCCGGTGCGGGCAGGCTTCCAGCGCCTGGGCCACACCTTCCGCGACCTGCGCCGCTACAAGCAACTACTCCTGTTCCTCATTGCCTTCTGGCTCTACGCGGACGGCATCGGCACGATTATGAAGATGGCCACCATCTATGGGACGGAGATCGGCATCGGCATGACCGACCTGGTGGGCGCACTACTGCTGACCCAGTTCGTAGGTGTCCCGTTTACCTTCCTCTTCGGGTGGCTGGCCCGGAGACTGGGCACCAAGCGCCCCATCTTCCTGGCATTGAGCGTCTACGTGCTGGTCTCCATCGGCGGCTACTTCATGGCAGAAGCGTGGCACTTCTGGCTGCTGGCCTTTATGGTGGGGCTGGTGCAGGGGGGCAGCCAGGCGCTCAGCCGCTCCCTCTTCGGCTCAATGACTCCCAAGGCGCGGAGCGCCGAGTTCTTCGGCTTCTTCGACATCAGTTCCAAGTTCGCCGGCATCGCCGGGCCGCTGCTCTTCGGCGTGGTCGGACAGTTGACCGGCACCAGCCGTCTCAGCATTGTCTCGCTGGTCGTTTTCTTCGTCGTGGGGATGCTCTTGCTGCGGCTCGTGGACGAGAAGGAGGGCATCCGCGTGGCGCAGGAGGAGAACCGGGCGGCGGGGTTGGCGTAATGTCCGCCCCGATAGCCGCTGAGAACCTGACCCAAGCCATTCGCCAGGTAGCCAAACACGCTTGCTCCGAAGAAGACTTGCGCGTGGGTGTCGAGCACGCCTTGAGGAAACAGGTAAAGTGGATTTCCGCCTACTTATCCAGGGGACTGCGGACGGCGAGGGGGCCGCGGTTGAGGACATGAGTGTAGATCATTGTAGTTTTCACATCTTTGTGACCGAGTAATTCCTGGACGGTACGGATGTCGTAGCCGTTTTCGAGAAGGTGAGTGGCGAAGGAGTGGCGGAAGGTGTGAGGGGTAACGTGCTTGTTGATCCCTGCCCGTTTAGCAGCCCCCCTGACCGCCTTTTGCAGACCGCTCTCGTGTGCGTGATGACGGCGTATCACACCACTGCGTGGATCCCCAGATCGTTGGGAGGCCGGAAAGACGTATTGCCAGATCCATTCGCGGCTGGCGTTCGGGTATTTGCGCTCCAGTGCTGTAGGCATATACACACTACCATAGCCCTGGGCCAGGTCATCATCGTGGATGCGTTTCACGTGGCGCAAGTGTTCCTTTAGAAACGGAACGACTGCATCGGGCAGCATCGTCACCCGGTCCTTTCCTCCCTTGCCGTCCCGAACGATGATCTGGCGCTGGGCAAAGTCAACGTCCTTGACCCGCAGCCGCAGACACTCCATCAACCTCAAGCCGCTGCCGTAGAGCAGTTTGGCCATCAACTGGTTGGTGCCCGATAAGAAGCCGATGACCCTGAGCGTCTCTTCCTTGGTCATGACGGTGGGCAGACGTTTTGGCTTTTTGGCGCGCAGGTAATCAACGTGGCCTCCCAGGTCTTTTTTGAGCACCTCACGGTAGAGGAACAGAAGAGCGCTGAAGGCCTGGTTCTGGGTTGAGGCGGCGACGTTTTTGTCCACGGCCAGGTGGGTGAGAAACTCTTCGATTTCTGTCGCTCCCATCTCCAGGGGGTGGCGCACGTCGTGGAATAGGATGAAACGCTTGATCCAGGAAATGTAGGCCTCCTCGGTGCGAATCGAGTAGTGCTTGCGCCGTATGGCGTCGCTGACTTGGTCGAGTAATTTCTTCTCGCCTTTTTTTCCCATTTCTCGTCTCCTCATTTGCGTCTTTGGGCTTCTCGGTGTATACTGAAATACATCTCATTGTATCCGTTTTGCTTCAGATGGCAAGTCCATTAGGCAGACGAAAGTTCGGTCTAATATATCAGAGAGGAGGATTATATAGAAGAATGTCAGTATAAGATACCAAATGGAGAACTAGATGGAGATGTATCTGCCTAATATCCCCATTGGGGGGTTAGGTGGAGGAACGTCGGTCTAATTACTAGTCAGGCGAGACGCTCGCTGCGCTCGCATCTCGCCTAACGGGGCGCGAGATCATTGCGCGGTTAGGCCAGGAGGCTTGTATTGAGAGGAGCACGATTCCCACGTTGGGCTCGTCGCGGCGCAACGTCGCGTCCGCCTAACCGCTCAATGAAGCCGTCCCCGCTCGCTTCGCTCGCGGCTTCGGCTTCGCCTCGCCCCCTGCGGCGCGTCCAAGCCTGCGGCTTGTCCGCACCTTGGGGGGGCGGCTTATCTCGCGCCCCGTTAGGCTGCCTCTACGCTAGGGAGAACTCAGTTCTATGATCAAGAATCGTCTCATAGTCATTTTAAGTGGTTTGATGGTGGCGTTGTTACTTGGATGTGTCAATACGGCATCCCCTTCGCTGGAACCGATTACGCCACATGCGGTAGCGGCAGATGCGCAACCAGTTGTGATTGATACGGACATGGCAGCGGATGATTGGTTGGCAATCCTTTACCTTCTGGGACGGTCCGATGTAGATGTCCAGGCTATTACTGTCACAGGGGCAGGTGAGGCACATTGCTCTGCAGGGACACGAAATGCACTCAACCTGGTAGCGTTGGCAGGCCGACCTGAAATACCTGTTGCTTGTGGGCGCGAAGCGCCGCTGGAAGGAGATCATGCTTTCCCAACGGAGTGGAGGGAACGAGTCGATGATCTACTTGGTCTGACGCTTCCTGAGAATAGCAGAGAAACTTCTAGCGAGTCGGCAGTCGAGTTGTTGACTCGAATCATACAGGGATCACCACAAAAGGTGCATCTCATTACACTGGGTCCGCTGACGAATGTGGGGGAGGTGCTGGAGGCTGAGCCTGGGTTGGTGATGAATTTGGAGATGATCACAGTGATGGGAGGAGCGGTAGAGGTAGCAGGTAATGTCGGATCATCTTCAAATATCGAAAATGAAGTAGCAGGGTGGAATTTCTATGTGGACCCCCGGGCAGCAGCGGAGGTTTTTGGTTCAGGAGCACCGATTACACTGGTGCCGCTGGACGCGACCAATTATGTGCCTGTAACGATGGAGTTCTACAGACGTCTGGAGAGGGATCGAACGACGTCTGTAGCAGAGTTTGTGTACCGTGTGCTGGCAGCGCAGGAGGAATACGTTCGTTTAGGATCGTATTATTTCTGGGACCCGCTCGCGGCAGCTATCGCGACTGAAGAAGGGTTGGGTACCTTTCAGGAGATATCCTTGATAGTGGTTGAAGAAGAGGGGGCAGAAAGCGGCCGAACGCTAGAGAGTGAGAGGGGGGTCATCATACGAGTGGCGATGACAGCTGACCGGGAGCGATTTGAGGCATTGTTCTTGGATGCCGTGAATGGCCGTCTGCCGTAGTGGGTAGTGAGGCAGCCTAACCACTCGCTGGAGCCGACCAGGCTATCAAGGGGCCTGGCGAGGTTGGCTGGGTCTGCGGTCGAGATTCTGAGCAGGCGTGGCGAGCCTCTGCCGCCTGGCGGCTCAGCTCCAACCGTTATGCGGCTTACAATTAGGCCGGATCTCGCACTGAGGATAAGGAGTGACAAAGATGTCAAGCAGTCAACTCACAAATGAGGAGGCACATCAGCTGCACTGTGCTCGTTGTGGGACTGCAAATCCGAAGGATCACAAGTTCTGTGCTAACTGTGGAGCTCCTCTCAGCAGTCAAACAAATAACACTTCACGCCATCCCCCTCGTTGGGCAATTGTGATCCTGACCATAGGTTGTCTAATCGCTTTAGTGAGTACATTTTTCCAGTGGAGCGATGAATCTTTTGGCCCCGAGGTCATCTGTGGATTCGGACTATGGCCTTTGATTCTCGCTATGGTTTGTCTTGGTTTGACTTATATTGAGATTACTCGGAATCGATTCTCCAAGGCCACAGCACTAGCTCAAGTTATTATGGGGATGCTCGCAACAATTCCCTGGATATCCCACTCTCTACAGTTCATAGCTGAGACACAATTCCTAACCGGAACAGCCGAACCAGAGCCTGGTTTTGCACTTGCTGGTGTCGGACTTCTGATGTGGCTTTTGGGGGCCATGCTGGGATGGGGTAATCGCAGTGTTTCAGCAGTAGGAGTGTTTTTGGTGATAACCCTTTTCGCCATTGTCAGCTCTCTAGTCTGGTGGAAAGTTTCTGGTAAAGAAGCTTGGTTTCACCTATTGACGGAGCCACGACTCACGCGAGTAGCGCGAGATTACAGAGAAGCCCTTCTTGCCGGGGATTGGGATAGGGCAAGGTCTATGTATTGTACAGTAGATTGTCTAGAAGACAGCTATGTATTGTACAGTAGATTGTCTAGAAGACAGCTATCCAGAACGAGCGAACGGAGACGAAGTGCTACACGACCACGCAAGTTTCTTTTCACGCCACGCGGATCTCCCGTTTGAAGCTCCTTATACAGACAAAGCCCGAGTCCGCATCCAGTTATATCCTCAAGATGGATCATCATTTAGCATTGACTATTACCTAGAGGACGATTGTCTCTGTTATCCGCGGCTCTACGCCACCCCGTCTCCTACCCTGCCCCCGGGTTGGGGTTTTTAGGGAACGCCGACAGTAGCGATAATGGCCGTTATCCACAGCTCCACACCAGTACCCTGGACTGATAGCGAGGATGTTTTCTACTTTCCCGCTGCCATGCGAGCGAAATGGTTACAACGGCAGCAGGTTCAGTTGGAGGCACCGCATAACATCCACTGCACCTGACCGCCTACAGCTGCGTCAAATCGAAGTTGCGCAAGCCAGCGAGGATTCCACTCAGCGAGGTCAGCAATGCAAATCCGGCGGCAGGTGAGCTTCGCCGATTAGCCGCCAGACACTGGATAATCGGCGGCGCATATTGACGGGGAGGCAAAAACCATGACTCTTATCCTCACTCAGATTAGCAAACATGGGATTGTCCATGCAAGTGACTCCAACTTGACAGCAGGCGGCGATACCCTGGCTGGAGAAAGCCAGAAGACCTTCGAGATCAAACATCTCAATGCCGGCCTTACCGTTGCAGGGTCTTACTCAGTTGGAGGAGTCAGGATGAATATCTGGATGAACAACTTCACCCAGGTGCAAGCCAACACAGGGGTCTCATTTCTCTCCGACTTTGCACACAATTTGGGTAACGAACTGGAAGTGCAAATGTCTCCCAATGAAAAAGCAAATGGTAGCATGGTACATATTGCAGGCTATGTCGAAGAGAAAGGCAAGTTTCACCCAGAGTTTTGGTTCGTCAGGAACGTAACAGGCATAGATCCCAATACGGGAGAGTACACAGACACATCTACCCATTTTCACGTCACTGAGGACTTTTGGACACGAGATTGCCCAAAGAGTAAGCTGATGGAGGCCTTTCAAACGGGAGTCTATCAAGTCTACGTTAACGGCTTTGCATCGGGACGCATTGGGTTTGTTGCTCTTCAGCGGGTTATGAATCATTTCTTCTATGGAGTCTGGAGCAACCCAAATTGGGCATTCAGACCACCTCGTTCCATTGAGGAAACTAAGCTCCTCGTGGAGCTAAACATACAAGTCATTGGCACGCTCTTCAAGCTGAGTGACTATCCTGCACCGTTCATCGGTGGGGATATTCAGACCTATGTGATTCCCCAGCCGCCGAACACAGTAACTGAAAGCCCACTGCTTTCGGAGTGAGTTTGTTTGACTGAAAGTGGCGGCTAACATTGCATGAAGCCGACCGCGCCTAGCGGCGCTCGAAAACAGCGGCGCTGTTGCATTTGCAGTTAGATTGGTAGCGGGACGGGTTCTGAATGGGTCGGCGCGGCGGCTTATGCTTGCCGTTAGCGCGGACGCTTCGCGCCCGCGCTAACGGGGCGGCGGCTGCAAGCATCCGCTTGCTAGCCTACGGCTCGCAAAGCTCGCCTCCGGCTAACAAGCGGATGGAGCCGTCCAGCGTTCAGTCCACAAGCGTCCTGCCCGCTGGCGGCTCATCCGCCGCCCCGTTGGGCGGCCAGTTAAGGAGGTCACAGATGAAGAGCTCTCAGTTGAGTAAGTCTCGGTTCATTGTTGGTCTGCTCTTGGTGGTCATAGCAGTTCTGATTCTTCTGTTCACCAAGGGGGACTACTCTACTGCCGGTGCGATCGGGCTTGGTGTGCTCGGTCTGGTGAGTATTGCGATCTCGAGAAGAAAGTAGGTTGCACATGCGGTGGGTAGAATCGTCTCAAACCAGTGGGGAGACTAATGGATAGCGGTCTGCGTCTTCTCATTCAATCGTCGCTGCTTCTGTCCGGTCCCACTGCATTTGCACTCCGTGTGACGACCGAAGGATGCCTGAGACAGCCTGGGCCGCCCAACAAGTCGCTGCAGCCGACCGCACTGTCGAGGATCTTTTTGAGGGAAGTTTTGCATTTGGAACTTGTCTTCACCAGTTTCATCCGTCGTTTCAGCCGTGCGGCGGCTGAGCTCCGGTCCGTTGGGCGGCTCAAGCATAACGATTCGAGGAGGAGTAGATATGGAAGGATTAAAGAGTATTTCGGAAAGAGACATACCAGGTGTGAAACCGCAGGCATTGAGCAGACAGACCATTTCGACAATAGTAGTGATAGCGATAGTGTTATGGAGCAGTGCGTTTTTCCTCTGGAGGCAGGTAGAACTTGACAAATGGCTATTGATCAGCCACAACGGGCTACGTACCAATGAACTTGTGGTTAGTGTAGCACAGGTGGCTACCAAGTACGGGATGTCGATCATCGTACTGATTTATTTGCTCTATTTGTTGTTTGCGTTCAAGTACGAAAAGCTACGTAATGCTTACCTGATTTATCTATTGGTCTTCTTAATGTTCGGTTTTGCGGGGATTGGCGGGGACATTTTGAAAGAGATCTTTAACCGACCGCGGCCTTTTGTTGAATATGCAGGTGAAATCAATGCATTGTCGAACGCTGAAACGCCTGCTTTCCCATCTGGACATGCAACCAAGAGTATGGCCTTGGCTCTGCCCTTCTTGCTTTTGATTGAGGCGAAAGATAACTGGCATAAGGGGGTGAAAATCCTGTTGGCGATTATTGCCTTCGGTGTGTGTTACTCCAGAGTGTTGTTAGGTGCGCACTATGTAAGTGATGTGTTGGCGGGTGTTGGTATGGCGTTGATATGTTTTCCCTTGGTAACACTGTTGAATAACAAAATACTGAGTATTATGACTAAGAAGCGTCTCAATTTCGCCATCAAAGTTTGGGCCGTTATCTTGCTTGGATTGATGATTTTCTTAGCGGTGAAATGAAGTATTGTTTGGAGTGTGGTTGAGTTTATCCTAGATGTTCAAGCCGCCCAACCACGGGTTGGAGCCGACTGGGCTAATCTCGGCGCTTTTCAACTGCTCTACGCGCTTTTGGGTTAGTCGGTTGACGGAGGTGGTTTTCCGCACTCGCCCAGCGGCTCAACCCAAGCGTTATCTGCCAACAATGTCAACGGCTAGCTTCAAAGGAGAAAGCATCTATGAAACTGGTAATTGATGGCGTGAGCAAACTCTACAAGGGCAAGGTCTGGGGATTGCGAGATTTTAGCATGGAGCTAAGTAACTCCACATAAGTCTTTTTCAGTTTTCAGTCGTCGCCCAGCGGATAGGGTTGGCCTTACCTGCAACCCGCAGAGCTTTCTCACGGGATAGAGCATGTTTGAAGAAGTCAGCCAGGGC